>ERZ791808.2801-NODE-2801-length-9806-cov-3.075582_pt1 | contig 9806 bp, 5 predicted proteins | sample MGYA00510305_ERZ791808 | MGnify/ENA primary metagenome ERZ791808 (study PRJEB30046, sample SAMN00792024) | human gut metagenome | study: EMG produced TPA metagenomics assembly of the A metagenome-wide association study of gut microbiota in type 2... | reverse complement strand
GGAACGATCCGGCAGATCTCTACGCCCGGTTTCAGTGCTTCTTTCCTGATCTTTTCTTCCATGGAAGCTCTCAGATACTTCTCCGCCCGGACGAAAATACTTCCAATGACGATCACCTCCGGATTTAAAAGGTCGATCAGGATCGCCAGCATGCTTCCAAGATGTTCTCCTGTCTGCGCCCAGATCTGCAACGTCTCCGGATCTCCTTCTTCCGCCCGTTTTCCTAGCTCCGCCGCGGTTCCTTTTCCGTACTGGGCGATCCCGCCGCCGCTCACATATCCTTCGTACGAGCCGGACTTTCCGTAGCCAACGTGTCCATCCTCAAAAAGCCGTACATGACCGATCTCCCCGGCCAGCCCGCATGTTCCTTCGTAGAGCTTTCCGTTTAAGATCAGCCCCGCGCCGATCCCGGTCCCGAAGGTAAGAAAGATCATGTTCTCCGCGCCTTTTCCGGCTCCGAACTGCCATTCCGCCACGGCACAGGCATCCGCATCATTTCTTAAATATGCCGGAAGTCCGAACCGCTCCGTCAGCATATCCGTGATCGGAACTTCGTCCCATCCCGGAAGATTCGGAGGTCCCAGGATCACACCCGTCCTGCTGTTTAACGGTCCGCCGCAGCTGACGCCGATCGCTTTCGTCTGATCTGTTTTCAGATCCGCAACGCTCTGAAAGATCATTTCCAGAGTTTCTCCCTTCGTTGTCGTCGCGAATCGCTTCTTTTCAAGGATCGTTCCGTTCTCGTCTCCACGAACGATGGCTGTTTTCGTCCCGCCGATATCGATTCCTATGTACTCGTTCATATAGACCTCCCCTGTTAGTTCCATCTTACATGAAAAATGTCCCCCGTAACAGAGGACAATCCTACGGTTATGGGGGACAATATTTTGATGTATACAACAGGACGGGGCAGCTCCAATCCTACCTCACAATTCTCTTAAACTCACTCTTCTCATACACTGCCGCCACCTTCCCCTGCTCCACGACGAGCAGTCGGTCCGAGATATCAAGCGTATCGGAGATACTCGCGGTGATCATGAGTATCGCCGTCCCCTGTTTCTGGATCTGGCGCAGCACATTTAAAATTCTCATGCGGCAGAACATGTCGCCCTTTGCGAGCGGCTGGATGCAGACCATGATCCGCGGACGCAGAAGATTCATCTTATGATAGAGCAGGGCAAACTGGTCTTCCTGCGGAATATCGCGCACACAGGGCGCGTCGATCACCGGCCCCACGAGCGGCAGATATTCTGAATGGATGCTCCTATAGATCTTCCCCGGAATCAGGCTTTTTTTGAGTTTCCGGTCCAGGAGAAATGTCAGGTTCTCCATGTAGCTCCCATCCAGAAACAGCAGCCGGTTTACCCCGTCCGCCGGGATCACGGCGATCCCCTCATCGAGATAATCCGCCGCTTTTTTCTGCGTGTAGGTCACATGCTCCACTGTGATCCATCCTGATCTGCACCGCTTCTTCCCGGTCATCAGATCCATCATGTCCCCTGCGATCTTATTCTCCTTGTCGAGGATCGTCATACACTCACCGCGGTGCAGGATGAAGCGAAGACCATTTAAATTTCCGACTCCCACGGTGTGAAAGTGCAGGATCCCGTCATCCTCGGCATCCTGATCATTCTCCGTGGACATGATCTTCCATTCTGAGATGTACGGTGCCATCTTTTCGTCCGTCATCTCATCCCGCTCAAAGACCTTGTAGATGTGACCGTCCGAAAAAAGTGCGGTCCGGTCCGCGATCTTAAAGAGCTCCTGGTGGTGGTTTCCCACATAGAGCACGGAGATCCCCTCTTTCCGGATCTTCTTTAACATCTGCTGGAACTCGAAGAGCTCATACTGGCTCAGATAGTTCGCCGGGTTATCCACGATAATGAGATGACAGCCCGAAAGCAGCGCCTTTCCGAGCTCCACAAAGCATCTCTCAAGCTCTGTCAGGTTCTCCACTCTCTTTTCCAGGTCCACTTTCAGCCCTTTTTCCTCAAAAAAGCGGACCGCCTGGCTGAAGATCACCTGCTCATTGATAAAATATTTCCGGAAACCTTCCCGCAGGATAAAAAGGTTGTCCACAACGCTGAGTCCCTGCACGAGATGGCTCTTCTGCTCGATCAGCGCCACCTTGTTGGACTCGCCGCTGCTGTAGGCGTAGCTATTTACAACGTTTCCGTCATACCACACGGATCCCAGGCTGATCGGATCGTTCCGGCAGATCAGATCCACCATCTCTTTCTGGCCTTTCCGGTTCCGAGCCACCAGGCCAACGATCTCCCCGGCAAACATCTGAAATTCCAGATCATCCAGGAGCAGCTCTCCGTCCCGTTCAAGATCGACATGCGATATCCGAAGAAGTTCTTTTCTCATCGCCATCCTCCCTGACGATCCCCGTCGCGCACCAGCGGAAGCTCCACTATGACATCAGTTCCGATCCCCTCTTTGCTGTAGACATGGATTCCGTACTCCTCGCCGAAGAGGAGCCTGATCCGCCTGTTCACGTTCACCACCGCGATCCCGCCGCGGGCCGGCTTCTTCTCCTCCTCTTTTTCCGGGACATCTGTCTCCACATCAAGACGGCGCAGTTTTTCATTCAGTTCCTTCAGTTTTTCGTCCGTCATTCCGCGCCCATCATCGGAAATCCTGATGTAGAGCCGTTCCTCACTCGCACTGATCCGGATCACAAGATGACCTTTTCCGATCTTTCGCTCGATCCCGTGGTAGATGGAATTTTCCACGATCGGCTGCAGTGTCAGCTTCGGAAGTTTGCACTGCAGAAAATCCATCTCCGTGAAATCGTCGTCCGGATCCCGGTCATACTGGATCTTCAGGTCCAGTTTGGAACCGAATCGGAACTGTTGAATATAGTAGTAATTCTCGATATTGGCAAGTTCGTCCTCCAGCGTCACGAGATTTTCCAGGTTTGAGATCGTGTAGCGGAAGAAGGTCGCCAGCGCCTCCGTCATCTCCGCGATGCTGTCCAGCCCCGCGATCAGCGCCTCACTCCGGATCCCCTCCAGCGTGTTGTAGAGGAAATGGGGATTGATCTGGTTCTGAAGCGCCAGATACTCCGCCTGTTTCTTCGAGATCGCGATCAGGTTGTTCCGGTCGATGATCTCGTTCAGGCGCAGGACTGCCTGCTCACTCTCCGGTGAAAACGGATAGCGGACCTTAAAAAGGTCCTCCATGACATAGCCCATGACAAACTGCTCATAGATCTTCCGAGTCTCCCGGTATGGGATCAGCACCGTCCGGTAGACGATCACCGCCAGAGCAGCGGAAAGCGCCGTAAATACAGCCGGGACCATCAGGGACTGCATTTCCCGGATGCACACCACCCACATTCTCACGAGGAATGCCCCGATCAGCCCGGCTGCGAGAAGTGCACACCATTTGATCCGGACAGACAGGTAATTTTTCTCATCGGTATATTTCTTCTCCATCATGAGTACAGCTTTCTGTATTCCTTGGGCTTTAAGCCCGCATATTTTGTAAAGGTCTTCGTGAAATACCGCACATCGCTGTAACCGACCTTCCCGCAGATATCAGCCACCGTGTCATTCGTCTCCTTTAGGAGCTTTTTTGCCATGTCCATGCGAACCTTCGAGAGGTATTCCAGAAACGTCATCCCCGTATCCTTTTTAAAGATCGTGCTAAGGTACGTCGGGGAGAGATCCACAACCTGACTGAGTTCTTCCAGCGTCAGCGGCTCTCCAAAATGTTCTTCCACATATTTTTTCACCACGCGGATCGGCCGGTTTTCGTCCTGTCTCTTTAATCTCGCCGCCTTCTCGTAGGAGGTCGTGATCCGTCTCGTCAGATAATCGAAAAGCTCCGCCGCATCTGCACAGTTGTCGGCACTGACGCTGAAGTTCTCCATAAAGTTCTCTTCCACCGGAAGGCGGTACTTTTTCATAAAAAACAGGTACTGGTTGCAGATCTCTTTCGTCATCTGAAGGATCTCATGACCGCTGATCTCCTTTTCAGCCAGCATTTTCGTCTTCAGATAGATCAGTTCTTCCCTCACTGCAAAGGAATCCAGACTCTCCAGCGTGTGGGCGATCCGGTCATTAAACTTTGCGAAGCTCTCACTGTCCGCGAAGGACTCCCCGCTTTCGATCTTTCCTTCCATCAGCTTTCCCGTTCCTGCGAGCAGCCGCTCCTCGATGAGGAGTCTGGCATTTTTCAAGGAACTGCCAATCTCCGGGAGACTTTCCACGCCCTCTCCGAGTGCCAGTGTCACCGACAGGTTCTTTAAAATATCCCCCTGGACCCGAATCTCCGAGAGCAGGGCTTTCATCTGTCTCCGGATCTGCATCCGGTCCTCTGCGTCATAATTTAACAGAAAGAAATGGAATCCGTTGAGCTCCGTATTCTCTGTCTCCATGACATAGTCTTTTAAAAATCTTTCCGCCGCAGACTGGACTTTCTCCGCCATAAACTGGACATTCTGCTCCTCGTCGCAGACACGCCCATCCAGTTTTAAGATGGCGATGCAGAATTCCCCCGGCTCAAAACGATAGTGAAATTCCCGGTTAATCTCCAAAAGCGGCTGCGACAGGGTCTCCTTATTTCTTCTCCCCACAAGATCCTGTAAAAAGGCCTGTCTCAGGTTCTTCTCATCGCTTCTGATCGCCAGTCTGGTCTTCTCCTCCTGGCTCAGCTGCTCCGTCTGCACCCTGAAACGGGTGCTGAGGCGTTTTAATGTCTCCGTCAGCTCGTCCTTTTTTATCGGTTTTAAGAGATACGCATTCACCCCGTAGCGGATCGCCATCTGCGCGTATTCAAAATGGCGGTAACCGCTGATGATCACAAACTCTGTGTTCGGAGCTTCCTCTTTTCCCAACCGGATCAGGTCCAGCCCGTCATATCCCGGCATCCGGATATCCGTGATCACGATATCCGGGTGAAATTCTTTTATTTTTTCCAACGCCTCGATCCCGTTCTCGGCAACTGCGACAACCTCCATCCCAAGCGCGTCCCAGTCCACAAGCTTCTCGATCAGCTGGCACACCTTGCTCTCGTCGTCGGCGATCAGTACTCTCAGCATCCGCAATTCCCCCCTGTTTCCCCCGAAAGTAATATAATTTCATTGTACCCCGCATGGGACATTTCCGTCAACCCATATGAATTGCTGCCCTTTGCGTTTTTGGTCAGACCTTTTATTTCCACTTGACTTCCCCCACAACATCTGGTATATATAGCTTATACCGATCATATGACTGACGGATAAGTGGATAAACCACGTGAAGTATGATCGAAGAAAGCCGACCGTCTGGGCAATCATAGCGCAGACCGTGGGCTGTTTTTTTGCCCTTTTGTCTGATGGCGCATTCTGCGCCGCGCTGTGATTCTGTAACAGCTGAGATCTCCCTGAAGAGAAAATTTCCCATATGGCAGATTTTGATAATGATTCTCATTTAATGCATTGTCTTTTCCTGTCAAGGTCTGTTATAATGGCGAAGCATTTCTTCACAACCGAAGATTTCAGAATGATCCCTTTTTAAACAAATGGTAATGCAAACAAGGAGGAACCACCATGTCTGAACAGAATACCAGAAACGGAAACGCTGATGTTTTCAAAAAAGCCTGGAGAGGATTTCAGGGCGCAAAATGGACCGACGAGGTCAATGTCCGCGAATTCATCCAGAATAACTATACCCAGTACGACGGAACCGAGGATTTCCTCGCAGCTCCGACCGAAGCTACTGATAAACTCTGGGGACGTCTTCAGGAGCTCCAGAAAGAGGAGCGCAAAAAAGGCGGCGTCTTAGAGTGCGAGACTGAGATCGTGTCCAGCCTGACCTCCTACGGCCCGGGCTACATCGACGAAAGCTTAAAGGATCTCGAGACCATCGTCGGACTCCAGACAGACAAACCGTTAAAGCGTGCCTTCATGCCTTACGGCGGAATCAAGATGGCTGAGGAAGCAGCCGAGACCTACGGCTACAAGGTAAATGAGAAGTTCCACAAGATCTTCACAGAGTACCACAAGACACACAATCAGGCAGTCTTTGACGCTTACACACCGGAGATGAAAGCTGCCCGCCACTGCCATATCGTAACCGGTCTTCCGGATACTTACGGCCGCGGACGTATCGTCGGTGACTACCGCCGCGTGGCCCTCTACGGTATCGACTTCCTGATCGAAGAAAAAAAGAAAGACCTGGATCTCTGTGGAAACGGCGCAATGTACGATGAGATCATCCGCCAGAGAGAGGAGATCGCAGAGCAGATCCGTGCATTAAAGGGCATGAAGGAGATGGCCAAGATCTACGGCTATGACATTTCCGCTCCGGCAACAAACGCAAAAGAGGCAATCCAGTGGCTTTATTTCGGCTATCTTGCCGCTGTTAAGACTCAGAACGGCGCAGCTATGAGTGTCGGACGTATCTCTACCTTTATCGATATCTACGTAACCCGTGACCTCGAGGAAGGTACACTTACCGAGTCCCAGGCACAGGAACTGATCGACCATATGACCATGAAGTTCCGTATGGTGAAATTCGCAAGAATCCCGTCCTACAACCAGCTCTTCTCCGGTGACCCGGTTTGGGCGACACTGGAAGTTGCAGGTCTCGGACAGGACGGACGTCACATGGTAACAAAGACGGACTTCCGTTTCCTCCATACTTTAGAGAACATGGGTCCGTCCCCGGAGCCGAACCTGACTGTACTTTACTCCTCCCGTCTCCCGGAGAATTTCAAGAAGTACGCGGCAAAGATCTCCGTTGACACATCCTCGATCCAGTATGAGAACGATGATGTGATGCGTCCGGTATGGGGCGATGACTACAGCATCTGCTGCTGCGTATCCGCTACCCAGACAGGTAAAGAGATGCAGTTCTTCGGAGCACGCGCAAACCTTGCGAAGTGCCTGCTCTACGCGATCAACGGCGGTAAAGACGAGAAGTACAAGACAAAGGACGGAAAGCCGATGCAGGCTGGTCCGGAGTACGCACCGATCACCTCCGAGTATCTTGATTATGACGAGGTGATGCATAAGTATGACCTGATGATGGACTGGCTGGCAGGAATCTATGTAAACATCCTGAACCTGATCCAGTATATGCACGATAAATATTACTATGAGGCAGCTGAGATGGCTCTCATCGATACCGATGTACGGCGTACCTTCGCAACCGGTATCGCAGGCTTCTCCCACGTGGTAGACTCCCTCTCCGCGATCAAGTACGCAAAGGTAAAGGTTGTCCGCGACGAGAACGGTATGGCGACAAGCTTCGTAACAGAGGGTGATTTCCCGCGTTACGGAAACGATGACGACCGTGCGGATGATATCGCGGTTTGGCTGTTAAAGACATTCTTAAAGAAGGTTAAAAAGTACCACACCTACAGAAATTCCGAGCCGACTACTTCGATCCTTACGATCACATCCAATGTGGTTTACGGTAAGGCAACAGGTGCTCTCCCGGATGGCCGTGCAGCATTTACACCATTTGCTCCGGGCGCTACACCGTCCTACGGTGCAGAGCAGAATGGTCTTCTCGCTTCCTTGAACTCCGTTGCAAAGCTTCCGTATGAGTACGCTCTCGACGGAATCTCCAACACTGAGACGATCGCTCCGGGTGCTCTCGGACATTCTGAGGATGAGAGAAAGAACAACCTTGTCCATGTTCTCGACGGATATTTTGACCAGGGCGCGCATCACCTCAACGTGAATGTATTCGGTCTTGATAAGCTGAAGGACGCGATGGAACATCCGGAGAAGCCGGAGTACGCAAACTTCACGATCCGCGTTTCCGGTTATGCTGTTAAATTTATTGATCTGACAAGAGAGCAGCAGCTTGACGTCATCGCAAGAACCTGCCACGAGGCGATGTAAAATAAGCAGCAATCGCTCACTAACTTTATCGATTTAAAATCAGCCGGGAATGTTGTTTATTCCCGGCTGAGTCTAAATTATGAAGTTTTTTTCTGGCTTGGCATTGAGATTTTAGTGTTTGCGCTTTTGCACCCACTACTCATTTTACCTTTATTTTTATCCCCGGCAGATTCCGGGAGAAGGGAAACTTTTATATGGAAACAACAGGCTACATTCACTCCATCGACAGTTTTGGTTCCGTAGACGGACCCGGAGTCCGCTTTGTGACTTTTCTTCAGGGCTGCCATATGCGGTGCCGGTATTGTCATAATCCGGATACATGGAAATTAGCGAACGCTGCTGCCGTTTCTGAGCAACAGATCTCCGAAAACGCAGCTCATGCGAATACTGTCCAAAATACAGCTTCTGACAGCGCAGCGCCTTCTTCCGTCTGTAATTATAAAGAAATGACCCCCTCTGCCCTGATCAGACAGTCGCTCCGCTACAAGCGCTACTGGGGCAAAGAGGGCGGCATCACGGTCAGTGGAGGCGAACCGCTCTTACAGATCGATTTCATGAATGAGCTTTTCCGCCTTGCAAAAGAAAACGGCGTCGGCACAGTGCTTGACACCGCAGGACAGCCGTTTACAAGAGAAGATCCATTTTTCTCAAAGCTCACCGATCTCATGGAAAATACCGATCTTGTCATGCTGGACTTAAAACACATCGATCCGGAAAAGCACCGCGCTCTCACCGGCCATACCAACGAAAATATTCTGGCCTTCGCCAGATACCTGAATGAGATCGGCAAACCCATGTGGATCCGCCATGTCCTCGTTCCAGGCGTGACCGATGACAATGAGAATCTTCACGGAATCCGTGCGTTTTTAGATACGCTGTCCAATGTAAAAAAAGTGGAAGTTCTTCCGTACCATACACTCGGCATCTACAAATGGGAGTCCCTTGGAATCCCCTACACCTTAAAAGATGTGGATCCGCCGACTGCAGACACGGTGAAGCGGGCAGAAGAAATTCTGGGGTGTTCGAAATAAGTTTTCTGCATACAGACTCTCTGATCTATACCTGCACTTTTCTCTAAAACTTCAGAAATCACAATTTGTTTCTCAAATCACTGTGATTTTCATATTCCTTTTTCTCGCTGTTCATATAAGTAAAACACGTACTGTCTAAAATTGAGCTCTATCCAACTCCAGTCAGTACGTGTTTCTCTTATTTTTTCTGATTATAAATTTTCTTCAAATCCTCAATCGCGAGAACCGGATCCATCGTATGAAACATCATATAATTTCGTTTCATAACTTCGACCGGTGCTTGTTTGTATATCTTTTTGCTATCCTCACCGCTGTAGTAATGCCAATAACGATAAATGTAGCCAATCCAATACAGGACATCTTTTGAAAATACTTCTCCGCCAACCGACACTTTATTGCCAGCATTATCCACAACTTCCTCCAAGAGATATTCTTCCCCTGCCCATTGCATACGATTATATTTTGAGTCAAGCGCTCTTGACACATCTGAATTCATAAACACACGAATGAATTTTATACTATCATACTTCTGATTCGCTGATAGCTCAAATAATCTCCCCTGTATATCACATAATTTTAACGCTATTTCATCCAAATTTGTACCTCTTTTTACCGCAAAACACATTTTCTAAAAAGAAAAGCGGAGCAAACATCGTATCCACAATGCCGCTCCGCAAAAGTTAAACTTTTTCCATGTATCTATATTTTATGCTGTCTTGAACCAATTGTCAACCACTAATTTGAGAAAATTAAATGTACTACTAATCATTGAATTTGATAGATAATACTCCTGATGTTTATTAACTCGTCCCATTAATTTCTGAAGCTCGTCCTCTGCTACTTTCCGTATTCCATCACTCTCAACCATTGTTTTATGTAGATAGAACGTAACTATTCAGTACCTTCATAGTTACGTGCAAAAATCCATTCCA
>ERZ791808.2784-NODE-2784-length-9859-cov-16.365055_pt1 | contig 9859 bp, 5 predicted proteins | sample MGYA00510305_ERZ791808 | MGnify/ENA primary metagenome ERZ791808 (study PRJEB30046, sample SAMN00792024) | human gut metagenome | study: EMG produced TPA metagenomics assembly of the A metagenome-wide association study of gut microbiota in type 2... | reverse complement strand
GGGCGAGGAAAGGACTTGCCCGGCTGGCATCCAGCCCTTTCGGAATCAAAAGCAGAGGTACCTTTTTTTGGATTAATATGTTGATTTTCATGTTTTTTATTGTGAAAATCCTTCCCCAAAAGGGGCAATTGAAGAGCAGTGACAGCTCCAGAAAAAAGGCCGCCTCCAATCGGAAACGGCCTTTTACTCGTTGTTTTTATTTTATTTTTTAATAAATCGGAGAAGCAATCTCATTCTGCCCAGCACTTTTGCCCAGCAATGACCTCCAAAACCCCCTCGCAGCGATTTTTTGCCCATGCCGGGCTTTCCAAAACCAAAAACTGTATATTTTCCAATAAATCAAAGTTGTTACTTGTATATATCTAGTTTTTGTCATGGGCAAAGCCTTTTGCCCAGCATTTTGTCCAGCACCCTGCTCATGGGCAGAAGGGGATGGTTTGGCAGAGCAAGCGGTGGCTTTCGAAAGCCACCGAGTATTTTGTTTTTAGGCCGCGTCGAAGACGCCGGAAGCCGTAGGGTCTCCGTGAGCGTAATCGAGAAGGGCGGAGTATTCCGCTCTTCGAGCCGGAGACATGAAGTTCCCCGAGATGCCTTTTCGCGCCGCGAGCGGTAGCGAGCATGGTTGGCGCACCGAAAAACCAAAAGGTGGGCATTTTGTGCGTTGGATTGCGAATAAAAACAAGATGCTGTTACGTTCTTCCTGCGCGCGCACGCGCGCTTTCTTTATTCTTGCTTTCTATGCTTTCCCCGACTTCGATAGTTAAATATATTAACATGTTACCATATGCAAAAGTGAGAAAAAAACCGTCAATCTGTGAGAAAAAAACCGTCAATCTGTGAGAAAAAAACCGTCAATCTGTGAGAAAAAAACCGTCAATCTTTTGTGAGTTATTGACATTTACTCACAGTTCTAGTTAATTGTCTAAAAAGACAGTACATAGCGCACATATCTGTATTGAAACATCTCTGCCATAACCTGACTCTCGGGAGACGAATTGATGGCTAACTGCGAAGTTGTGGAACCGCGTGAAATAGTCAAGGCTAACAACGAATTTTTCAGAGCTCGCTGTAAAATCAAAGATGTCGTAGCTGGGCGTATATTTATGGCTTTTGCATCTCTTGTTGATGAAAAAGATGTGAAAGATAATGACAGATTTGTTGAATATAAAATAAAAGCTTCATCAGTATTAAATGGCATTAATGCTGGCGGAGATAATTATAAACAACTTAGAGATGCTGCATATTCTCTCATAGATCAAAAGCTCGAAAAAAGACGAAGTAAAAATAGTTTTAAAGTATACACTTTATTCTCATCAATAGACTATTATGATGGTGTTATTACTGGAGAATTTCATAGAGATTTAGTCCCGTTCTTTATTGGAGCAAGAAGATTCTTTACACGTCTTAATTTACAGCAATATATGGATTTACCAAGTATATATAGCCAAAGACTATTTACATATCTAAAGTCATGGGATGATAAGCCTGAAGTAGAAATAATTCTAACTGAACTGCATGACATGCTAGATACTCCAGAAACACTAAAGAGATACCCAGATTTCAGGAGATTTGTTCTTGAAAAAGCCCATAAGGATATTACAGAAAAAACAAGTTTAAACTACGAGTGGGAGCCAATAAAGCAAGGGAGAGCTGTAGCATCCATCCGATTTATTTTTTCACAAAAAAAAGCATTCCCCGTGGTAAAGAAAAAACTGGATGACGCCAAAGAAAAACAGTCACAGCGCAACAACGCTGCCGCAGTCACTGCAATGAACTGCCTCAAAGAGCGTGGGGAAACGTGCATGGGCGGACATCAAAAGAAAAGTATTTGTGATATTTGCCTAAAATTTCGTCCGCAAGAGAGTTGTCAGAAGTAAGATAGCCGTGTAGTTTTCCCTTCGTGGGGCACTCCTCCGAAAGGAGGTTACCCCATGAAGCACTTCCTCCGGGACGTGCTGGCCGGATTTCTGGCCAGCCTTCTTGCGGCTGTAGCGGCTCATTTTATGAGCCTGTAACACAGTTGCCCCGGTAGGAGCTGCTTCCTACCGGGGCGCAAAAACTGTAAATCCCATGATTTACGGGGGACGTGTCCCACAGGGCGGTGAGTGTTGACGCACTTGCCGCCCGTCTTGTTTTTTAGAATAGCCATTCCTCCCCACATCGGTCAAGAGGACTTCGCTAAATTATATATTTTACACTGTTAACGCCCCCATCCGTGCTCTCGCTCTTGTTGGCGTTTCTGCTGCCGATCCTTTTCCCGCTCCTGCTCTTTTCTCGCATTCTCGGCTTCATCGCGCTGCCGCTGGCGAGACAGTGAGGCTTCCAGTTCCGGGGTCAGGGCCTTGGTCTGCCGCTCCTGCGCTTCAGCCGTGCGCCGCCTGATGATGCCGGGGCTTTTCTGTGCGCTAAGATAAAAGCGGATTGTTTCCGTATCATCTTTTAACTCTTTACTTTTTTCTTCAATCTGCTTCAGCGTATACGACCGTTTACGCTCAACCCCCTCAAGCTCTTCTTGAAGTCTGGAACGAGAAAAAAGGCGTCCAAGAAACCCAAGACCCTCAAGTTTCTCTTGAAGGCGCGAAATTTCCTTGTCGCACCACTGGGCAATCGATTTTGCATGATCCAGTTCGTCTATGCAGAGAGACTGCTTTCTCGTTGCCTTGGAAAGACACCCGGCAATATCATTCCGCTCGTAGTGGCCGAGACGTTCATAGCAGGCGAGGCACTGCTTTTCGTCTTCGGTGTACTGCGGGTTTGCCAGTTGCTTCCACGCTTGGATACGCTGCTTGTCCCGCCTTTCCTGCTCGATGGCTTCCTGCTCTTCCCGCTCCTTTTTTTCTCGTTCCTGCTCTGCCCTAAACATTGCTGCAAAGACAGAGACACATTTCCCCATTTCGTGGATTTCAGAAAAAGAAACGTTTCTCTGGCCTTGTTCGGTCTTCATGAGACAAAACATCTTCGCATCTTCTACCCAGAAATCCCCGCTTTGAAGAACGGACTTCATGGTTTCCGGCTGCACCTTTTTATTGTCATCAACGAGGTTCAGACTGCGCATGAAATCAAGCAATCCTTCACACTGCCGAGTAGGGTATGTTGTCTGGGCAAACATGACTCCGGCATCTCCGGCAAACAGGCCGTGAGCAACAACCGCCCAACTCTCAAGCTGGGGACGAAGATTTTCCGCCGCTTCTCGATCTCGTTTTTGACGTTGAACCTCTTTTTCTTCCCGTTCCAGCTCCGCCAGTTCTTCCCGGTTTTTCTGCCGTTCACGAATCCTGCGATTGATGGAACCGCGCACAGTCTGGATGCCGCGACGTTCCATCGCGGAAGCTGATACGCCGAGATGAATGGTCGGCTCTCGATCTATGCCCTGAGCCTTTAACGTCCGGTGGTCTATCGAGGCTTCCTGTTCGGCCTGTTTCAGTGCCTGATTGGCAAGCCGCGCCCACTCGGAACGGATAAAGGAAATTTCCATTGGGCCACGTTTTCTATCGTCCAGTTCGTGGACTTTTTCGCCAAAACCATCTTGCCCGATTCTGCGGCTGCTCAACAGGACATGAGCATGAAAATTCCTTTCGTCTCCATAGCGGCTGGGGCTATGGACGGCAACGTCCACAACGGAACCATATCGTTTGGCAAGGGACTTTGCCATTGTGCCTATCAGTTCCTTGCGCTGGTGTTCCGTCAGTTCTAAGGGAAGCGCGAAAAGAATTTCTCTGCCCAATCGGGCATCTTTACGTTTCTCAACGGCTTCGGCGTGATTCCAAAGCTGTTCACGGTTCTGAACCCATGACGCATGGGCATGATCGGGACTGTAGATTTCGGAAAAAACGACTCCGCGCTTGCGGGTAAAATCGTATACCTCACCCGTTCGTGAATCTTCCAGCTTACAGGCATGGCGATAGGCGGCAGCGGCAACAATGGATTGCCCAGCACCTCTGCTGATCGGTTTTATACTGCAATGGTAAATCGCCATCTCTTCCTCAAGCCCTCGGCAGAGCGCGCTTGTGTTGCGAAGCAACACGTAAGTGCGCCCTTCGGTAAAAAGCTACCTTGCTCAAGCCTTCTCTATGCGCTACGGTCTGACAAAATGCAAGGAGGCTACATATGGAAAGAAAAAGCAAATTAACTCAGGAGGAAAAGCGGCTCAAAAGGATCGCTCAACTCAAGGCGATGCTTCAACAGGAAGAGGCGAAGCAAAATCAGGAAGAGCGTAAGCGGCGTACGGGGCAGCTTGTCGCCTTTGGCGTTTACATTGAGGAATTCTTTAAAATCTCGGATGATGAGGCAAAAAAACGGCTTGAAGAGAGTATCAAAAAGCACCTTTCAGGACGAAATCTTGAGCGTGCATTAGACGGCATCAAGCGGCTTTCAAAATAACAAAAGCCCCGCCCTTCCGGTGAAAGAAGAGCGGGGTGTTGCGCTCTGCCGTAGCCGTACGGCAGAGCTATCATCGTTCACCCGACGTAGGGTGAGTGATGGTTTGAGTTATGCGAGAGCCACAGAGGTAATGTTAAAAGTCGTCTCATCAATACCGGCCAAGGTAATAGAACCTTCGGCAATAGCTCCGGTGATGGCACCGTCCTTCGCTACATCAGCAGAGAAGACATAGTAATCACCCTCAGCGCCAGCAATACCCTTCACGAGGAAGAGAATATCACCAGCTTCCTCCGAAGCAGCAGCATTTACACTATCGCTGTTGATGTAACTGATAACTTCAGCAACGGTCAGCCCATTGCTATCAGCATCCGCAGCGGAAGCACCTGTGAAAGACACTACCGAGTTGTTGGTAAGAACATTATCGGTAATGCTAGCCGCCATCTTGCCAGTGCCAAAGAAAGATGAAAAGTCCATCTTATCGGCGGGATTTTGTTCGAAAACCACCTCATCAGCCGTAAAGTTGACGATGGTATCGTGTCCGAAATTATGAATAAACTTAACTGTTTCGTTACTGTTCGCACCAGTAGACAGAACGATGAGGTCGTTTTCAGTTCCGCCGTCAATGACATTCGAGCTGATGGCGACGCTATCCCTACCGTTAAGAGTAACATCACCAATACCTTCCATCGAAATAACATCGCTGGCGGTAGCGAACTGGGCTTCCCCATAACCGTTGTGAGTCGGGACAGTTGCGTTTGCTATATCCTTGCCATTGGAGTCTTTAACCGCAAAATTGAACGTCAGATCGTTTTCGTCCATCTGACCATCTATCAGAGATTCGACAATAAGAGACGCTCCGGAGCCGTCCTTGGCAACAAGAAGCTTTCCGAGGATATCATCATTGTTGATAGCTTCAATGATAGCTTTGTTGATATCCAGTTCCGTGTAAGGACGATTCACAGCATCAGTAGTGCTGGTATTGGCACCCCAGCTGGTCACCGTTACGGTACTGGTCAGCCCCTTGAAGTTTACAGTCACTTCCAGGTGGCCAGAGGACTCACCACCCGCCTGCGAATAATGATATGTCTCATTCTGGGACAGAATATCATTGTTCAACGGCTGCGCGCCATTAACCATACTGACGTCGACAGCAGGATTGTCCGCGTCGCTGTTAAACACAAAGACCGCATTGGTAGAGGTCACGACGCTGTTCATGAAGTCGGCGCCAATAGCATCCATAAAAGCGTCAAGAGACAAGTTTCCATAATGCGCCTTTAATGCTGTGGCAAAACCGGAAAGATCAACTTCGCCACTCACGCTCACGTCACCAGCGTCATAGCCGACGGCTACCTTAATACCAGCGACGACATCAAGAATGGTTTTGATACCAAAGTCATCGCCGAACTTAGCAATCAGGCGTTCAGGGTTAATGAGCTTAGATCCGCCAGTATTGTCGCTGTAAATAACGTCGTTACCGTCGTCACCGTAGATAAACGCCTTATGACCAAGAGCGGTTTCTCCAATGATAGGCAAACCGTTGAACAAGAAACTAGTGGCATTTATATTGTGAGAATTGTTAGCGTCGTTCCCAACGACAGCACTCATCACGTTGGGCTCTCCGCTGGCGTTGACAACCTGTTCAAACATACTGAGGACATTCCAGAAATCCGTCTGGCTTTGAACATGGATTTCATCATTCCCGGCATCGCCATGAATGGTGATGTTCGCCAGCTCATGCTGGTTGTGCAGTTCATGTTTGGTCTGGCCCTTAAGCGTAGTGAAGATGGTGTCGTTACCAGCACCACCGTTTACCTGCAGTTCAAAATCGTTATCCGCGGCAATGGCACCGTCTACAACGAGATTCAAGGTGTCATCATTGGAACCGAGCAGGTACTTGAAGGGGCCGTTGGGCGCGTAACCCTCAGCCATGGAGTTAACGCCATCCACATCCTTCAGGTATTTATCATGGCTGTTTTCGGTCAGCTGCGCGCCGATATTGAGTCTTCCTTGGAATTCCGAACCGTCAAAAGACTTAACGTCGGTCAAACCGGTGGAAGACAGCAGTTTCGGAGCATCCTGCCACGAAACCATCAGGTCGCCGGTTTCCTGTGAGTCGCCGATGTAAAGCTGGCCGAATTCAGCGGAGGCGTTGTTGGCCAGAACGCCGACATTGCCGTTGATGCCGTCGCCGTTCAGGTCGCCGTTTTTCACAGTGACCATACGCAGGGTATTGTTGGTGGAAGACATGCTGGAGAGCCAGCTGCCCTGATCCACGGTCACGTCGAAGCGTTCCACACCACCACGGGTCGCCATGGAACCGATAACGAGATCGCCAGCCTGAGAGCCAAAGTCGTCATTGGAGGGCAAGCAATTGGAAGCATCATTCCACTGCACACGGCCCACATTATCCAGAGCCACATCAGTCTTAATCAGCGGGCAGCTATCAAGATTAATAACAGTCATGGTTGCAGATGTAGAGTTTGTTTCCGGAAGACCATTGGAAGCAACCCAGTTACCACCTGTCAAAGCTCCTTGAGAAGATCTTACCACAATCTGCGTACCGGTCACTTCAGTGCCCTGATAGTCGCCGATACCGACCTTTGCAACAAAGTCACCGTCAGTGGCTACGGTCAGGCCGAGCTTGGACAAGGTGGCGTCAGCGTCAATAGCAGCCTGAATCTGGGCAGCTAGTTCGGCATAGGACGGCGTTTCGTCAGTGGTATGATTATATGCCTTGAAATCAAGGGAATATTCCGTTCCGTTCAAAGTGAACTTAAAGCCAGTATAGGGGTTGTCATACAACGGATCGTTATGTCCTCCCTGCGCTTCCGTCAGCGCACCCACTGTGTCGATAAGCTGAAGGTTCAGCGTACCGGTTGTGGTGGCATTATCAGCTTTCAAATGTTGCGGATCGAAGTAGACATTCATGTCCACATCACCAGCATCAGTATTGCTCATGCCGATGGTCACATTGTTGGAGTTGACGCGTACGTCTTCGATAACGAGGTCAGCGCGGCTATCCTGAGACCACAACTGGAGCTTTCCGTCATCGCCAGCCTGAATGCGTTCGGCGTCGATACGGGCAGCAGCATCGTTAGCAACGTTGTTGGAACCGTTGTCAGTAGCATTGGCCTGAGCGCGGAACTTGATCACTTCCACGTTCTTGATTTCGGGGGTGGCGGCAAAGAGAGCGGAGGTGCCAAGGTCGGCGTTTAGCACATCATGACCAGCGCCACCGTCGATGCGGTCACCGGACTGCAGGGTGTTCTGGTTGTCAAAGATGGTCGCATTGAAGGTGTCGTTGCCGGAGGTGCCAGAAAGGATATCCTGATCCACCGTCAGATAGATGGGCTCAGTCACGACCACGCCACCGGAAACCGGGAACGTAGCACCAGCGGCAACTTCACCATCGCCAGCACCAGCAAACTGCATGTAGTGCTCCAGCACCGTCATGCCGTTGTCGGCGATGGCTTTAGCGATAGAATCGGCAGTCCAGTCTCCACCCATGGCAGCAGCCTTGGCAGCGAGATAGGCCTTGGCATCAAAAGCGTTGGAAGGATTCACGCCTTCAGTGGAACCAAACTGCTGGTAATGCGTCCACGCGTTCATGCCCGTGTCCTGAATCATTTTGGCGACGGCGGCAGCCTGCGTGGCAGTAGCGGTTTCAACCCCGAAATACTGGGCAGCCTTGGCATAGTAGTACTCGTTGGCATTGAAGTACTGGTTGGGGGCCACATCTTCAGCAGCACCAAACGCGGTGAAGTGAGCGTAAGCGGCGGTGGAACCATCTTTCTGGTCAACGAAGCCGTTGGCGGCAAAAGCAGTAGCCACCATATCGGCAGTCCAGCCCTTTTCAGGCTCCGTCTTCTGCAGCTGGGCGAGCTTCTGAGCCATGTAGTACGTGGAATCAAACCATTTCGGATCAGTAAAGGCCATGTTTTTATCCTCCGGAGGATAATGAGTTGTTTTGTTCCTGCAATTCCGGCCCTGTGCCGAAAGAGGAACGGTTGGACAGCTCCCCCTGAAATTCCGCAAACGGGCTTGCGGAAAGGGGCGGCCCATGTCTGGGTGGTACCCTTGCCGCGTCAGTTGCAAACCGAGCCAAGGGCCACCCTGTGAGGGGAACATGTCCCCCTAAACGTCCGGTTGAACGTTTAGTGCAAAGTTGCGCCGGAATATTCCGGCAACCAGCTGGAAGAGTTTGGGAAACGATCCCTGCCTTCCGGGGAAAGCAGTTCCGGGTTGGAACCGACTTCCGTAGGGGCGGGGCATTAAAAGCAGGCCCTACTCAAAAACGCCGTAAACAGCCGATTCAGGCTCGTTCCATTGCAACATGACTCGTTCATCATCTTTCGCGTCAAAACGTCGCCAAGGGGCATCTACGGCCTCTCAATGCCCCCCTCGCTGGCCTTGTCGGCCCTCCCAAGCGAGATCCGGGGGTTTACCTCCTGCCTGTGCCGGGGAATTCCCACGCCGTTTTTGTCTGTTTCCCAAAAACGGCGTGGCTGGTGTTTTAAGGGCCTGTTTTTCTCGTTACGACTACCGGTTCATCTTTTCGCGAAAACCCTCTTAAAAATCCCTTTCTGTCGATTTAAACGGCATACATGCCCGTAACCGAGGTTCCGCTTGGCGCTCCCCTACCCAGATTTGGCATCAGCCGGCTTTGCTGTGGGCGAGGAAAGGACTTGCCCGGCTGGCATCCAGCCCTTTCGGAATCAAAAGCAGGGGTACATTTTTAGATTAATATATTGATTTTCATATTTTTATTGTGAAAATCCTTCCAGAAAAAAGCCAATTGAAGAGCAGTGACAGCTGTCAAAAGCTTTCAGAAACGATGCTCATGCACGTCACAACGACCAATCATTCTATTTAATATACTGAAATTATTGTTTTATATTTTTATTCAGTCCAAGTCTTCTCCGCAGGGTTCTTCTGCCCAGCATTTTGCCCAGCCCCCCGTGCTTCTCTTTTCGGTTCGGAAATTCCGATCCCGCCAGTAAAACTGGAAAAAACGCGAGTCTATCTGCATTTTTATGCACTCGATACATTAAAATTATTTATAAATAAGAACAGAGCAGGCCGGATTCCTCTTGTAAAAAAGAAATCCGGCCTGCTCTGTTTTGCCCAGCATTTTGCCCAGCATGAAAGCGGATACGTTCAAAAAAAGTTGATGATGGAAAAGTAAAAAGCAAGATATATCAATATATTTTCAAAAAAGCGCGCACATTCTCCCAACGGGGAAAAGCAGAACACATCCCATATCAATATTCTATATCTATGTGTAATTTATTATAAAATAGTGAATAATGTAGCTGTCACTGCTCTTCAACTCGGTACGCCTGAACTACGCCCTGAATGGAAAACAGAGTTTTTCGCAAGAAGATAAGTAAAATAAATATGTTTCGTTCCTCGCCCCTATGGAAAGCGCTTCCTTGCCGAAGCGCTTTCCCCGGCCGGCAGGGAATCCGTCGGCCAGCGA
>ERZ791808.2775-NODE-2775-length-9898-cov-2.664330_pt1 | contig 9898 bp, 9 predicted proteins | sample MGYA00510305_ERZ791808 | MGnify/ENA primary metagenome ERZ791808 (study PRJEB30046, sample SAMN00792024) | human gut metagenome | study: EMG produced TPA metagenomics assembly of the A metagenome-wide association study of gut microbiota in type 2... | reverse complement strand
TTTTAGCGGATAATCAGATTTTTATTGTGTTTTTACTCACATAAATATTGCGCTTTTTTTCTATTGTGCTAGAATATAATCGACTATTTTTTAACATTCAACTTACTTGTTTATTTTGTATATTAAATTTAGGAGGAATCTTATAATGCAATGTTTCAGAAAAGTAACAGAAGACTTATATTGGGTCGGGGGAAACGATCGTCAGATTGAATTGTTTGAAAATATTTTCCCTCTTGCCAAAGGTGTCTCTTACAACTCATACCTTCTTTTGGATGAACAGACAGTTCTTTTTGATACAGCCGACTATGCGATCGGAAAACAATTTATAGAAAACGTTATGTCTGTACTGAACGGCCGCAATCTTGACTATATCGTTGTCAATCACATGGAACCGGATCACTGTTCTCTTATCGGAGAACTCCTTCTTCACTATCCCGACGTAAAGATTATCGGAAACGCAAAAACATTCCCGATGATCGAACAATTTTTCAGCTTTGACCTGACGGGGAAAACACTCACAGTCAAAGAAGGAGATACTTTCTGTTCCGGAAAACATACGTTTCGTTTTATTATGTCCCCAATGGTTCACTGGCCCGAAGCAATGATGACTTATGACGAAAAGGATAAAGTGCTCTTCTCTGCCGATGCTTTCGGCACATTTAATGCATTAAACGGAAATTTATTCAACGATGAACTTGATTTTAACAGAGAGTGGCTTGATGAAGCGCGCCGTTATTATACAAATATCGTCGGAAAATACGGCCCGCAAGTTCAAAATGTATTGAAAAAAGCCTCATCTCTTGACATTCAGATGATCTGTCCGCTCCACGGTCCTGTCTGGAGAAGTAATCTGAATTTTATTATAGAAAAATACAATCTTTGGAGCCGATATGAACCGGAAGAAAAGGGAGTTATGATCGCTTATGCTTCCATGTACGGAAATACCGAAAATATGGCAGAAATCCTTGCCGTTATGCTGGCAGAGGCAGGCGTAAAAAACATTCATATGCATAACATTTCCAAGACCCATGTATCCGAACTGATTTCCGACAGCTTCAAATACAGCCACATTGTACTTGCCTCCCCAACATATAATAACGGCATTTATCCTCTGATGGACAATTATTTGGAAGACATGAAAGCTCTTTCCCTGCAAAATCGTACGATTGCCGTGCTTGGAAATGGATCATGGGCTCCTCAGGCAACAAAACTGATTTCCGCAAAGATCAAAGAAATGAAAAACATGCGTCTTTTAGAAGCTTCCGTTACAATAAAATCTTCTCTCAAAGAAGCACAGCTTGAGGAATTAAATTCTCTCAGCAGACAAATCGCCGAAGAAGTGTTATAATAATATTTGATTAAATTTTAAACGTCACAAAGGAGGAGTTCTTATGAAGTTAGTAATCACCATGAGCCGTCGTTTCGGAACAGGCGCCAGCATTATTGCCACAGAACTTTCCAAACGTCTCGACATACCGGTATATGACAAGGCTTATATTGAGGAACAGTTAAACGATCGCATGTATGAGAGCGAAGCTGAAGCAATCAGGAAGCTCGCCGAGCATCCGTGCATCATTCTCGGCCGCTGTGCATCCGATATTTTAAAAGACAAGATGAACGTACTGAATATTTTCGTGTGTGCCGACAAAGAAGACCGTATTCGCAGAATTATGGAAAAAGAAAACCTCGACTACAACGGTGCAAAAGAGAGAGTCGAAACAACTGATGAAGAAAGAGCTTCTTATTATTATGAACATACAGGAAAAACATGGGGAGACGTCAATGATTACCATATGATACTTGACACATCCGAACTTGGGGTTGAAAATTGCGCAAACATCCTTATGCAATATTTTGAAAAATTAGAATATATTTAAACCGGAATGTTGTTTCTTGTATAAAACAGCTTCATTATAAAAACTCCGAACAGATTCTTTTAATCATAGATTCTGTTCGGAGTTTACTTTATCTGTTTTTATTCTGTTTTTATTTTAATAAAACAATTATTTTGTTTCATCAGAAGAAGGTTCTTCCGAAGAGGATTTTTCCGATGTGATGATCTTTACACCTGTTTCTTCAAAATCTACTTTCTTCCATACTTTCTTATCTACTTTGATATCTGTTTCTTTTCTCCATTTTTTCAGAAGAGAATCATACTGTTCCTGCTTACGCTCTTCGATAATGGAAGCTTTCTTCTGATCCGTTGCCTCGCGATCGAGAAGGCTTGTCAGCTTTGCCACATACACCCCTGCGTCAGACTCGATTGCACCTGTCACATCGCCTTCTGCCGCTAAAGCATTCGCCGCCTCGATCAGAGCTGCATCCGGAGATGTACTCTTTGCATCAAATGCGGTTTTTTGCACCTCTGTTCCGAGTTCTGCTGCAACTGCCGCAAAATCTTCCCCTGCTTTTGCGCGTTCTGCGATCGTTTCTGCAGTTGATTTTGCTTTTGCTTTTTCTTCATCTGTCAGTTCCGTTACCGATCCCGACTCATCTGTTGATGTGTAAGAAAAATATACGTATTCCATACTCTTTTGTGCCGCTTCTTCATCTGACACTTCCTCGTTTACGCCTTCACGCATTTTTTCACTCATCTTTGACTGGATCGTCATAAGCTCCAAATATTTTTCGATATCTTTTCTGTAACCGGAAACCGCCTCTTTTGACTCATCCTTGTTATCTTTATCAAACTGCTCCGCCGCTTTTTGAATCGCTTCTTTCTCATCTTCCGTTAGAACGACTTCGTATTCGCCTGAATGCTGTGAGATGAGGTACATGTTTTCCACTGCTTCCATCACGCTGTCTTTCACTGACTCTTCATACGTCTTGTCATCTCCCGCATCCTGCGTCCACAGTTCTTCTGCAGTTGTCCCCATCATCCCCGCATAATATGTCTCATACTGTCCCTGCATCATCCTTGCATAAAAATTCACAACTCCAAGCGGAACCTTTTCCTTTCCTACCGTTACAACAGTCGCTTCTGCATCAATCGCCCCGCTGCATCCTGTAACCGACGCCGCCGTCAACACTCCTGCCATTGCAAGAAGAGCGGCTTTTTTTCCAAATCGTACCATAACGATTCTCCTCTCCCGTGTTAAAATATCGTCTGTACCGTTCTTTATCACCACGGCACAACATGTTTTTAGTATACCGTGTTTTTATTTCTATCTCAAGTCCTAATTTAAAATCTTAAAGTCAGGTCCTAATTTAAAATCTTAAATTTAAGTCAGCTTTTTTAGGTCTTCCAAAATCCGTCTCACTGTATCCAGTACATTTTCTGTATTGCTTTTTTTGTTTCTGCCTTTTCTGCAATACAGAAAATACGGCGGTTCTTCTGCCCTGAATATCAGATCGTTTTTATAACTATCCAAAAATTTAGGAATACCGGATGGATCGATCTTTGCTTTTTCATACATTGTAAATCGAATTTCTTCACCTTTTTGCTCGATAGCAGTAACATACACCGAATGAGCCAGACTTTTTAAAGATGCTATCACAAGAAGCTGCTGCACTTTTTTCGGAATATCGCCAAAGCGGTCGATCAGTTCTTCCGTCATATCTTCTAACTCTTCCTCACTTTCAATCGCCGCGATCCGTTTATATATATCCAGCTTCTGATATTCATTTTTAATATAATATTCCGGAATATATGCATCTACATTTAGATCAATCAATGTTGTAAACGTTTCTGCTTCCGGCCCGCCTTTTAATTGTCTGACCGCTTCATTTAGCATTTTGCAATAAAGATCATACCCTACCGCTTCCATATGACCGCTCTGCGCTTCTCCTAAAAGATTACCTGCCCCGCGAATTTCAAGGTCTCGCATGGCGATTTTGATTCCGGATCCGAGATCTGTAAACTCACGGATCGCCGAGAGCCTCTTCTCTGCCACTTCTTTTAATAATTTGTCTCTCTGATACAGAAGAAATGCATATGCCATACGATTAGAACGACCGACACGTCCCCGAAGCTGATAAAGCTGAGATAATCCGAATCGGTCCGCATCCTGTATGATCATCGTATTCGCATTCGGAATATCCAATCCGGTCTCAATAATCGTCGTTGAAACAAGAACATCGATATCACCGTTGATAAAATCATACATGATATCTTCCAGCTCCCTCTCTTTCATCTGTCCATGCGCAAATGCAACATTCGCATCCGGAACAAGACTTTGTATACGTCCCGCAACATCGGCAATATCATTGACGCGATTATAAACATAATATACCTGTCCGTCTCTTGCCAACTCCCGCGTGATTGCCTCCCGAACCATTTCGTCATTATACTCCATTACATAAGTCTGAATGGGCATCCTTTCATTCGGAGCTTCTTCTAATACGCTCATATCCCGAATACCGATCAGACTCATATGAAGCGTCCGGGGAATCGGTGTTGCCGTCAATGTCAGAACATCAATATTTTCCTTTAATTTTTTTATTTTTTCTTTATGGGTCACGCCAAACCGTTGTTCTTCGTCTATTATCAGCAATCCAAGATCTTTAAACACTACATCCTTTGACAAAACTCTGTGCGTTCCGACAAGAATATCCACAAACCCTTTCTTCGTGTCCTCTATTGTCTTTTTCTGTTCTGCCGCCGACCGAAACCGACAGAGCAGATCGATTCTTACAGGAAACTCTTTCAGTCGCTGTACAAATGTATTATAGTGCTGCTGAGCTAAAATCGTCGTCGGCACGAGACATACAACCTGTTTTCCTTCCTGAACCGCTTTAAATGCCGCCCGTATAGCAATTTCTGTCTTTCCGTATCCTACGTCTCCGCAGATAAGACGATCCATGATCTTCTTACTTTCCATATCATGCTTTGTATCTTCTATTGCCTGAAGCTGATCATCCGTTTCCTCGAACGGAAACATTTCCTCAAACTCTTTCTGCCAGACAGTATCCGGTCCATATACAAATCCTTCCGACTGTTGTCTGACCGCGTACAATTCTACAAGATCTTTCGCTACAATCTGAACAGCTTTCTTTACTTGGCTTTTTGTTTTTCCCCACTGGATCGTTCCGAGTTTATTCAACCGAGGTTTCTTTGCATCCGCTCCTGCATATTTCTGGATCAGATCCATCTGTGCCACAGGTATATACAAGACTCCGCCTTCGGCATAGACGATCTTCATATAATCTTTTACGATCTTCTCTACTTCAATTTTTTCAATTCCTTTATATACGCCGATTCCATGATTTTCGTGAACAACGTAATCTCCGGGTTTCAGCTCGGCAAAATCCTGAATCCGCTGACCTTCATACTTTTTGCGTTTTTTCTTTTTCTTTTTTCTTCCGAAAATATCCGACTCCGAAATAACGACAAATTTAAGCATCGGATACTCATACCCTTCTGACGCATAGCCGTACGCTGCCATGATCTCGCCCGGTTTTACTTCCCTCTGCATATCTTCACTGTAAAAACTGCTCAAATCATAGTCTCTTAAATCTTCCGCCAGACGTTTTGCTCTCGTTCTCGAACCCGATAAAAGGACAACTCTGTACCCGTTTCGTTTTAACCGCTTTAAATCACGTGTCAAAAGCTCAAAACTGTTATTATAAGGATTTACCCCTTTTGCCTGCACCGTATAAACCGATCTTACTTTAAATAAACCGCATTTTGATTCGAGCGTTGTCAAACCGATCCCGCTGTAACGATTCATCTCACTGATGATATCTTTTGTCTGAAAGACTCTCAACTCTTCTTCGCCTTCTTCTTTCATACCTGCATCAGCCCGGTTTTTCAAACTTTCCGTATATTCCGCCTCTACTGTTTCCGCCGTCTCCTGCAGTCTGTGCGGTTCATCATAAAATAATAGTGTTTCATTTTCCGGAAAATATTTCAAAAAGGATACCAAACCATTGTTTCCAAAACAATTTTCCGAAGCCGGATAAATTGTGATCTCCGAAATATTTTCTATCGACCTCTGGCTCTTAGCATCAAACATACGGATAGAATCGATCTCATCACCCCAAAGCTCAATCCGCACCGGCATCTCTTCCGCAAGAGGAAAAACATCGATAATTCCCCCTCTGACCGCAAACTGACCCGGCGCTTCTATTTGGCTTTCTCTCTCATATCCAAGAGCCGTCAGATCTTGTTCAAGTTTCGTAAGATCAACCGTATCTTCTCCTGTAATATGAATTCTGTTTTTTTGAATTTCATCCGGGGAAATGATCCCGTCCAAAAAAGCATCCATCGTCGTAATCACAGTGACCGGCTCTTCTTTTTTCTTTTCTGCAATCGCTCTTAACACTTCCATTCTTCGATTTGTAAGTGTCTTCCCTTTAATATCCGCATAATAAAAAAGCAAATCTCTTGCAGGATACAAATACGTCTCTTCTCCAAACAGTAAATACTCTTCGTATGCCTTCTTTGCCTTTTCCTCATTTGAAAAAACAACAAGTTTATACCCGCATCCCGATCCGATTCCACTAAGCAAATGTATCTTCTGAGTATTTACACAACCCGAGATCTGTATCATTCCGTTTTCTTTTGTTCTGTTTTTCCGGATTTCTTCATAATCCGCCAGTTCCGCAAGGGGAGCAAGCAACGCTTTCATAATTTATTTTTCCTCTTTCTTTTTCCGGTTATATTCATTCATCGCCTCATTGATCTGACCTGAAACGATCAATTCCACGGCATGAACCGCATGGTCATACCCTTCATCCATCAACTTCGCTTCCCCCTTTGAAAAATGTCCGAGCACATAATCCGCCAAATCGTATTTCGCCGGCTTCTCTCCGACTCCTACTTTAATACGGGGAAATACTTGGCTTCCAAGATGAGCAATAATATTTTTCATCCCGTTATGTCCTCCTGCGCTTCCTTTCGCTCTGATTCTAAGTTGTCCTACGTCTAAGCTGATATCGTCATAAATAACGATCAGTTCATGTTCTTCATCCACCTTATAATAATCAAGCAAACTGCGTACGCTTTCGCCACTTAAATTCATATAAGTCTGGGGCTTAGCCAAAATAACTTTCTGCCCCTGAATGATTCCCTTTCCGATCAGCGCTCTGTGTTTTTTTGCATCCACATCTATATTATATTTCTCTGAAATCCTGTCTATTACTTCAAATCCGACATTATGTCTCGTTCCTTCATATTGTTTTGTCGGATTTCCAAGTCCCGCGATAATAAACATATCTTCTACCTCCTATACAGCACAAATATTTTACAATATCTCTCTTCCTTTGTCACGCAGATAACATGCATATTTTTCCTTTTCCAAACATACACTTATAAAAAAAGCGGATCGCCGTAAAACGGCAGCCGGATAATCGGGAGGTAACTCTATGAGTTCCAGAACAAAAATCGTTGTTCTTCACATGAAAGAAATTATTTATACCGCCATTTTTGCGGCACTTGCGCTCCTTGTCATCGTCCTGCTTATTTTTATGTTCGGAACAGGCAAAAAAGACAGCGCCGTAAAAAACGAAAAACAGTACACGCCCGGAACATATACTTCCACTCTCACACTAAATAATACGAACCTGGAAGTAGAAGTTTCCGTAGACGCTTACAAGATCAATTCAATCCGTTTTTCCAATCTTGATGAAACAGTAACGACTATGTTCCCACTCATCCAGCCTGCCATCGAAGAAATTGCCGAACAAATCTATGAAACACAGTCACCTGATTCAATCACTCTGTCCGAAGATACGCCATATACGTCGCAACTTATATTGGACGCCGTTTCCGAAGCCGTCGAAAAAGCCGCAGTAAAATAACTGCGGCCTTTTCTCTTTGCTGCCTTATATTCATACAACAATACTTGACAAATATTATTCATACATTTGCTTTCACCGGTATTATCCTTCAACGATCAAATACGTTCCGTCCGGCAAAGCGAACACTTCCGAAGCTTCCTCAAGATCTTCTGCGGACATTCCGTCCACATCTACTCCCTCTTCTTCAAAGTATTCTCTCACCTCGTCAATAGAATCGACTACGACAGCCATACAGTCTGCAAGAAACGCTTCTGCTTCTTCCATGTTTTCTGCCACAGGCTCATCAAATAATTTTTTCTGTTCTTCGTAAAAGGTGTTCAGACTCTCTTCACTGTACTCATTCATCTGTCTTTTTCCCCTTTACCTGATAATGTCAAGAATTTCATCTGCCGCTGCCACAATTCTGTATGCATCTGCCTTTTCCAGTTCTTCTCGTGATCGAAATCCCCATTCTACAAGAACCGTATCCATATCCGCCGCATTTCCCGTCGCAGCGTCGACCTCTGAATCTCCGATATACAATACCTCTTCCGAAGACACCCCTAATGACTCTGCCATCGCAAACAATGCCGAAGGATCCGGTTTTCTCGGTACACCTTCTCTCTGCCCCCACACAAGGTCAAACGTCTCTTTCCCGAATATTTCTTCCACAACATGAACTGCCTGACGATCCGGTTTGTTCGACAACACTCCTAATTTCATGTTTTGATCTTTCAGCTTTAAGAGCATCTCTCTTATCCCCGGATAAGGTTTTACATGATAGGTACAGTTCCTGTCAAAAATACGTCCATATGCCTCAAAGGCTTTCTCGAACAAAAGAAGCTTTGTATCTCCTGCCGCTTTCAATGATTGTTCAATCAGTACCTTTGCTCCGTTTCCGACAAATGTTCTGCACTGTTCCTCTGTGATCGCCGGAAGCGCTACTTCCTTTAATGTCTCATTCACCGAAAATGTCAAAGACTCCAACGTATCGGTCAACGTTCCGTCTAAGTCAAATATACATGCTTTGTACACCGTTTTTCATCCTCTCTTGTCTTTGGTCAGATTTATATTACCATCAGTCACTTTATCTGACAAGATACTTTTAAACAATCTGTTCTTTCTCCTGACGTATTGTTTTTTCGCACTCTTATTTTCCTAAAAGATACTTGCGCATTATTTTTAAAGCATTCTTCTCCAGACGGCTTACCTGAGCCTGCGAAATATTGATCTGCTCTGCAACTTCCATCTGCGTCTTTCCTTCAAAAAAACGAAGTGTGATAATATATCGCTCTCTTTCGTTCAGTCGTTCCATCGCGGCCTCTAAAGAAAGTTCCTCGATCCAGTTTTCTTCTTTATTCTTTTTATCACTCACCTGATCCATCACAAACAGAGCATCTTGTCCGTCGCTGTACACAGGCTCATGCAGACTCATCGGCATCTGAATCGCATCAAGCGCATAGACGATCTCTTCCTTGGCAATCCCAATCTCTTCTGCGATTTCCTGAACGGTCGGCTCTTTCATATGCCGCTTTATATAACCTTCTTTTGCATAAATTGCCTTATAAGCTGTATCGCGCAATGATCTGCTCACACGGATCGGACTGTTATCCCGCAAATATCGTCTGATCTCCCCTATGATCATAGGTACTGCATATGTGGAAAATTTCACCATGCGCCCCGGATCAAAATGATCTACTGCTTTCATCAGTCCGACACATCCTATCTGGAACAGATCATCCGCATTTTCACTGCTGTTTTCAAAACGTTTGATCACACTTAGAACAAGCCGCAGATTCCCTTTAATATACTTTTCCCGGGCTTCTTCATCCCCTGCTTTTATCCGCTCAAAAAGTTCTTCTTTTTCCTCTTCTTTAAGAAGCGGAAGCTTCGCTGTATTTACCCCGCAAAGTTCTACCTTATTTACTGTCATCACAACAATCCTCCCAAGTAGTTTCTACTTAGAAGAATTCTCATTCAATAAGAAAGATATTCCGATTCCCGCAAATTTTTATAAACTTTTAGTCCTTGACAAAATCATCTTTTTTTGTATTTCCCGTCACGCAGACCATTTAGTCTTCCCATTTATCGGAAAGATTATTGATCTGTGTTTCAAATTTTGCCTTATCTTTATTAGAAAGTCCTTCATTTTTGTAAATAATATCAAGCAGACGTCTGC
>ERZ791808.2742-NODE-2742-length-10026-cov-2.642062_pt1 | contig 10026 bp, 6 predicted proteins | sample MGYA00510305_ERZ791808 | MGnify/ENA primary metagenome ERZ791808 (study PRJEB30046, sample SAMN00792024) | human gut metagenome | study: EMG produced TPA metagenomics assembly of the A metagenome-wide association study of gut microbiota in type 2... | reverse complement strand
TGTATTCTGTCCGGTAAATTTACCGATCATCTCATCATAACGTCCGCCGCCACCAACAGAACCGCCAAACTCATCCATTGCGATCTCAAAGATCGGACCTGTGTAGTAAGACATTCCACGAACCAAAGTCGGATCAAAGGAAATCTTAAAGTCTGCATTTTTCACAGAATCAACTGCTGTGATGATGGTCTCAAGATCTTCTGCTACTTTCGGATCCAGAACATCACTCAGTTTTTCTTTGCAGTAACGTACGCCTTCAATATCAGTTGTAATTTCTTTGAACATACCAAGATAGATATCAATACTGTCTTTGCTGAAACCTTCTTTTTCCAGTTCTTCAGCTACACCTTCCAGACCAATCTTGTCCATCTTGTCCAGAATGATGAAAACTGTATCAAAGCTACCTTCCGGAAATCCACTGTACTGTGCCATAGCTTTCAGGATTTTTCGGTCATTGATACGGATCGTGAAATTATGGAAATCCAGTTTGCCAAGCAATGTCGTTGTTGCCATGACAAGTTCAATTTCTGCAAGATAAGTAGGCTCACCAAGAATATCAATATCACACTGCATAAACTGGCGGAAACGGCCTCTCTGCGGACGGTCCGCTCTCCAGACATTGCCCATCTGAAGTGCCTTAAACGGAGTCGGAAGCTGTCCTGCATTGTTGGAATAATATCTGGAAAGCGGTACAGTCAGATCATAACGAAGGCCTGAATCAACCAGATCAGCCTCACACTCTGCTGTATCCAGTTTCAGTTTTTCTCCTCGTTTCAGAATCTTGAAGATCAGTTTCTCATTCTCTCCACCCTGTTTGCTGCTGAGATTTTCGATATGTTCCACACATGGTGTCTCAATTGCAGAAAATCCAAATTTTCCATATGTTTCACGAATCATGTTCATCACATAATTACGAATTTCCATCTCTTTTGGTAAAATGTCTTTCATACCGGTAACCGGTTTCTTCTTTAACGCCATACTGTCCTCCTGTTATTTGTTATTGTGTACAACTCTCTGAAATGCAAGAAAAACTTCCATATCAAAATTTTTGATCTCATCGATCATAAGCTCTATCACTGTACTGACATCAAACGCTTTTCTGTAAGGTCTGTCTGAGCTCAGTGCCGCATCGCAGACACGCAAAATTCTGGCTCCAAGCGGAATGCTGTCCCCTCTGAGATTCGACGGATAGCCGCTGCCATCATAATTTTCATGATGATACAAAACACTCTGAAGTACCAGCTCTGAATACCCCTGATCCTTCAGTTCTTCATATCCCAGCGAAGAATGCATACGGACATACTTCAGTTCTTCTATCAGAAGGGAATCATTTTCCTGTCCGTTGATATAGCCGGTAAGCTTCAGCTTTCCAATATCATGGAGCATTCCGGCAATCGCCATCTGATAACAGAACTCCTCGTCCTGCCCCAATTCGGCAGCTACAGCATACGCAAGATTACTGACAGCAATTCCATGATTCAGTTCCTCAGAAAGATCAAAATCCAGCAATCTGTCACCAGACTTGAATATTTCCGCCTGTCCCGGCTCTTTCTCTGCTGTCTGCAATACGTCCACCTCCTGCTGTCATAACCAGGTATTGATTCCTTTGCGTTTTCGTTCTATCATTTCATCAATACGGTCAATGTAATTTGTAACATCTTTGACATTTTCCACACGTTCAATACGTTTGCCCTGATCAAAGACAAGCTTGGAAGAACCGCCGGCCCCCAATGCGATGATCGGCTGTTTTTCCTCCATAATTAGTATATTGTAAATCCCGGCTTTGTCAACCTTTGCATAGCCAACATTCTCAAAATTTCCCTTCATATTCTTCTGTCTGTACAGATAATAAGGACCCATTTCCATTTCGTACGCCGTTTTCATGGTCAGATCCATAATCTCCTGATTATTCTCAAAAGACATTTCCTGATATTTCTCTTTAAAAATATTCAGCCTTGCTGCACGTTTCACTGCCAGTGAATGTACGGTAATACTGTCCGGTGCCAGTTCACGAACCTGTTCAAGAGTCCGCTCTACCATGTGAATATCCTCACCCGGGAGTCCTACGATCAGATCCATGTTAATGTTATCGTATCCCAGCTCTCGTGCCAGATGAAACGCTTCTTTTGTCTGCTCCACAGTATGTCTGCGGCCGATAATATCCAGGGTTTCCTGATTCATAGTCTGTGGATTTACGGAAATTCTTGTTACCGGATACTCCCTGGTCGCCATCAGCTTTTCACGTGTAATACTGTCCGGTCTGCCGGCTTCCACAGTAAACTCTGCCAGTCCTTCATAGCCAAAAGCTTCTCCCACTGTATCCAGGAGCTTACGGATCTGATGTGGAAGCAGTGTAGTCGGGGTACCGCCGCCAATATAGATGGTGTCCAGTTTTCTTCCCTTCATCATAAGAGCAGTCTCTCTTACCTCCCGGCAGAGAGCTTCCACATATTCATCTGTTCTCTTCTCCCACACTTTCAGCGGATAGGAGCTGAAGGAACAATACAGACAGATACTTGGGCAAAACGGGATTCCAATATAAAGGCTGTATCCATTTTCATAGTCAATATCCTTCAGAATCTCTCTTTCCCTGTTTGCAATAGTGATGGCAAGCGCTGTTTTCTGCGGACTTACCAGATATCTCTCACGCATCTCCCGGGCTGCTTCCGTATTTTTCATTCCAGATTCGATCATTCCCATTGCCAGTTTGGCAGGACGTATTCCTGTCAGATTTCCCCATGGAAGAGTTCTGCCCGTCAGTTTTACCAACAACTGATACAGAGCATATTTGATATTATCTTTATTCTCTTTTCTCAGAGCATGAGCATCCTGTATTCCACAGCCTGCATTCTCTTTAGAAAGTATGTCTGCGGAAATTATCCCTTTTTGCTCTGTTTCCTGTTTCGACAGATTCTCTGTCCTTTCGTATTTTATGATATAACTGTCATTATCCCGTTCCACACTGAAGCGGAGGTCATACTCTGCTTCACCATTTTCATAAAGAGTATGTATCTCCGCTTCGGGATAAAACGCTTTGATCAGTTCATAAACATCATGTTCAAAATCTCTGTTCTCAAACAGAATGCCTATTTTACACAAATGGATTATACCTCTTTTCATAACCAATAGTAGTAGATGCATCATGTCCGGGGAAAACCTCGGTCTCTTCAGGAAGCGAATCTACCAGTTTATGGAGACTTCTCACAATTTCTGCTGTACTTCCACCCGGAAAATCCGTTCTTCCAACAGAGCCATAGAACACTGTATCACCGCTGAACAATACACCTTCATCTTTCAGATAATAACAGCAGCTTCCTTTGGTATGTCCCGGTGTATGGATCATCTGAACGGAAAATCCCGCCAGTCTGATAACATCCAGATCCTCCAGAAATACATCCGGCACAATAGAACATCCCTGTCCATAATGTACAGTCATATTGATCGAAGGTTCGCGGAGCATCTCCTCTTCCTGACGACAGGCATAAATCGGAATATTATATTTCTCCTTTACTGCCTGTGCAGCCAGAATGTGGTCAAAATGTCCATGGGTAAGAAGAACCGCCACCGGTTTTCCATTCATCCGGGAAATCTTCATTTCAATCTTCTCCGGACAATCTGCGGGATCAACAATGATCAGTTCTCCGGTTTCTTTATTCTTAAGGAGATAGCAATTTGTATATACAGGTCCTAATATACATTTCTGTAATTCTAAATTCTTCATGTTATTCCTTTCTGTCAATCTGCAGCAGTTCCATAAAATAATGTTCCAGCAGATTTTTCCATGATCAGCCTGTAGTTCTCTCTACGTCAATGACACTCTCTACCTGACGGATCTTCTCGATCAGGGAACGCAGTTCCTCTTTGCTTCCAATCTCAAAACTCATGGAAATAGTTGCCTTCTCCTGCTTGCTTGTACGGCTGTTGATACTTCGCAGGTCGATCTTACGTTCTGTAAATATTTTAGAAAGATCCACAAGAAGCCCTGTACGGTTATTTGCATAAACCTGAATCTCAGCCATATACTTCTCTTTTTCCTTGGTATCAGGCTGCTGCCATTCCGCCTCGATCAATCGTGTCCTGTCCGTCTCAGACATATTCAGCACATTGACGCAATCTGTACGATGGATTGTGATTCCACGTCCTCTTGTAACAAAGCCTACAATCTCGTCACCCGGGATCGGATTACAGCACTTGGAAAAACGGACTGCCACATCATGGATTCCTTTTACCACAATTCCACTCTTGCTCTTGGCAATGTGAAGCTTCTCCTGTGTCTCAGAAGCAGCCTCAAGAACCTGCTCATCTGTCAGATTCTTCTTATTTTCCTTATCATAAGCCTCTACCAGCTTATTGAAAACCTGACCTTCTTTCAATCCGCCATGACCAATTGCAGCAAGTACTGAATCCCAGTCCCTGAAACCATATTTACGCAAAACAGCCTCCAGATACTGGGTTTTTGTATAATTTGCGATCTTAAATCCCTTTGCACGCGCATACTGCGCAAGCATCTCCTTGCCCTTAAGGATATTATCTTCTTTTAATTCCTTCTTGAACCACTGGTTAATCTTGTTCTTTGCCTGAGTACTCTTAACCAGTTTCAGCCAGTCGCGGCTTGGTCCCTGAGAATTCTGGGAAGTAATAATCTCAATACGGTCACCGTTTTTGATCTCATATTCAATAGGAACCAGCTTACCGTTAACTCTGGCACCTACCATCTTATTTCCGACTGCACTGTGAACACTGTACGCAAAATCCACCGGTGTAGAACCGCTTGGAAGTGTTTTAACATCTCCCTGTGGAGTGAAACAGTAAACACTGTCCGCAAAAAGATCCAGGTCATTCTTCAGAAGACTCATGAATTCTTTGTTATCAGACATGTCTCTCTGCCATTCCAGAATCTGACGCAGCCAGTTCAGTTTCTCTTCCTCACTCTTACCTACAGGAGCCTTTCCGTCAGACGACTCCTTATATTTCCAGTGTGCAGCGATACCATATTCTGCAGTTCTGTGCATTTCATAAGTACGGATCTGGATTTCAAAGGGCTGTCCGTTGGGTCCGATCAATGTGGTATGCAATGACTGATACATATTGGGTTTCGGCATGGCAATATAATCTTTAAACCGTCCCGGAATTGGCTTATACATCTCATGGATCACACCAAGGGCAGCATAACAATCCTTCACTGTATCTACAAGAATACGGACAGCAAATAAATCATAAATCTGATCAATAGTCTTATCCTGATTTACCATCTTCTTGTAGATGCTGAAAAAGTGTTTTACACGTCCGTCCACCTGCGCCTTAATATTGGCATCATCCATATGTTTCTTAACTTCTTTTACAATCGCACCTACAAACTGTTCTCTCTCGCTTTTACGCAGGGCAACCTTATGCACCAGGTCATAATATACATCCGGCTTAAGGTATTTCAGCGACAGGTCATCCAGCTCTACCTTTATCTTGGAAATACCCAGACGCATGGCAATAGGAGCATAAATATCCATGGTCTCTCTGGCCTTTTCCTGCTGCTTTTCAGGACGCATATACTGTAAGGTACGCATATTATGAAGACGGTCTGCAAGCTTGATCAGAATAACTCTGATATCCTTAGCCATGGCAAGAAACATCTTTCTGAGGTTCTCTGCCTGAACTTCTACTTTATCCGCAGAATAAGATAACTGTCCCAGCTTGGTAACACCATCCACAAGAAGTGCAACCTCTGAACCAAATTCCTTCTCCACTTCCTCATAGGTCATCCAGGTATCTTCAACTGCATCATGAAGAAGACCTGCAACTATCGTTTCTTTGTCAAGTTCCAGATCTGCCAGAATGATGGCAACACACAAAGGATGAATGATATATGGCTCTCCGGACTTTCTCTTCTGTCCTTCATGAGCTTCACTTGCAACCTTATATGCCTTCTCTATCATGGAAATATCTGTTGATGGATGATACTTCAGAACACTGTTTATCAGTTCTTTATAAAGCACCTCCGGACTTGTAAAATCATGCATGGTCTTTACTGCCGCATCTGCTCTCTTTACAGATTCCAGCTTCTCTTTTTCAACCTGCATTTCATCTTTTTTTGCTTCTGTACTTTTTGTTATCTCTGTCATATGCTCCCACCTGCCTGTCCTGCACAATCAGCTGTGCTTATTTACCATCATAACAAATTACGGACGCTACATCATACCCATTCAGTCTTTCGCGTCCCTTTAAACCTGCAAGTTCCATGAGAAATACAACCTTGACAACCTCACCGCCAAGCTGTTCCACCAGCTTGATCGCTGCTTCGATCGTACCGCCTGTTGCGATCAGATCATCAACGATAACCACTTTCTGACCTGGTTTTATGGAATCTTTATGCATTTCAATCTCTGCACTGCCATATTCCAGATCATAGCTTACAGATACTGTTTCGCGGGGAAGTTTACCTTTTTTACGAATCGGTACAAATGGTTTATGAAGATTATATGCGATCGGTACACCAAAGATAAAGCCTCTGGACTCTGTTCCTGCAATCACGTCCACATCTATATCCTTAAGACAGTCCTGCATGGAGTCGATTGCCAACTGCAGGCCATCCGCGTCCTGCAGAACACTTGTAATATCTCTGAAAATAATCCCCGGTTCAGGAAAATCCGGTATACTTAATACATAATCTTCAATTTTCTTCATTTTATTTCTCCTCCAGTGTGTGTTATATTGCTGTTCGCTCATAAATATTTTATAGTATATCACCTTTTTATTTCAGAATCAAGTTACTGTTAAGCCCTGACATTTGTATTTCCAGGCTTACCGGCGGTTACAAACCAAGCGGTAATATTAACAGTAATTCTGAATAATAATCTGAAGACTCTCTCGTCCCCTGAATCTGTTGATCTCCGGATAATAAGTAACAGAAATACTGTCTTTTTCCCTGATAAAGTTCACAAAATCCTCTGCTTCTCCGAAATAAATGCCTTCCACTGAAATCCCCTGCGGATCGAGAAGTTTTAATTTTACTACATTTTTATTTTTCCCGATAATACTGTAATCAAGCACTCTGAGATTTTTCTGTGCAAAGACCGGTTTTGTATTCCCTTTTCCAAAGGGTTCCAGAAGCGAAATCTGTTCTACCAGTTCTTTTGTAATATAAGACACAGGCATCGGCACATCAATCACGATCTTAGGACGCAATTCTTCGTCCGTCAACGTACAGTTGACATTGAGGCGTCTCCGGAATTCTTCTATATTTTTTTCTTCTATAGAAAGACCTGCTGCCATCGGATGACCTCCAAACTGTATCATCAGGTCTGCACATTTTACCAGTTCTTCATACATAGAGTAACTTTCTATTGATCTTCCGCTTCCTTTTGCACTTGTCTCACCGCCCGTCAATACAAAGGCCGGCCTGTGATATTTTTCCCTGATCCTGCCTGCTATAATACCGGCAAGACTTTCATGACAATCCGGAAGATAAACTACCAGTACTCTGTCATTTTTCAGCTCTGTAGTCTCTATGATCCGGATTGCCTCTTCTTTTCCTTTCTCAGTGAGAGCTTTTCGGCTCTGATTAAGAGCTGTAAGATCTCCGGCAAGCCTTGCTGCTTCTTCCTTTGTTTTTGCATTGAGAAGTGCAAGAGAACGGGCAGCTGTATCCAGTCTGCCACTGGCATTGATACATGGTCCCAGCACAAATCCGATATGATAAGCTGTGATTTTAGCATCTTCCAGAGAATTTGCGCGGATCAGTTCCTGCAATCCTTGATTTTTGGTATTTTTCAGACGGCACAGCCCTTCTTTTACCAGAATCCTGTTCTCTCCCTGAAGATCCATAACATCTCCTACTGTTGCAATAGCCGCCAGTTCATAATAATCTTCCAGCTCCTCTGCCGGAACACCAAATCTCTCGTAAAGTGCTGCAATATATTTAAAGGCCACCACTGCCCCACACAGGTTTTTATTCGGGTATGGACAATCATATTGTTTCGGATTCAAAATCGCATCTGCCGGCGGAAGCACCATCTGGCGTTCTCCCTTTTCCTCCCTGTAAGGAACCTCATGATGATCTGTAATAATCACTGTCATTCCCTTATCCTTTGCCATCTGGATTTCAGCAGCCGCAGCAATTCCATTATCACAGGTCACGATCGTATCGATCCGGTCCGTTTCCGCTCTTTCTATAAGATGTGCATGAATCCCATATCCGTCTGCAACTCTGTCCGGAATATAAGTATCCACATCTGCTCCGATCCTCGCAAGGCCTTTCATTAAAATGTATGTAGAGGTCACACCATCAATATCATAATCACCAATAATACGGACTTTTGCTTTCTGCGATATTTTTTTCTCCAGGATATCTACAGCTTTTTCCATATCCTTCATCAGCCAGGGAGAAGGAAGCTCTTGTACTGTTCCTGACAGATACTCTCTTATCTTATCTTCTCCGATCACATCTCTGTTCCTGATCAGTCTCGCAATCACCGGATCAATATGAAACTGTTGACCGATCTGGTTAAAATCTGCTCTTTTTGCTGCTATTACCCATTTCTCCATATATTTTCTCTCCTCATAAAAATATCCCGGAGTTTTACCCCGGGATATTTCTGTCTGCCTGTTTTTCAGACAATTATTGTTTTATTCAGCATCATCATTCTGCTGTTTTTTAGCTGCTTCTTCGGCAGCCAGACGTTCAGCTACTCTTTTTCTGTTTTTCTTCTTTGGCTGAGTCGGATCTTTCTGTGATACATCACGTGCTTTCTTCGGCTTTGAAGAGGACTTTGCAGATGCGGAAGCTGCAGCAATTGCCGGCTGTCCTTTTCCTGCAAATTTCTTTTTCATCACATACCACAACGCACCTGTAATACATACAGAAGAATATGCACCGACAAGAACACCAACCATCAGAGGTGCTGCAAATTCACGGATAGAAGAAACACCCATGATATAAAGAACAGCTACCATAACAAAAGTTGTAAAAGAGGTATAAATACTTCTTGTAAGAGTCTGAGTGATACTTGTGTTTACAATTTCTGCCAGTTTTTCTCTGGAACCACTGTGAAGGTTCTCACGTATACGGTCAAAAATAACGATTGTAGCATTGATAGAATAACCTACGATCGTAAGCATGCAGGCAATAAATGTATTACCGACAGATACTCTGGCAATAGCATAGAATGCAAGTACAACCAGAACATCATGCAGAAGCGCCAATACCGCACTGCTTGCAAAACGGATGTCTTTAAATCTGAACCAGATATAAAGAAGCATACAGATTGTAGCTACTATAACGGCTACGATCGCATCACGACGCATTTCACTACTTACTGTAGAAGAAATACTTTCTGTGGAAATCGTGCTGTCATCTACACCAAATTTCTCAACCAGTGCACTCTGCAGAGCTTCACGTTCGCTCTGATTCAGAGAACGTGTCTTAATCACAACCTGATTTGTTCCGACTACCTTTGTAGGCTGAACATTTTTATCTCCTGTCACCTCTTCTACAACAGGAGTTACTTCAGAATCAATGGTCTTAATATCCATATCTTCATTAAATGTAACAGTCGTAGAAGTACCGCCTGAGAACTCAAGGCTGTAATTTAACGCTTTGTTTCCTGCATGCGAATTAGCAAACATCGCTGCCGGACCGCAGAGGATCAGGATAATGGAAATAGCAAAAAATACTTTCTTCTTTCCAAGGAAATCAACTGCCTTACGTTCTTTTGCAGATCCGTAGAATTTCGGATCACGTACACCAACTGCATAAAGTGCATTTACAATCAGTCTGGATACAACCAGTGCTGTAAACATGGAGATCACGATACCAAGGGCAAGTGTATAAGCAAATCCCTTAACAGTACCTGAACCAAGCCACATCAGCACAAAGGCTGCGATCAGTGTTGTAATATTTCCATCAAAGATTGCAGAGAAAGCTTTGCTGAAACCGGACTTAATAGAATTCCTTACTGAAACTCCTGCACCAATTTCCTCTCTGATTCGGGCATAAATAATAACATTGGCATCCACCGCCATACCGATACCAAG
>ERZ791808.2739-NODE-2739-length-10030-cov-2.405815_pt1 | contig 10030 bp, 6 predicted proteins | sample MGYA00510305_ERZ791808 | MGnify/ENA primary metagenome ERZ791808 (study PRJEB30046, sample SAMN00792024) | human gut metagenome | study: EMG produced TPA metagenomics assembly of the A metagenome-wide association study of gut microbiota in type 2... | reverse complement strand
CCGAATGGTGCAGGCCATGAATATTTTGAGGCACAGATCACCAGAATGGCCATCGATGAAGAGAATTTCAAGGTGTTGATCGGTTTTCGTTTTATTGATGACATTGTCAGGGAGGATCGGGAGAAGCAGAGAGTGCTCAGCAAGGCATTGAATGAGACCAGGATCAATAATGAGATTATCTCCGCCATCAGTAAGATTTATTTTTCGATTTACAGAATTGACCTTGAGAAGGATGTGTATGATGAAGTTGTCAGTATCAATGAAGTTCACAAGATGACAGGTGTATCCGGCAAAGCTTCTGAGAAGATGGTTGAAATCTGTAAGGCAGTTGTTGCCAGAGATTATCAGGACCGGATTATGCGTTTCTTTGATCTTTCGACATTGCAGGAACGTCTGAAGAACACAGATACAGTTACATTGGAATATATGGTTCCGGACGGCAACTGGCAGCTGGCACGTTTCATCGCTAAAAACAGGAATGAGCAGGGAGTCGTGACAAAGGTTTTGTATGTGACCCGTGAAGTCAGCGACGTTATGCTGCGTGAGCGTAACTGGTTTATGGCGGCAGAGGCAGCCAACCGGGAGAATGAAGCTAAAACAGACTTTCTTTCAAGAATGGCCCATGATATCCGGACACCCCTTAACGCAGTTCTCGGATTTGCCTATATTGCCAAAGCGCATATTGACGAGAAGTCTGTTGTCAGTGAAAACCTGGACAAGCTGCAGTCTGCAGGGCGTTATATTCAGCGGCTGGTGGATGATGTTACGGATATCAGCCAGATCGAGAGCGGACATTTTCATATTGAGCCTGCATTTTTTAATGTGATGACGTTTTTCCGTGATTTCCAGGATATAATGGGCCAGATGACAGCAGACCGAAAGCTGCATATGACCTGTCGGGCGCATGATATATTGCATCCTCAGATTGATGCAGATGCTATTCGTCTGAAACAGATCTATGTGAATCTGGTATCTAACGCTGTCAAATATACACCGGAAGGCGGCATGGTCCATTTTGAATTATATGAAGAAACATCAGACAGTCCGGGATGTGTACGTCTTGTGTCAATTGTACAGGACAACGGAATTGGTATGACAGAAGACTATATGAAGAAAATGTATGAACGTTTTTCGAGATCTGTGGATACAAGAATCAATAAAGTCCGCGGCAGTGGTCTGGGATTGGCGATTGTCAAGGAACTGGTGGATCGGATGAACGGCAGGATCGAAGTACAAAGTGCTGTAGGTGTTGGTACAACATTCAGAGTTGTCTTTGATTTTCCTTTTGAAGAAGCAGATTCCGACATGATCCTTCAGTCTCCGATGGAATCTGATCTTGAAATGGCTGGTCAGTCATCGACAGAATCTGACCTGACAGACTGTGAGGGGATGCATGTTCTGATTGCAGAGGATAATGAACTGAACTATGAAGTTGCTCATGAGATTCTGGCAATGCATGGTATTACAAGTGAGCAGGCGGAAAATGGAAAGATCTGTGTTGAAAGATTTATGGAGGCACCGGAAGGCACTTATGATGCGATTCTGATGGATATGCAGATGCCGGTGATGAATGGTCTGGAAGCGACAAAGATGCTCCGCAAAATGGATCAGTACCATGGAAATACGATACCGATCATAGCCATGACAGCGAATGTTGCCAAAACGGATATGGACAAGTGTCTTGCGGCAGGGATGACAGGCCATCTGGCTAAGCCGCTGGATATTCATGCTTTGATCGCAGCGTTGGCGTCCGTCAGAAAAACGGGAAATGCAAAAATGGAGAAGAAGGATTAAACAATGGTAAAAGTATACTTGGTCGAGGATGAGATTATTATACGCCAGAGTATCAAGAACAGTATCGACTGGGAAAAAGAGGGGTATGAATTTGTCGGTGATGCCAGTGATGGTGAACTGGCATTGCCGGTGATTTTGAAGGAGAAGCCGGATATTCTGATCACGGATATCCGTATGCCGTTTATGGATGGACTGGAGTTAAGCCGTATGGTTAAAGCGGAACTGCCGGATATCAAGATTGTGATATTGAGCGGTTATGATGACTTTGAGTATGCCAAGCAGGCCATTAAGATCGGTGTAGCGGAATACCTGCTGAAACCGGTATCCTCAGCAGTTTTGCTGGAACATTTGTCGGAGATTGCCGAGAAAGTCAGAGATGAGCGGGAAGATCTGGCCTTGAAGAAAGTTTATTATCAGGAAATGCAGGAGAATGAAGAACTGATCAAGATGAAATTCCTGGGGGAATTGATATCGGGTAAATTGTCGCTGGCAGATGCCATGGAAAAAGGAAAGCGTTTCCATATGAATCTTAGCGGCCCTTTTTACAGGATTATTTTGTTCAAATTTATCCAGGAGGATCATGTGCAGGCAGAGCAGTCTGAGGCACTGGCCGGAGCCTATGAGGCTGTCGGAGGCTACGTTGACCGATTCAGGGATGTTTTTCGATTCCAGAGAGGGGTTGAAGGTTGGGCATTTCTTCTGACATCTGTGGAAGAAGAAATGGAAACGCAGACAAAAGCCTTTATTGAGGGGCTGAAAGCAGTGATTGCACCTTTTGACACATTGACCTGGTTTGGCGGTATCGGCAGTGAGGTGGCGAGAATCCGTGAACTGCGATATTCATTTCGGGAGGCGGATAAGGCATTTGCCGGCCGTTTTGTGCAGAAACCGAATCAGATCATATCGGTTGAACAATTGAACTTTGAACAGCAGGACAATGAATTTGATGCCAATATTTTTGGTGAGATCAATCAGTTTGATCAAATTATTACCCGTTTCCTAAGCAGCGGTTCTCTGGAGGAAGTGGAGAGTTTTGTCGGGGCATTATTTACGGAAATATCAGAGGATCATTTCCGATCGCTGATGATCAGGCAATATATTATCATGAACATTTATGCAACGGTTCTGACTTTCTGCAAGAAGCTGAGAAAAGATGCCGGAGCAGAAGGGGAAGCGTATGGTCAGTGGGAAGGTATCCGGGAGAATGAGGAAATCCTGAAGCAGGCCGTGACAACAGCAGAGTCAGTAGATGACATTAAGGATTACATCGGGACGCTGCTGGATCATGCCATTGAACTGCGCAATACGGTCGGTGGAAGACGGTATTCAGACATTATCCAGACAGCGAAGGAGAGGATTGAACAGGATTATATGTCGGAAGACATTTCGTTGAATTCTGTTGCGGCGGAAGTCTGCATGAGTCCAAGCTATTTTAGCTCCGTTTTCAGTAAGGAAATGGGCAAGACATTCATTGAGTATCTGACGGAAGTCCGCATGGAGAAGGCGAAACAGTATCTGGCCTGTTCATCTATGAAAACATCGGAGATCAGCTATGAAGTGGGCTACAAAGACCCGCATTATTTTAGCTATATTTTCAAGAAGACCCAAGGCTGCACGCCGAAAGAATACAGGGCGGCAAGAAAGGGGTAAGCTATGTTTGGATATAAGAAGCTTTCCCTGAATCGAAAGATTATGATGATCGCCGTGGCGGCTATTGTACCGATGATTTGTCTTGTCTGCTATCTGCTCTGGACAATTTCCTATACGACCGGTGTGTATGCGGACATTACGAACAATGTGGCAGAGGCCAATGAATATGTCCGGGATTTCAAGGAGCGGATTGACTATACCACTTACCTGGCGGTCATCAACAACAAGAAGATTGATGAGCTGGATGTGGGAACTGTGACGGTCAATGGTATTTTGACGGTGGATCCCTATGCCTATATCGATGAACTGAAAAGCGTCTGCAATAATCTGGCGCGTTCTGCAACGGTTGAATTGAACAAAAGTCAGATGGTTCGCCTGAAGAATACATTGAATACACTGTCAAATTGTATTCATGATCTGGAGAATAATATTGGCCGGGAGAATTCCTATGATCAGAATATGGCCACACTGGATAATGATGTTTATGCACTGACATCTCTGGTGCAGTCATGTATCCGTGACTATATTTATGCAGAAACGTTGAATTTCGATCAGATCAAAGCGCAGCTGGATGAGAATAATCGGACAATTTTCTGTTTTACGATTCTGGCGTCGCTTTTTGTTGTCATTTTGACGGTAGGACTTTCTGTCAGGGCGTCCAGAAACATTACCGGCCCGATACGTAATCTCTGTACACTGACCAGCAGGGGCGCCGAAGGTGACTTTACGGCACAGACGAAGGATGTGGAGTCAGAGGATGAAATTGCTCTGCTTATGGATAATTTCAACGATATGACCAAGGAGATCGGTCAGCTTGTGGAAGATATGAAGCGCAACCATGAGACATTGCGGCTGAGCGAGACGAAACTTTTGCAGGCGCAGATCAATCCGCATTTCCTGTATAACACACTGGATACGGCAGTGTGGCTGGCGGAGGCGAAACAGAATGATCAGGTGATCCGTCTTCTGACCTATTTGTCTGATTTCTTCCGGACTTCTCTGAGCAATGGGCAGAACTTTATCACGATCCAGGAGGAGCAGCGGCATATTGAAAGTTATCTGAAGATCCAGCAGTTCCGTTACCAGGATACGCTGGCTTACAACATTGATATAGACAAGGCGTTATATAATTTTACGATCCCGAAGCTGCTTTTACAGCCGTTAGTTGAGAATGCTCTGGTTCATGGGATTCGCGGCAAGCGGGGAAAGGGAAGGATTTCTGTGACCGGCCGTCTGGAAGGGGGCAATATTGTCTTCTGTGTGACGGATGACGGTGTAGGCATGGATGAAGAAAAACTGTATAATCTCAGGAAGGCTTCTGTGGCCGGAAGTACCCAGTCAGCCAATATAGCGGCCTTTGGCGTGGGCAACGTCAATGAGCGTATCCATATTTATTATGGCGAAAATTATGGTTTATTTTTCAAAAGTCAACCGGATGTGGGCACCACAGCAAGGGTTTTGATACCGGCCAGAAATGTTTCGTAAAAAAATGCACTTTTATCATAAAAAAGTACACTTTTTTTGAATGGGTCAAAACATTCACAAAAAGTTCAAAAAATATTAACCTAAAAAAAAGAATCCTCTGTTTCCAAAATTATGGGAATAAGGTATGCTTTTCATATAAGATACTTATTGTTTCATAACTAGGAGGAGAAGAGTTTATGAAGAAGAGATTTTTAGGGGTATTATTGTCAGTAGCTATGGTTGCTGCAGTATTAGCAGGCTGTGGCTCATCAGGTGCTAAAGAAACAGCAGCACCTGCAGGCAGCGAAACAGAAGCTGCAAGCGAAGCAGCATCTGGTGAAACAGAAGCAGCAGGTAACACAGGTGACGTGATCACAGTTGGTTTTTCACAGGTTGGTGCAGAATCTGACTGGCGTACAGCTAATTCAGAATCTATGAAATCTACATTCAGCACAGAAAACGGTTACAACTTAATTTTCGATGATGCTCAGCAGAAACAGGAGAATCAGATCGCAGCAATCCGTAACTTCATCCAGCAGGAAGTTGATTACATTGTTCTTGCACCTGTAACAGAATCCGGTTGGGATACAGTTCTTCAGGAAGCTAAAGATGCAGAAATTCCAGTTATTATCGTTGACCGTATGGTAGATGTTTCTGATGACAGCCTTTACACAGCCTGGGTTGGTTCCAACTTCAAACTGGAAGGTCAGAAAGCATGCGAATGGTTAAAACAGTACGCAGCAGCAAAGAACATGAGTGAAGTTAATATCGTAGATATTCAGGGTACAATCGGTGCATCCGCTCAGATCGGACGTACAGAAGCCCTCAACGAAGCAGTAGAAGCTAATGGCTGGAATCTGTTAGCTCAGCAGACAGGTGAATTTACACAGGCTAAAGGTCAGGAAGTTATGGAATCTATGCTGAAACAGTATGACAACATCAACGTTGTATACTGCGAGAACGATAATGAAGCATTTGGTGCAATCGAAGCTATCAAAGCAGCTGGTAAGACAGTTGGTCCTGACGGTGACATTCTTGTAATGTCCTTCGATACAACAAAACAGGGTATTACAGATACATTATCAGGTGATATCATTGTTAACACAGAGTGTAATCCTCTTCATGGCCCACGTGTAGAACAGATTATCAAACAGCTTCAGGCTGGAGAAACACCAGAAAAACAGGCATATGTAGAAGAAGGTATCTACGCTCATGGTTCTGATGTAGCATCCGTTTCAATCGACGGTACAGATTATGAAGTTACAGAAGTAACACAGGATGTTGTAGACGCTCGTGCATACTAAAATTTATAGGAATTAATTTTCCGGGAACATAGTGATTGGCGTGGTAGAAAGAGGCAGAAGCCTGGAATGCTGCCACGCCAATTTTATGCTTATACGTTACATGTCAACTTACCCGAAATGGGAGAGATTTTAGAGAGAGAATTTGAAAGCAGGTGAATGCTATATGTCCAATGATGTTGTTTTAAGTATGAGAGATATCTCGAAAACATTTCCGGGTGTCAAAGCATTGCAGCATGTAGATTTTACGCTTCGCAAAGGTGAAATCCATGCATTAATGGGAGAGAACGGAGCCGGCAAGTCCACACTGATCAAGGTGCTTACCGGAGTACATAGTTTAGACGGCGGTGAGATCAGAATAGCGGGTTCTGATGCACCGATTATCAATAAATCCCCGCAGGATGCCCAGAACCACGGTATCAGTACCGTGTATCAGGAAGTTAATCTTTGTCCGAATCTGTCAGTGGCGGAGAACCTTTTTATCGGACGTGAGCCGAGAAAGTTTGGTTTTATTGACTGGCATACAATGAATAAGAAAGCAACAGAGCTCTTGAAGAGTCTGGATATTGATGCAAGAGCAACTGATAAATTAGAGGAATGCTCTCTGGCGAAGCAGCAGATGATCGCCATTGCCAGAGCGGTAGATATGAAGTGCCAGGTTCTGATTCTGGATGAACCGACATCTTCTCTGGATGATGAAGAAGTTGAGAAACTTTTCGTATTGATGAGACGTCTTCAAAAAGAAGGCGTTGGTATTATCTTTGTTACGCATTTCCTTGAGCAGGTATATGCGGTCTGTGACCGGATTACTGTTCTTCGAAATGGTACACTGGTTGGAGAGTATCCTGTAAAGGAACTGCCTAGAGTAGAACTGGTTGCAAAGATGATGGGCAAGAACTTTGATGATCTGGCAGATATCAAGGGAGATCATAAAGTACTTGAGAAGTTTGAACCGGTTATCGAAGCTGAACAGGTTGGAAGAAAAGGCAGTATCAAACCGTTTGATTTTGCTGTCAACAAAGGTGAGGTTGTGGGCCTGACAGGTCTTCTGGGTTCCGGACGTTCCGAACTGGTGCGTGCCATTTACGGTGCGGACAAGCCGGATACAGGTAAGATCAAGGTCAACGGCAAGGAAGTGAAGATCAATTCTCCGCTGGATGCCATGAAACAGGGTATGGCTTATCTGCCTGAGGACAGAAAGAAAGATGGTATCCTTGCTGATCTGTCTGTACGTGAGAACATCATTATCGCACTTCAGGCGAAGAGAGGCATGTTCCATCCGATGAGCAGAAAAGAGATGGAGGAGGCCGCAGACAAATATATCGATATGCTGCAGATTAAGACAGCCAGCAGAGAGACACCGATTAAGAGTCTTTCCGGTGGTAACCAGCAGAAGGTGATTATCGGCAGATGGCTTCTGACCAATCCGGATTATCTGATTCTGGATGAGCCGACACGAGGTATCGATATCGGTACAAAGACTGAGATCCAGAAACTGGTGCTTGACCTGGCCGACCAGGGCATGGCCGTTACATTTATTTCTTCCGAAGTTGAGGAAATGCTTCGTACATGTTCACGTATGGGTGTTCTCCGAGACGGCAAGAAGGTCGGCGAGATTTCCGGCGACCAGCTGACACAGGAAGGCGTTATGAAAGCAATAGCAGGAGGTGACAGCAATGAATAAGAATTCGATTAAGAAAATAACATCCATGCGCTTGTTTTTGCCAATCGTATGTCTGGTTGCTGTTTTATTAGTGAATTTGATTACGACACCGGGATTCTTCAAGGTTTCCATTAATAATGGTGTTTTATATGGTTACATTGTTGACGTTGTCAACCGTGCATCCGAGCTGGTTATTCTGGCTGTCGGTATGACACTGGTTACGGCTGCTTCCGGCGGTCAGGATATCAGTGTTGGTGCAGTTATGGCTGTTGCAGCAGCTGTCTGCTGTCAGATCCTTTCCGGTGGTGAAGTATCTGTTACTGAGCTGGCTGCTCCGATGGGTCTGGCAATTATTGCAGCTATTCTGGCTTCTGCACTCTGCGGTGCCTTTAATGGTTTCCTTGTAGCCAAGATGAATATTCAGCCGATGGTTGCCACACTGATTCTGTATACAGCAGGACGTGGTATCGGACAGCTGATCACAGCAGGTCAGATTACATATGTCCGTGTGGATTCTTATAAGGTATTTGGTGGTTATATCGGCAAGATTCCTGTACCGACACCGATTTTCCTGGCGATTATCGTTGTTATCATTGTGAATCTGATCCTGAAGAAAACAGCCCTTGGTCTGTATATTGAAAGTGTTGGTATCAATGGTACGGCTTCCAGACTGGTTGGTCTGAATTCAACACTGATCAAATTCCTGACATACGTGATCTGCGGTGTGTTGGCAGGTATCGCAGGTATTATCGCATCCAGCCGTATTTATTCAGCCGATGTCAACAACATTGGCCTGAACCTTGAAATGGATGCCATCCTTGCAGTTGCCCTTGGTGGAAATGCCCTTGGTGGTGGTAAGTTCAGCCTGATGGGATCTGTGATCGGAGCTTATACAATCCAGGCACTTACAACCGTTCTTTACGGATTGAATGTATCAGCCGATCAGCTTCCGGTCTACAAGGCAATCGTTGTTGTAGTTATCGTTGTTCTTCAGAGCCCGGTATTCAAGAAATTTATTGCAGTACAGAAAGAAAAAAGAACATCAAAGGCTGCAGTGAAAGGAGGAGCTAACTAATGAAAGCAAAAGTATCCGGAACAAAAAAGAAAATTAACGGAACGACATTCCTCCTTATGATTACAATTTTACTGTTTGTTGTAATGTACGCAGCAGGTATGATCGTATTTAACGACAAAGGTTTTGCAAAACCGCAGATGTTCCTGAATCTGTTCATTTCCAATGCAGGTCTTCTGGTTATCGCGATGGGCGAAACGATCGTTATGATCACAGCCGGAATCGATATCTCAGTTGGTTCTGTTACAGCACTTGTATGTATGGTTGCTGCAAACCAGATGGAAAATCACGGCGCAAGCGCTTATACCGCACTTCTTATGGCACTGGTGATCGGACTTCTCTTTGGTCTGGTTCAGGGATTCCTGGTATCTTATCTGGAGATCCAGCCATTCATTGTAACACTGGCAGGTATGTTCTTTGGACGTGGTATGACAGCAATCATCAGTACAGATATGATTTCTATCAAAAATGCAACTTTCATGGCATGGGCTAAATACAAAATTTACATGCCGTTTGGTTCTTACAGTAAGAGGGGAAAATTCCTCCCGGCATATATTTATCCGACAGTTATCATTGCAATCATCGTTCTGATCGTAATCATGATCGTTATGAAGTATACAAAATTCGGACGTTCTGTATATGCGATCGGTGGAAATGAACAGAGTGCACTTATGATGGGACTGAATGTTAAGAGAACAAAAATGGCTGCATACCTTCTGGACGGCTTTCTTGCAGGACTCGGCGGATTCCTTTTCTGTATGAACAGCTGTGCCGGATTCGTAGAACAGGCAAAAGGTCTTGAGATGGATGCGATTTCAGCAGCCGTTATCGGGGGTACACTACTTAGTGGTGGTGTCGGAACTCCATTCGGAACCCTGTTCGGTGTACTGATCAAAGGAACGATTTCCAGTCTGATCACTACACAGGGAACACTTTCAAGCTGGTGGGTACGAATCGTACTTTCCGCACTCCTCTGCTTCTTCATCGTTCTGCAGTCTGTATTTGCAAGCCTGAAGAAGAAAAACTAAAGAAAGAACAGTACTTGAAATATTACAGGCGAAAAGAGAAGACGACGGGTATTGACGG
>ERZ791808.2730-NODE-2730-length-10080-cov-31.996509_pt1 | contig 10080 bp, 8 predicted proteins | sample MGYA00510305_ERZ791808 | MGnify/ENA primary metagenome ERZ791808 (study PRJEB30046, sample SAMN00792024) | human gut metagenome | study: EMG produced TPA metagenomics assembly of the A metagenome-wide association study of gut microbiota in type 2... | reverse complement strand
AAGGCATATCAGAATGAAAATAAACTATAAATTCCGGATTAACTTAATCACAGTCCTTCTGTCTCAGCTCCTGATACAGATATATATGTGGCATAACATTCCGGTATCCGAACATATCCCTCCACCCATTATATTCCTTATATCCATATTTTTATCAGGTCTGGCCATCTGTACTGCATTCTGGCTGGCATATGACAGTGACAGATTTAAGCAACTCTCACTGCCAAAGCAAATTATTCTGTTAGTACTATATACTGGCGGATTCAATTTTTTAATATTATACGACTTCATGTAATACGCAACAGTTCTGGAAACAACCTTATGACATTATAAACAAGGGTACCTTCAATGCTAATCCCCTACAACAAAACAAACGGCCACTTTATTCTTTTGCTTTCTGTTAACTCATTTATATAAACTTGTATAATCGCAATAAACCAGAAGAAGACAAAAACAAATGAAAGACATAATGCACCTGTAAATAACATACTTATAAAGGTCCATTCCTGCCGACACAGGACAATAATCATTGATACCAGCACCACAATAGCTGCATTACCTAACAGAGTTTCACGAATAATATTCCTTATAATTTCCAGTTTTTCCTTATGCTGTTTTATTTTCATACGAACCTCATAGATTTCATCCCGAAAAGGAAACGATGATACAACAGAATACTTTCACAGCCACTCTGCGGCATAATGCCAGACCAGCGGCATGCTCAGTCACTTCCTGTCCGAATCCTTTTCATTCGCCCTTAAAACAGAGTTGCAAACACTCTTGAAACACACTCGATCATAACGATCGAAATAACTCGCTTCCGTTTAAAAAACACTCTCTTTAGACTCAATTTATGAACAAAACACGCTGACCCGCATGGAGGTGAAATGAAAACTGACAGCACAGGTATTGCCGCCCGTATGATGCTCTCCCTGGACAGGGAGCGAATTTGCGAATGCCTGCTCAGTCATCGCCAGCTGCAGTCCACACCCCTGCAGGTTCGTTATCCGCAGGGAGTCAGGGATGCCCTTGGTATCATGAGCGAACAGCTTTCTCTTTCCGTCTCTGACCTGACGCGTATCCTGGTCGAAGACGCGTTAAGTGAAATGTTTCTTCCTGCAGATAACATCGTCCGCCGTCTTCTCAGCAGGATGGAGCACATCATGCAGGCACATGATATCAGCGCAACAACGATGGCTGCATTACTGGCCCCCTGGAATATCCGCCCTGCCGTCTTCCGGGAGCCGGACAGACTCACTGACTATCTGACCGGGGAGATTCTTGCAGCACTGGCTGACTGGTTTTATCTCAGTCCGGAATGGCTGAACGGCAGGGTGCATTATCCACTGTATCGTCCGGGAGACTGGCCAGCCACACAGGAGATATTCTGCAGGATTATTTCAGCCCGCGAGAATATGGACATTATTCTCTGGCATGGTTTTCCGTTTGCCGGAACGCATTCCGGAGAATATTGCGGCGTTCTGCTCAGGCAGAAAAAAGAAATTAATAACACCATTATTTATCCGGTACTTTCGTTATATCCGGTCAGAATGGATATAGAAAAAGAAGGCTGGTTTCAGATGGCCCGAAAAATATCTCCGGATATCCCTGTTCGCGCCGTAACACTCACTCCGGCACAGGCAGAATATCTGATAACAGGAAAAATATTACCCACTGCGTTATTCAGGGTTCCGTTATCCCCCTGGTAATAATACTGAGCAATAAACCGGAATAATACACCAACTGTTTTTAATGGCACAGCCGTGCCCTCTGTTGTTATACCAAAAATACCTCAATACAGGAAACTGAAATGATGATGAAAAAGCATATTACCCGTACTCTCATCGCGTCTGCCGTTTTATTTTCCTTTAATTCGACTGCAGCAACGTCATATTTTGAAGCCCGCAATGATGCGATGGGAGGAACGGGGGTTGCCTCCTCTCACTATGGTGTGGCCCCACTGGCAAACCCGGCACTGCTGACAAAATCCGGTGCAAAAGATGACTTCAGTCTTCTGCTTCCGTCCGTGGGTGCGCAGCTGTCCGATCCGGGTAATATCGCCGACAACGCCGACAAAATCAGCGATGACTGGAAAGCCTTCGACCGTGCCGTCGACAGCCACTCCGGGGTACAGCAGACAGCGGCCCGCCTGAAAGAGAGACTGCAGGACTTCCGGAACACCCATGCCAGCGCACAGGCCGGGGTATCTGCTGTGGCGGCCCTTCCCGGTGATACCCTCGCTGCTGCACTGATGCTGAAAACGCTCGGGACTGTCAGCGTCGACGGTAAAGTCAGCGATGCCGACCTGAACTATCTGGAAAGCATTGCAGACAGTGGCAGCCAGGATGTGGATAAAAACAGACTGACCTCACAGGCTTTTGCCCGTGCCGCACTGATCACCGATGTGGGCGTTGCGCTGGCCACTGAACTGGAAACGGCCGGACAAAAATGGTCACTGGGCTTCACACCAAAATTCCAGCGTGTTGACCTGTTTAACTACAATACGCTGATCAAAAACTATGACAGCAGCGCATTCAAAGGTGACCGTTACCACAACACCCAAAACGGTATTAACGCTGATATCGGTGCCAGCATGGACCTGGATGACAACTGGACGCTGGGTCTGGTCGCACAGAACCTGATCCCACGCAGCATTGAGACCAAAGAGGTACATGGTGTCACTGAAACCTTCAGGATCCGTCCGCAGGTAACGACCGGCGTATCATGGCACAACGACATGTTCACCACGGCACTGGATGTGGATCTGACCCCGGCCAGCGGCTTCACATCAGACAGCAAACGTCAGTTTGCCGCCGTTGGTGCTGAGTTTAATGCCTGGAAATGGGCACAGTTACGTACCGGTTACCGCCAGAATCTGGCCAGCAACAACGGCAGTGCATTCACTGCCGGGATTGGGCTCTCACCGTTTGATGTGATTCACATTGATGTCGCCGGCCTCGTGGGCACCGACAACAACTACGGTGCCATTGCTCAGTTACAGTTCACCTTCTGATTATCACGCCCCGGGACGCCCGGGGCTTCTGACCTGAATCTGCTCGTTTCCGCTCTTCTGGCCACTCACCGCCAGTCCTGTTCATTATTTTCCGGATAAAACCATGCAAAAAAAACGTATCACCCTTGCAGGGGGAGTTGCCATGCTCTGTCTGAGCGGCTGTCATCTTCCCCCGGATAATACCGCACCGGCCAGGAAGTACGGTGCAGCTTCTGAAGTCGCTGTCACACGACATGCACAGTATCAGTTGTGGGAGCAGGACACGTATTCTGCAGCCCTGCCTTCCCGCCAGCCCGGAGGCAGCCTGCAGGCTCACAGCGGGCGGGTTTCCTTTGACTGGGAAGGCGATGCTCTGGAGCTCCTGAGCGAGCTGGCCCGTCTGCGCGGACAACAGTTCAGTTACAGCGGCGTGCGTCTTCCCCTGCCCGTCTCACTCCATGTACGCGATATGACCTTCGCTGATGCCCTTCGTCTCACAGAGGCCCAGACTGCCTGGCGGGCAGTCCTCTCACAGTCAGCCGGGCGTTTACATCTTTCCTATATGCCAACGGAGAAAAAATGAAAAAACAGGTCTGTCTCCTGCTGTCCGGGCTCCTGCTGGCAGGCTGTGCCGGACAGCACCATCGCCCCCCTGCCGGTATGGCAGGCAATTTACCACCGCCGGATCTCCGGGCATGGCTGACGCCCACTGACAACCAGGATGACGGCATTTCAGACACCCGTCGCCAGATGCTCACGGACGCCGGACGAACGCTGGGATTCCGTGGCGGAAAAGCACAGCGCTCATGGGAACTGATTCAGGCACTGAATGCCCGGGAAAGTACACTGAATGCCCTGTATGACTTCCGTCCCCTTATCAGCAGGGAAGGCTGGCTACCCCCTGTTATTGATGAAGCGCAGGATGTTGCTCACATTCAGCCTGACCAGATAAGAACCGCGTCCCGTGTCTGGACCATCCTGCGTCCCGAACGTTTTGTCAGTAACCCGCCGGGCTGGCGTGACTGGCTTCTGCGGGGGCTTTCCACTACCGCCACCCCGGGAACTGAGGGCCGTGTTGTACCGGAAGACCGCGCACAGCGCAGACTCTGGGAAAACGCACTCCGCCAGGGCTGGCAAGAAGGCCGTGACAACGCTGACCTCACCCTGGAAGCCAACCAGAAACGCCTGACCCGGGATTACCGGGGAATGATGCTTTATGCCCTGCTCTGGCGTCAGGGCATGATCACACGCCCGGATGTGACTGAACAGCGGCAGACCGTCACCGGTAACGGCAGGAAACTCATCACTGGCGATCGCGTCCGCCGCCTGAAAACACATGCTGAATTTACGCTGCAGAAATCGCGCTGGCGCCCTCTTGTCAGCACCGAAGGAGAGAAAAATGATATCACCAGATGACTTCGGTACCTTCCCCTTCTCCCGTTTTACGGCAGAAGAGTTTCGCCATTTTTTTGCCTGGTGTGCCCGCCACCGCGTCAGTGATATTGATCTGACCGGCGGTTCACCGGTATCCGTCAGTCGCTTTGGACGGCGGGTTCGCTCATCCGTAAATCCCCTTCCGTCCTCCATCATGATGGCACTGAGTGATGAGCTGTTTGGGCGGGAGGTTCTTCCCCGGGTTCTGTCAGGTCATCCCGTGGATCGTACCATTCAGGTCAGCGGAGATGCCTCCGGCCGCTATGGCCTGCAACGAGGTCAGCGTGTTCGCCTGCGCTGCCACCTGATACAGGGAACATCGGCAACAGAAGAAAAAGCCATTTCCGTCACCATGCGGGTGATCCCGTCAGATATTCCGGACATCCTCACTATGAATATTGAACCGGATCTGCTGGATGCCATGCTCAGAAAAACCGGCCTGGGCTTCATCTGCGGAGAAACCGGCTCCGGGAAATCCACACTGGCGGCGGCACTGTATCGCCACATTCTGAAAAATTTCCCCGATCGCAAAATAGTGACCTATGAAGATCCGGTGGAATACATTCTGGGCGGAGAGAATGACCTTCTGCCTCCCCATCAGGCCGAAATCGGGCGCGATGTGGAAAGTTTTGCGGCAGGACTTCGCTCTGCCGTTCGCCGTAACCCGGACATCATCGGTATCGGTGAAATCAGGGATTATGAAACGGCAGATGCAGCCGTCCAGGCAGGTAACACCGGTCACTTCTGCATCGGCACCATGCACACCAAATCACCCGGTGAAACCTTTGCCCGGCTGCTGGGGTTATTTCCACCGGAAATCAGGGATTCAATGGCAGCCGCCACCCTTTCCCTGGTGCAGTTCATTCTGGTGCAGGTCCTGGTCAGAACAAATGACGGTGGCAGACAGGCCGTCCGGGAATACATCGTCATAACTGACGAACTGCGTGATACGCTCTCCCGGCAGTCCCATGCGACATGGGGGCATTACATTGATGAAATCATTCGCAAGGAAAAACGGCGGATACGGGATCAGGTTCTGACCATGTATCAGACGGGCAGCATTGAGGCATCAGAAGCTGCGCTCTTCATCCCGGCCGGAGAATTCCCCAAATGAAACGCGAAGGCTTCTGGCGGGATGTCACTCCGCCACTGAATATTTATGGTGTCCCGTTGCCGTTTACCATGATTTACCTGCTGCTGTTTCCGTATCCGTCAAAAACAACATTCTGGGTGTGCAGCGGCATTCTGCTGTTTTTTGTGCTCCTGGGGTACTCAGGATGGACTGTCCGGACGCTCTGCCGGCGTCTGTACAGCCTGGTGCAGGGTAAACAGGCGTCAGGCCGTCCCTGGTGGTACCGGCATCGCACAGAATTACCCCGTGAATGGCGCGGAACGGAATAACCCTCTTTTGTTCATCATCCCGGCGTATCACAACGCCCTCATCTTTAATCCCCGGAGAACGACATGAAGTCCAGATATCGAACCTGGCTTGCTGTCCCGCCTGAGGAGACAGAAGCCGTAAAAAATGCAGTTCCCCCGTTAAATGGCCGCAAAGCTGTCGCATGGGATCCAGAAAAAAAGCTCTGGTATGCCCGGGCGGGTACCGAACTTTCACTGCTGGAGCGCTGGTTACCCCGGCCACAGGAACTGTCGATGGATGCCGGCGATCCGGTCACTGAATTTGCTCAGGTCCTGGAAAACGCCGGGCTGGTTATTCAGGGATTGCCACAGATGGACGGAGCCATACACAGAGTGGCCACCCGGGATGACAAAAAAGGGGCCAAAAGTGGCGCATACAGGGCCTATCTTGATGGTCGTCCCGCCGGCTGGTACCGCGACTACCGGAGCGCCGATGACAGTCCCACAAACTGGGTATTTTCCGGCGGAGAACAACACGATCCTCTGGCCAGACTGCATCTGCGGGCATTCGCTCAGCAACAGCGCGATGATAACGCTCGTAAACTGCAGCAACAGTATAACAAACAGGCCGGCTATGCCCGCTCCTATATTAACGGGTTGCCACAGGCAACAGCACATGAATACCTGACGCGCAAGGGCATCCGGGCCGCGCCTGGCGTGCGGCTGAACAATAAAAATGAGCTGGTTATTCCCTTCAGCAACGGCCGGGGAGAAATACGTTCGTACCAGCGTATTCCGGTCACCGGCGGGAAGGATGCCCGCATTCTGAAAGACTCCGAGAAAACCGGCAACTGGTTCACCTTCGGAACCCCGGAAAATGGCCGCCCCCTGTTATTTGCGGAAGGTTACGCTACTGCCGCCTCCCTGCACGAAGCAACCGGCCTTCCGGTTCTGATGACAGTTGATGCCAGCAATATGATTGCCGTGGCAGAAAATGCCCGCCAAATCTGGACTGACAGCCCCTTTGTCTTCTGTGCCGACAACGATCATCAACGGGAAATTAACAAAGGGGTTTTTAGTGCAACAAAGGCCGCAGAAGTCACGAATGGCGAAGTCATTATTCCGGCCTTTACGGAGGCGGAAAAAGCACAGGGACTGACCGATTTCAATGACCTGGACGCCAGCCGGGGACGGGACAACTTTCAGAATGCCATGAATGCACAGTTAAAACATATCGGTATCCCCACACCCAACAGTGACACTGCCGACCATCGTGAGGCTGTCGTGATCGACAACCTGATATTCACACCGGTAAAAGATGAGAAGCCACAAATGTCCCCTGAAAACAGACAGAGCACAGCCCCGGAAACGGAGCTGGCGACACAGGATACGCCTTATGACACCCACTCCGACGATACAGAAAACCAGGCATATGAAGATGACTATGCCGCCTATGCATCCCTGCAATCAGTAACTGCGGAGACGTTATCCCCGGATAAACCACTGGAGAATATTGCGTCTGCCGCTGATACCGGCACAGAGAATACCTCTGTGCCTACCGCTGGCGACCAGGAAGACCTCAATACAGACGCCACAGGTACAGACACCGCTCACAACAGCGACACAGCAGAAACAGGAACGCTTCCTGAACCTGCCGGGATGCAGTCCGTGCAGCAGGCAACCACTGAACCGACCGCAGAAGATAAACCACACGAGAACGTTGTTTCCGCTGCCGATACCAGAGAAGAAAATGCCTCTGTGGCTACCGCTGATACCGGTGAAGAAAATGCCTCTGCCACCACCGCTGACAACCAGAGCACGCAGGCAGAAGAACATCCCCGGAGTAAAGACACACCGGAAACCTCCCTCTCCGACGCGGCCGGGACACAGCACACCACCACAACGCAGTCTGAAGAACAAGTGCAGGTTTCCATGGCCAGCGCTGACGACTGGAGCGCATTTGCGGAAGATCTCAACGCTGACACTCCGGGGGCCCCCACTGTTCACAACACCGACAACGCGGAGACAAACACAGTTTCTGAACCGGCCGGGATGCGGCCAGTTCAGCAGGTGACCACTGAACTGACGGCAGAAGATAAAGCACAGGAAAAGAGCGTTGCGTCTGCCGCTGAGACCGGCGCAGAGCACTCCTCTGACATCACCGATGACAACAGGAACGCACCCGCTGAGGAGCTCAATGCCGATGCCACGGTTGCTGTTCACAACACCGGCACAACAGAAACAGCCTCACCTTCTGAACCTGCAGAAACTCAGCCAGTCCGGCAGGCCACCGCTGAACCGACGGCTGAAGATAAACTGCAGGAAGAGCGTCTTGTTTCCGCCACTGAGACCAGCACAGCGAATGAAGCAGCCCGCCCTGAAACGCCATCGCTTTTCAGCCGTCTTCGCCGTTTTCTGACCGGTGGGAAATCACGCACCTCAGAACCTTCCGTTATTCAGGAGAAAAAGCCCACGGAGGCTGAAACAGCAACAGAGGAGGTCGCACCACCATCACCACCGGAAACCAGCCCGGAAGACACATCGTCAGCGGAACCGGACACGATTATCTTTGCACCCCGCCGTCCCGACAGTCCGCAGCGGCACAACCTGGACGAGATCCTTAAAAATCTTACACACAAAGAGTTTCCCGACAGGACTGCGCTCTACAGCGTTGACGGTGAACCCGCCTTCCTGGACAGACTCTACTGTCTCGAAATGGTGGATGGCGCCAGCGCGGATGACAAAAAGGTCCTGGCTGCCCTTGCTGTGGCCACCAACTTCTATGGCGGCGTTATCGAGCTGACCGGCAGTGATGCCTTTAAGCAAAAAGCCATGCAGCTGATTGTCGAATACGACATCAAGGTTCGCATGAAACTCCCGGCCCAGCGGGCAGCACTGGAAAAACTCCGCAAGGAAAAAGAGATGGCGCATGATGCCATTGTCACCCACAGACCCACGCCGGAACTCAACCGCCAGTCACCGGAAGAGACAACAATGGCCCAACCGGCCCCCCCTGTGTCACCGAAGGCAGAGGCTGAACAAACAGCAGGCAGTACGGCTGAAACACCGCATCCGGAAGCGCCGGTCACGGCAAAAGCTGAAGCCCCCCGGGCCGACAGACCGGAACACCCCGCCGCCCCGTCGTCTGCGCCAGAAAAAGCCCCTGTCAGTGCACAGCCGCAGCAACCCGACACACCGGTGGAAGAGCCGCCCGGCAAGCTCAGCCCCGGTGAAAGTGTGACTGCCGTCCTGACAAACTACGGAGAAAAAGAGTATGCGCCCGGAAAAGGGCGCTGCTTTTTTGTGGAGCTCACCAACCGCAGTGGCAAACGGGAATACTGGGGAAACGGCCTGGAAGAACTGGTCAAAAACCATCAGAAGGGTGACCCCGTCACACTGACACTGCAGGCGAGAGAAACATTCCGGCTGTCCGGTGAAACGCGGGATCGTATCCGTAATATCTGGGCCATAACCCCGGTCAGTAACGGCATTACCGTTAATAATGACCAACCTCATGCGGGTCAGCATACCCTGGAGTTTCCGATGGCAACATTCAGCCAGGTGATGTTACAGATGCAACAACACTGGCCACAGATAATGCAGGAAGTTCGCTCCCCCAAAAATCCTCCCAATAATCTGTACATTGGTGAAGACAGGCAACCTGCATCAGCACCTCAGGATCAATCAATGCGACTCCCCCTCGCTGGTAATGCCCCCAATGAACTGATACCAGCCATCGCCTCTGCCGATAAGGACAATCGTCAGTTGAATCTTCTGCTGGTCCACAGCGCAGATGATCATCTGCAGGGCGTGGTCCGCCTGAACGGCACCCTTTACCCGGCACTGGCCACCCCGTCAGCTGACAACCGTCAGCTGGTTATCAATGCCCTGACGGATAACGGTCTGCAGTTTGCCGGTTACGGTGAAGCTGTTAACCATGATGAGAATAATCATCAGCGTCCGTCCCCACAAATAATGCAGTTTCACCTGAAGCAACAGGACTCCCCGTTGTTTGCCGCCATCCACAAACCGGAAGAGCAACCGGACAAGCTTTTCCGCTCTCTGGGTTTTGAGCAGACCTGGAAAGAGTGGTCTGACAGCCAAAAGGCGGAGGACAGGCAGGAAAAAACTCTGCAACAGGCACAATCCCACAGCCCCGGCCGATGAGCCGGTAAGGACGACCATGAACATGAAAAAAACGCTGCTGGTCATACTGACCGGCATCACCCTGGCATCACCGGTGGCAGGTGCCGCCACCTGCCGGGCGGGGGCCGCTGCCGAAGCCGGCAGCAGAG
>ERZ791808.2726-NODE-2726-length-10092-cov-2.865697_pt1 | contig 10092 bp, 8 predicted proteins | sample MGYA00510305_ERZ791808 | MGnify/ENA primary metagenome ERZ791808 (study PRJEB30046, sample SAMN00792024) | human gut metagenome | study: EMG produced TPA metagenomics assembly of the A metagenome-wide association study of gut microbiota in type 2... | reverse complement strand
TTTGAAACAAAAAATAGACGCTCATTGTTGAACGTCTATCTTTGGATGATATTGAGGTTTGCCGGTCTATTTTATAAAATCTGAATGTACTTCGATTGCATTTTTAATTTTTTTTCATATAGATTTTAGTGGTTGATAGTTCCTGAAAATGCCTTAAAATCAATGATTTTCACTTGTATGGCATACTGTCTGTCTGGAGTTTGAGTAAGGTAAATGTTCTCGTCCCACTAAGACCCATCCAAGTGTCCAGGTGAAAAAGAACATAAAAAACATGAAGCAGAGTCAGATGAATTTCAAAGAAATTCGTCTGGTCCTGCTTCTTTTTTTGCAGCTGCATCCACTCCATGCATCCCATTCCCAAGCCCTCCCAAGCTCCTTCTTCAATCTCGAAAACAACCGGGAAAGTAAGAAAAAGACTTGGTTTATACTTAGATGGGAAGATGGGGAGGGAGGAAAGCAGAAGAGGCTTGGAATTTTCTCGTCCCGGAAGGTCGATTTTCGGGTAGATAAGAGGTTGATTTGAACATTGACAAAAAATTAAAAGATTGATATCATATACATATACAATATAGAGAAAATAATTTAAATGTCAATTTATAAAAGTATAAAGAAAATATAAACAGATTATAAAGGATGACACATGAACAAGGCAGAAAAATCACAAATAATAGTCCTTATTGCTTGCTTTGCTTGTGTTTCTTTGTCTGCAGCTTTAATATGGAATTATTATAAAAAGCCAGCTGATGAGGACGAAGCATTGATAGTTACAATAAAATATCCAGAATATGAAAATGCTGTTATAACACCGGTTTCTACAATGGAATGTGCTATAGATAATGAGTTTTTACATGAACTTCAACAAATATCAAGTAGTTCCGATGGAAATACGGATGAACATAGCTATAATTATCAATATGATACAGTACCTGATAGAATTTATATAAAGGCACCGGATATTTATGTATTTGAACAGGGCAAATCAAAATCATCAATGACACCATGTAGCGTTGGAAGTATAGCTTATTATGATGATGCACCTTGGTTTTCCATTACCGCAGTTACTATAGACAAATTATATACAGGAGTTTTTGATATAACTATTTTTATTAAAGCTTTTAAGGATATTGTTCCAGTAATGACAACACTAAAAATAGGAGATGTTGTTTTAGATGAAGGTAAAGGTCAAATCCTTCGCCCCACGCCAAATACAGCGCCGCTCATTTGCGGCGCTTGCTATAGCACTCAGCCGGAAGATCTTTTGACCATGGCATAAGACTTTCTAACTCTTTTTTATCGACACTTCCGTCGATACGGATGATCTCAAGCAGTTCGGTTAATAGATGCTTTACGTAGTAGTAAACATTCAGACCATTTGCCCGGGCTGTTTCGGTAATGCTGTAGATCATTGCACTTGCCTGTGCACCACGTACTGTGTTCAGCGTCATCCAGTTCTTACGGCCGATCGTAAAGGTTCTCAGTGCGCGTTCACTGGCAAGATTATCGATCGGCACTTCCCCATCACTCAGGAATACCTTCATATATTTTTCCTGATTCAGGCAGTAGTTAATCCCTTTTGCGGTTTCGCCCTTGGGAAGGACCGTCTGATCTGACTTTATTTCATGGATCCACGCAAAGAATTCTTCCAGCAGGGGCTTGATGGATTTCTGTCTCTCTTTTAACCGTTCTTCCGGACTCAGATCCTTCAGTCCACCTTCCAGATCATAGACAGCACCGATCCTTACCAGTGCCTTATACGCAATAGATGACTGGATTGCTTCCGGGTTGCTTTTTCCGATTGCCTTGATCGCGTTTGCGAAATGGCGTCTTGCATGTGCCATGCAGTTTGCGTTCTTTATCCCTTCCAGATCCCGCTCCAGCTTGTGGTACTGTTCCAGCCCATCCGTCATAAGAATGCCTGAAAAATCCTTATAGTACGCTTTGGGATGGTCACTATGGCGTGTTTTCTGGTATTCATATATGATGATCGGTGGTATCTTGCCAAGTTCCCCGGTGATATGCACCCACATATAGCTTTTGCTGCCTGCGGGTCTTCCATCATGGATCACATCCACGGTCGTTTCGTCGCACTGGTTTACATGGGCTTTCAGCTGGCATTGCTTCATCATCTCGTATACGACTGATAAGTAGCGCTCTGCCGTCCATACAGTCCAGTTGGACATCGTCTGCTTGGACAGATTCAATCCGTTCGCTCCAAAATCCCTGGAGATCCGGTCGAGTGGGTTGCTGTTTACATATTTAGAGTTGATGATCGCGGCTTCAAGAGAAGGGGTCGCAATGCTGCCTTTAAATAAGGTTGCCGGATGATCTCCACGGAGGAATTCATCCTGATGCGCCCCATCCGTTCCGACATACACTTTGATGACATGTTTCTCCGCAATCCATCTGGCCGGTTCGAACCGGAGTTGCCAGAAGATCTCATCCGGCATGCTTTTCCAGTTCCCCGAACCAAAAGCTTCGTTTAATTCCTGCTCCGGTATATCATGAGAAATCTCTTCCTGCGGGAAATCTTTCAGGTCTTCTTCCCTCTGTCCCTTCTTTTTAGACTTACGGGACCTCTTTTTTGCGGATTCGATAACCTCTTCCATGACCGGTTCAGGGGCGGTTTCATCGTAATTCGCTTCAGCCTCATTAAAAAAGGAGAGCTGCCCCGCGATATCATCCAGTTTTTCTGTCTGGCGGCCAAAATGCTGCTGGTTTGCAAGCCGGACCTGTTCTATGAGGGTTTCATAGTTCTGTTCCAGCTTGTCGAGCCGGTCCTGCATCTGGAAGATAACATCGTTTTTTGCTGTATGTTCCATCTGATTCAGTTCATCCGGAGTGAATTTTTTACACATGATGTCCGCCTTTCTTTCTAAGGAAAGTATAGCAGAAATCGGTGATAAATGCCAATCCGGTTTCCATACCGGTCCGTCATTTTTACCTACCCGGAACGTCTCCAGATGCCCTGTTCCAGTCACTTGAAATGCGAGGCATTTAAAATCAAAAGTTCTCTTTTTTATCTTCATACAGGACAAACGGTTCGTCTCATCGGAGAGTATTCCATTAATAGACACCGCCCTTTTTGGCGGTCAGACTGGCGTTTTATTTTCTCTGTTTTTCACAAACGTTTTAATAGATATGCTTCGGATCAACGTCTTTGATCCTGGGATCCAGGGGATTTAATCCTGTCATGAGGTACCTGTACTGGTCCTCTGTAAGTTCTGCCGCTTCCTGGATATTTCTTGGCCAGGATAATCTTCCGTCCTCAAATCTTTTATACAAAAGCAGAAACCCCGTTCCCATCCATAAAATCCCCTTGCACCGGTCAGAACGTTTCCCACAAAACAGGAACAGGGTTCCTTTCTCGAACGGATTCTGTCCATACCGATCGCCGATGATCGTTGCCAGACCATCGATCCCTTTTCTCAGATCAACAGTACCGCACGCAAGGACTACACGACGGATCCCGGCTGCGTCTTCAAGCATGGGACACCTCCCGTAAGATATGGCTCAGAAGAGTATCTGAAATGTCATTGGAGATTTCGATCTGAAGTAACGCGGTCCGGATAACAGCGGCTGGTTCATGGGAGATTGGATGCGTGTGTGTTTCCGAAACGGCAGTACACGGAATTTCAACAAAATCCAGCTCCGATTTTCCGGTTACAACAGGAACTGAGACGTTCTCCTTCATTTCCGCATAAGCCTGTTGTCGGAAGCGCCGTTGCCAGTGGTAGTAGCTTTGCTCCCGGATGCCGTTTTCGTCCATCCATCGTTTCGCTGATTGTCCAGCTGGTCTCTGCCCACAAGCCTGGATGATCTTTCGCCAGTACTCTGCACGAACTTCGCGGGTACACTGATCCATAGTCTTTAGTCCCTCCTTGAAAAAATCTATTGGTTTTCTCAAGTATGCACTAAAAATGGTTTTAGTGAAAGGCGAGTGGTTTGACCTTTACAGATGAAGTAAGAAGTGCACCAGAAAAAGAAACGGTATTTGAAAACGATAGTTATATTTCAGAAACATTTCAATTTCGATATAATCGAGGTGCATTAAGTGATATTTCTGATTTAGTTAATGAGGCAACATTCTGTACGGAAGATGTTTTTCATAGAATAAGCGGAGCTCAAATAACAGCAGAGTGCAATATACCATCTGTTAAAGTTATTATTGAGGATTCAGAGTTATCGTCTAAATAGTATTTTAGAAAGACCGTGAAAACTGTTACTAGTTTTTGGTCTTTCTTTTTTTATTATATTATAATATGATTTTTAGATTTAAGAGTTTCGTATTTAGTGAGCTGTAGTATGTGGAATACGAAGTCGCGTTTCCCTTAGCATCGAGCAATACACATTCAAAAGAATTATCATCATAATCTACTTCCTTCAGAGACACAGGTGAGCGATGAATCTTGCGGAGATTTTCACCCCAACTGTTTCCCGTTGGAAGGATTCGCTGATGAGGAAGATTCAAACAAAAAGCATCGGCGGCCGGAGTCTTGGAGAGTGAAAGGATTACTGGACGCGACATAAGGTTTTCTGCTGGGAAGGAATGAAATGCATAGTCCAGGTTCTTAGGCTCCAGGGACGAGAGAGCAATATAAATTCCCGGTTCCTTTATAAGTTCATAGAGGCTTATAGATCGTAATGGCAAACCCGCGAATGACCCAGAGCAAATAAGACTCTTTGTTCTCGGCTCACCAAGACCCATCCAAGTGTCCGAGCAAAAAAGAATATAAAAAACATGAAGCAGAGTCAGATGAATTTCAAAGAAATTCGTCTGGTCCTGCTTCTTTTTTTGCCTCTGTCACCCTCACAAGCATCCCATTCCCAAGCCCACCCAATCCATTCTCTTCAATCCTGAAAAAGAGCAGGAAAATAAGAAAACGGCTTGGTTTATAAGGCTTAGATGGGATTGCTGAATGGAACAGAAGAGGCCTGGAGGCACAGAGACAGGCGCAGATGAAAAAGGATCAAAGGGACTTGAATAAAAAAGCCCCCGCACAGGTGATTAACAAACCGCCTATGTGGGGGAAAACTCATTTATGGATTATAATTCAGTTTTTACGAAGATATCGTAGATTGCCCGGATCGCCGGCTCAAAATCATCATTTGTAACGCCGATGATGATGTTCAGTTCACTGGATCCTTGGTCGATCATCTTTACGTTGATCTTAGCGTGTGCGAGGGCCGCAAAGATTCTTGCGGCAGTTCCGCGCATTGCCTTCATGCCGCGGCCTACGACTGCGATCACAGCGAGGTCGGACTCTAATGTGACAACATCCGGATGAACGGAGCGTTGGATACCGGAGAGAACAGACTGCTCTTTCTCCTGGAACTCATCCTGGTGAACGAGAACGGACATGGTGTCGATGCCGGACGGCATGTGCTCGAAGGAGATGCCATTCTTTTCAAATACCTCAAGAACCTTTCTCCCAAACCCAACTTCGGAGTTCATCATTGCCTTGTCGATGTTCATAGCGCAGAAGCCCTTCTTTCCGGCAACACCGGTGATGGTGTAGTGCGGACGCTTGCTGGTGTTCTCGACGATCATGGTACCCGGATCTTCCGGACGGTTCGTGTTGCGGATATTGATCGGGATTCCGGCTTTTCTTACCGGGAAGATCGCGTCCTCATGAAGGACACTTGCACCCATGTAGGAGAGCTCACGGAGCTCGGTGTAGGTGATGGTCTCGATCGGAGCCGGATTCTCAACAATTCTCGGATCTGCTACGAGGAAACCGGAAACATCTGTCCAGTTCTCGTAAAGGTCCGCCTGGACTGCACGTGCCACGATGGAACCTGTGATATCGGAACCACCGCGGGAGAAGGTGTGGATCGTTCCGTCCGGCTTAGCACCGTAGAAGCCAGGAATGACTGCCTGCTTTAAGGAAGCGAGATGCTCACGCATCTCCTCGTTTGTCTCCTCGGAGAGGAAATTTCCCTCAGCGTCGAAGCGGATCACATCGGCTGCGTCCACGAAGGTGAAACCGAGGTAATTTGCGGCGATGATGCCGTTCAAGTATTCTCCTCTGGAAGCCGCGTAGTCGCGTCCGGCTTTCTTTAAGAAGTTCTCCTCAATTTTCGCAAATTCGAAATCAAGGTTTAAGTTTAAATCAAGACCGTCGATGATATCGGTGTAGCGCTTCTTGATCTGGTCAAGGATGCGCTTATAGCTTTCGCCTGCGCATACAGCGTCGTAGCACTGGTATAACATGTCGGTCACTTTTGTGTCTTTGCTGTCTCTTTTTCCCGGTGCCGACGGAACAACATAGCAGCGGGTCTTATCGGCTTCGATGATCGCCTTTACCTTTTTAAACTGACGGGCACTTGCGAGGGAGCTGCCGCCAAACTTTACAACCTTCTTCATAATCTGTCTCCTGTGTGTAAGTAAATGATATATGCCGGATTCCACATTAGTGGATTACCTTTGGTGTCGGGAAGTATTCGAAGAATACCTTGGCAACCATCTTGTCTCTGGAAATATAGTGGTTCTGCCAGTAGCGGGCATCCAGGGAGTAGTTGCGGTTGTCGCCCATCATGAAGTAACAGCCTTCAGGGACTTCAAAATGGTAAGTCTCGTGCTGATTCATCGGCTCTGCGATGTACGGCTCGTCGAGTGGTGTGTCAGATCCATTTAAATAGACCTGATCGTCCACGATATCGATCACGTCACCAGGCATACCGATCACGCGCTTCACATAGTAGATCGTGTGGCCGTGCTTTCCGACTTCGGAACCGCAGGCCGGGCAGGTATCCTGCTTATCGCCCTCTATGATCGCACCGCACTGTGGGCATTGCCAACCAAAAACGAAGATTGCTACATCGCCGCGTTCCGGTTCGGAAAATTTGTAATGGAGTCTGGAGCCGATGACACGGCTTCCTGCCATGATGGTGTTTTCCATGGAACCTGTTGGAATCTCACTGTTTGCGATGACGAAAGTGGTGAGCACGAAGGCGATCACAGCGGCAGATACGAGAACCTGCACCCAGCTGATGAGCTCTGCCACCCAGCCTGTTTTTTCTTTCTTTTCTTTTTCGTTATTTTCCATATAAATGATCATAACCTCGTTTGACTAATATTTACGGGAAGGATATACTGTAAGAGTAAATACGATTGCCCGTATGCATACAATAAAGAGTTTATGATAAATTGTCAAGTTTCGCAAGGGAATTTCGAAAAAGGTAAGGAAGTTTTTTATTTCCATCAGGAAATCCGGCGAAATCCGTAGACGAAATACGAATAACAAGAAGGCAGCAGCCTGAAATACGGAATTGCGATCCGGAAAATGCTTGCTGTGCAGAGAACATTTTCAGTTATAGTTTGTGCAGGAGAGAACAGCAACCATTTTCACAGATTTATGTTCCAGACTTTGTGATAATACTTGTATCACCAAAGCGAAAATGTTAAAATACTGTTAAGAAAATTGCGGGCGATTATCATCCGCTGATGGATCTGATCATTTTTTGCGGAGCGTGCCAAGAGAAAGGCATGCGGATGCAGCAGGGGGAGTGCTGAATGGAAAAAATCTTATATGATCTGATGGACTGGGCCGGAATCGAGGAGCTTGTCTATTCTGAGGCGAGCGATCCGGGGCGGCTCTTGGGGGAACATGTGATAAAGGAAGGCCTTCTGATTCAGGCCTTTCTTCCGAACGCTGAGAAGGTATCCGTAAAAATCGGCGGGGAATTGTTCCCAATGGAAATGGCAGACGAGAACGGCTTTTTCGCGGTGCTTTTAGAAGATCGAAAAGAACTGGTTCCGTACCATTTCTGTATCACTTACACAGACGGGGACAGCGAGGAAATCGTTGACCCATACAGCTATCAGTTCCACACCGCGTTTACAGAGGAAGAAGTGCGGAAGTTCGGTGCGGGAATTTATTATGATTCCTATGAGAAGTTCGGAGCGCATCCGGCTGTGGAAGCCGGGATTACGGGTGTTCACTTCGCGGTCTGGGCACCCGATGCAATGCGCGTCAGTGTTGTGGGAGATTTCAATTTCTGGGATGGAAGGCGCCACCAGATGAAAAAACGTGGCCCGTCCGGCATCTACGAGATCTTTATTCCGGGACTGAAGCCCGGCACGATTTATAAATATGAGATCAAGACAAAGGCGGGACTTCCGATGTTAAAGGCAGATCCCTACGGAAATTTCGCGGAGCTCCGCCCGAATACGGCTTCTGTTGTATGGGATATGTCCGGATATCAATGGAATGATGGTGCGTGGATCAAAGAGCGGGAAGCAGCGAAAGACCGCTTAAAAGACTCTCCGATGTCCATTTATGAGGTTCATCTTGGCTCATGGATGCAAAAACCGGTGGCGCAGGATGAGAACGGCGTGGATATCAACGGCAGCCAGTTCTACAACTACCGGGAGATCGCGGAGAAGCTGGCAGCCTATGTGAAAGAGATGGGATATACCCATGTGGAGCTGCTTCCTGTGATGGAACATCCGTTGGATGAATCCTGGGGTTACCAGGTTACAGGCTACTACGCGCCGACGAGCCGTTTCGGAACACCAGATGATTTCAAGGCGTTTATGGACCATATGCACAAAGAAGGGATCGGTGTGATCCTGGACTGGGTTCCGGCCCATTTTCCGCGGGATGCCCATGGCCTTGCAGCCTTTGACGGGACATGTCTCTACGAGCACCAGGATCCGCGCCAGGGATCCCATCCCCACTGGGGAACGCTGATCTACAATTACGGACGTCCACAGGTATCGAACTTCCTGATCTCCAATGCCTTATACTGGGCGAAGGAGTTCCATGCAGACGGAATTCGGATGGACGCAGTGGCATCCATGCTGTATCTGGACTATGGAAAGAACGCCGGGGAGTGGGTCGCAAACATTTATGGCGGAAATGAGAATCTGGAGGCGGTGGAATTCTTAAAGCATTTAAATTCCATCTACGCGAGGGACACGAAAGGTTCTGTCCTGATCGCTGAAGAGTCCACGGCCTGGCCGAAGGTCTCCGGTGATGAGAATGACGGCGGTCTTGGATTCGACTTCAAGTGGAACATGGGCTGGATGAACGATTTCCTGGATTACATGCAGTGCGATCCATATTTCCGCCATGACCACTACGGGGAGCTGACCTTCAGCATGCTCTATGCCTACAGCGAGAAGTTCGTCCTGGTATTTTCCCACGACGAGGTGGTCCACGGAAAAGGTTCCCTGGCAGGCAAGATGCCGGGGGATACCCAGGAGAAGAAGTTCGCGAACCTCCGCACCGCCTACGGCTTTATGATGGGTCATCCGGGAAAGAAACTTTTGTTTATGGGACAGGATTTCGGCCAGATGGATGAGTGGAACGAGAAGGCGAGCCTGGAGTGGGGACTCTTGAAATATGATATCCACAGCCAGATGAAGGATTATGTGAAAGCACTGAACCACTTATACCGCACACAGCCGGCGCTCTACAGGATGGACTACGAGCCGGAGGGCTTCGAGTGGATCAACTGCACATACAACGACGAGAATATCGTGATCTTCGAGAGAAAGACGGACAAGCCGGAAGAAACGCTGCTCTTTGTCTGCAACTTTGCCCCGGTGGAACACGAGAAATTCCGCCTCGGCGTTCCGTTTGCGGGAAAATACAAGGAGATTCTGAACAGCGATGCGAAGCAGTTTGGCGGCAGCGGAATGACGAACCCGAGAGTCAAGATGTCGAAGAAAGAGGAGTGGGATACGAGGAAGAACTCGATTGCCATCAACCTTGCTCCGATGTCTGTGGCGGTATTCTCCTGTACCCCGTATGAAGAAGAGGCAGGGCCGGAGAAAAAGAAACCGGCGGAGAAGAGAAAACGCCCGGCACGGCAGCCATCGGTAAAGCTGCCGGCGAGCCCGCTGGATGTGATCTCCGAGAAGGTTGGGCAGATCATAAAGACGGCGAGGGAGAGCCGGCACTGAAATTTGTGCCTGACTGATTTGGACAGTCAGCGCAGAAATGAAATACAGGACGGAAATATCCGGGAAGCAACAGGTGAAATGACATGAAAGAACATACATTGGATATTCTCACCGCGGCGCTCATCAAATACGGAACCAGAGTCTTCTGGGCGGCGGTCATCGTATTTGTGGGACTGCGGATC
>ERZ791808.2720-NODE-2720-length-10099-cov-3.645759_pt1 | contig 10099 bp, 6 predicted proteins | sample MGYA00510305_ERZ791808 | MGnify/ENA primary metagenome ERZ791808 (study PRJEB30046, sample SAMN00792024) | human gut metagenome | study: EMG produced TPA metagenomics assembly of the A metagenome-wide association study of gut microbiota in type 2... | reverse complement strand
CCTCTACGCGCGGATGCTCGAACAGCGACACCAGCAGCGTGTCGCCGGGCATGGCTCCCATCAGGTATTTGCCCGGAATGAAGATATCCTGCCCGCCGGGCTGCACAGGCCGCGCGAAGCCAAACTTGCCCGCCAGCTTCACCAGCGTACACTCCACGGCGCTCCCTGTTTTCGGGTCCGGCACGGCGTACACGCCCTTGCGGCACACCACCTTGTTCCGCTCCACCAGCTCGTCCACGGCGCGGGCCACTTTTTTGTCGTTGCCCAGCTTCGCCTTCAGCTCTTTCAGGCGGCGCGGCTTCTTTTGCAGCTCTTTCAGTATTTTTGCTTTGATTCCCATAATATGCTCCTTACTCCACACACATAACAATACTTTTCCCCGGTCTTCGGAGATATATAGCAAAAAAGCCCGCCAAAAAGCCGGGGCGTCATAAGAAAGTTTTATCAAGTTTTGCAGGGACGGCATGATTTCGGTCATGCCGTTTCCTGCTTTTCCTGTTCCATCAGCTTATCCAGCGGGATATATCCTACAAGATCATACTCAATACGGATTTCCTGCCGCCGCTTGCCGCTGGACTTGTCCGGCGCTCCGATATAGATTGCCTTCACAAGCTCCCTCAGGGCGTAGGGCGTAAGCTCCTTCAGTTCGGCGTATTTCTTTACTCGCCGGATAAACTGTTCTAAATCTTCAATCTGTCGTTCCTGTACTTCGATTTCCTGCTGTAATGTCTGCACCTCGGTTTTGAGCTGCGCCTGTTCATCTTCGTAGTTCCGGCTCATCATGGCGAACCGCTCATCGCTCACCCGTCCGGCTACATTGTCCTCATAGATACGGATAAAAAGCCGGTCAAGTTCAGTGATGCGCTTCTCATCCTGCGACAGCTTCTTTCGGTTTACCCGGACGGCTTCCTGACTCTGCAACAGGAGCCGTTGCTCCATCTGCTTACGGAAGTGAGCCTCATGACGGGATACATACGAGATGACGGCCTCCATGTGCATCCAGACCATTTCCTCCAGAACTACCGCCCGTATGAAGTGCGCCGAGCAGCTCCCTGTATTGCTGCGGTAGTTGGCGCATACAAAATGGTCTTGCCGTTTTTCAAAGTAGCTGGTGGTACAGTAGCGCATCTTCGACCCACAGTCCGCACAGTAAACGAGCCCTGAAAACATACTGCTTTTACCCGTCTTTGTCCGCCTGTGCCGTTGCTTGCGGATCTCCTGAACTTTCTTGAATACTTCCGGCTCAATGATAGCCGGATGGGTATCCCAGAAAATCGCCCAGTTTTCCTCCGGGTTATCCCGTTGCTTCTTGTCCCAGATTGAGTTGGTGTAGGTCTTGAAATTTACCGTACAGCCGGTGTACTCCATGCGTTCCAAGATGCGGACGACAGTGTTAGTATCCCAATGAAAAGGGTCAGCAGTTTCCTTATTCGGAGTATTTCTGCCTTCTCTGTGCTTGTAAGCGGTAGGGTTAAGAATCTTTTCATCATGCAAAGCTTTTGCAATCTGCATCGGCCCTCGCCCCTCCATGCAGAGGGTAAAAATGCGTTTCACCACCTGTGCCGCTTCCTCGTCCATAAGCCACTTCGTTTTGTCCTCCGGGTCTTTGACGTATCCGTATGGGACGTTGACCGTCAGCGGGATGCCTTTCTCACCTTTGGACTTGTTGACCGCCCGTATCTTCCTGCTGGTATCACGGCTATAAAACTCGTTGAACCAGTTCTTCAGGCCGGCGAAGTCAGCATCAAGACTGTTGGGGTCGATGGTATCGTAGTTGTCGTTGATGGCGATGAACCGTACACCATGCTCCGCAAACGTGATGTTGATATACATTCCCGCCATTGCGGAGTTCCTCGAAAACCGGCTGAGGTCTTTGACTATGACCGTTGATACCCTGTCGTTCTCCACTTCCTCGATCATCTTCTGAAATCCGGGGCGTTCCATACTCGTGCCGCTGTACCCATCGTCCACGAAAAAAGTTGGGTTAAAAAATCTGTGGTCTTTACAGTACTTCAGCAGGATGTCCTTTTGATGCGTTATTGAATTCGACTCACCGTCCAATGCATCCTCTTGGCTCAATCTGCAATACAACGCTGTGATTTTTTCAGTTGCCCGTAACATATCTGTATCCTCCTTTACCTGGGCAACTGTCAGTACAGGATTGGGTGCCTCTATTATATCAAAAGCCGCGGCATTTGTCATTCTGAATCCTCCCTGTTCTCCAGATTATTTTCAAAAATTCTTGTCAGCCTCCTGTCCAGTGTCTCCGTCCCAACATAACTGCCGGTGACGGTGTAAATGGTGCCGTTGATCTCTTTCTGTAAAGTCAGCTCCGGGAGCCAGAAAGCCGATGGGTTCTTCACGCGGATATGACCGTCTGTGTCAAAATGAAACTCATGCCGCCGCTGCTCATAGGGCAGCGGCGAAACTTTGGCGTAAGGGTCTGGGTTAGTGAAATAATACTCGGCGGGTACTTCTTCCTCGGCTTCCCCGGTATCATCAGTAATTGCTTCCATGATTTCCTCCGTAAGGTCAGCCTCATCAAGCTCCGGGTTCTGTTTCAGTTCATCGTTCATCGTGATCTCTCCTTTGATTTTTGTTCAGGTTTTGTGACTGCTCCTGCTGGCGCAGGGTATTGTCTACGCTGCTCTGGATTTTCCATAGCTTTTTCAGGTCTGCGTTGATAGCGGAAATCTCCCTGCCCATAACGGCGTATTCATCAGCAAGCCGGTCAAGCTCGGACTTCCACGCTTTCGTTGCAAATTTCTTCTCCGGCAGGAGACTGTCCAGCTTGCGCCGGACGGCGTGGTACTGGCTGATCTCGCTTTCATGTTCCGCCATATACTTCTCACGCTTCTTCCCAAAACCGCCTTTGGGCGGGATACCGTCGTAGATTGGCTTGAGGCGGGTGTAATCGTCTGCCAGCCGCAGAAGCTCTTTCAATTCTTTCATGCGGTCTGATTTTTTCCGGCTGGCAGCGTTCATGTCGTAGAGCCTGCCGCTCAGCCCAGAGACATAATCATGAAGCTGCTCCACGCTGAATAATCCTTTGGATTGCAGGAAACTGAAGTCCTCGGAATAGCGTTTCAGATTGCCAGCTTTCGCCTTGTCCGAATACGCTCCGGCGTTGCGGATGGAGTAATACTGACCCAGCAGGGCGGCAAGGTTCGGTGACTGCGGCTCCCGCATTTTTGCGATCAGGTCTTTGAGCTTACCCGTCAGCTCGGCGGCGCGGTCTTTGGCTTTCCTTATCATGCTGTTGGTGGCGCGAATCCACCGATTGAGGTCGCCCTTGTCGGTGCGGATGCCCTTTGCCTCCATCTGCCGGACAACCGGCCCCTCATGGATTGTTGGAAGCTGGTCGATGCCCCGGCGTTCATTACTTCGGTGATCGACACGGACGGAAAGTCCTTTCTCCGCAAACTTGGCATTGCAGCGGTTCGCCCATTCCTCGCGCCAATGCTCCAGAGTTTCCGAATCTCCCCAGTCAGTGGTGTGGACGGCGTTGAACACATAGTTGCCTGCCTCGTCGCGGATACGGTTCCCATTCTCGTCAAGCTCATAGACACGGTGTTGTTTCGCTCCCCACCGCCCATGCTCGTCCAGCGGACGGATGGGGCACATCACATGGACGTGGGGATTGGGAATCCCGTCTTCTTCCCTGTCAGGCTGGTGTACGGCGAAGTCCACGGTCATGCCCCGGCCTACAAACTCGTCCAACAAAAATTGCCTTGCAAGGGCGATGTTTTCCTCCATTGAAAACTCGTTCTGCAAGGCAAAATCAAAACTGTATGCTAACTGTGCTTTGGGGTGCTGCTCCACTTTTTCGACTGCGTTCCATAGCGTCTGCCGGTCTGCGTACTCTGCCGGGGCGTGAGAGGACAGAATAATTTCGGAACACACCACGCCGCCTTTGCGGGTGTAGTCACTGTCCTCGCCGTAATACTCGCTGTGCAGCTTTTCCCCAGCGCGGTAAGCGGCGGACGCAACCGCTGACTGTCCCTCACTGCGTTTGATCTGGTCAACATGAAAATGGAAAAGTGCTATTTCACTCGCCTCCTTCCTGTGGCACGGCGGCTCGGATGCGCTTTGCGACCTCCGGCATGGTGAGGACATCGGACATGAGAGAGTAGAAGTCCGTTTCGCTCATGCCCTTTACCTCCGGCGCAATGCTTTCAACTGCCGCGCCCCGTGTGATCAGCCGGTGCGACCGCGCCCGGCGCTCGCCTTTTTCGTAATACTGTTTGCGGTTTTCCAACCGCTGAAGCTTGTGCTGTGTCTGCGCAAGCTCTCGCTCTGCTTTTTCCTTTTCGGCTTGGAGCCGGTCTAATGCTTCGCTCAATTTATCATTCTCCTTCTGATATGCTTATGTTGGATTTTTGAAAAAACAGGCTAGCGGCAGGACAATCCGTTTTCAAAAACAGGACAGAAAAAGACCGCCTACATTTTCGGTAAGCGGTCTGACTGACGAAAAAGATTTTTCAAAACCTGCCGGGGCGGTGCGGACGCGAATGCGGATGTACCGTCCCGGTGGGTGTGCAGGGATAGCCGCGAAGCGGCGCAAGGGGCGCAGCCCCTTGTCGGAGCGTAGCGACGGAAAACCGCCCGGGCATTCAGGTGTCAGGGCGGTTCAGCCTCGCAGAGTGCACGATACGGGGCTTGCCCCCGTATAGAAGTGCGCCCTTTGTTCCAAAGGGTTTTTTAACGCTGCTTAAAGCATTGATCCACCAACGCTTCCAGTGTGCCGTTCTTTGCGGCTTCCGCAGCGTCCCCTTGGGCAAAGTTCCTTGTTTCGGATTTCAATGTTTCATCAAATCCCAGAATATAATTCGTAGCAATCAGATAGATAATTCTCGTTGGAGCCAGCCCGTAGACCTGCTCCCGGAGAATATGGCGGATGCGCTCTCCGTCGTCCGGGTACGCTTCTTTGATGGCCGGACTGTGGAACAGCCGCTTGACGATCTCCGTGATGTAGAGCCCGGACTTCATATAGAGGTCGGCAAAAGTGTGTGTCGGGTCGTCGAAGCAGCCGGGATTCTCGACTTCCAGCTCATCCACCATCTTCTTCACCACCCAGCGGGGCGTGAAGATTTGGTTGGTTTTCTGCGGTGGGATGTAGTCGAAAATGTCCTCGGTATGTCCCTCCTCAAAATAATTTGCCAGTTCTTCCTTCTTGCGCAAAAACTCCCGGATGGAATCATTGAATACCGTTTCGTCAAAGAGGTGTCCCTCAAAGTGCGCCGTCTCCCCGGTGTTGGGGTCCTCATAATCGCCGCCGTCCCGCAGGAAGCGGAAATCATCTTCCGTAATGCCGGTGACAGCCAAGAACACATCGTCCTCCGTGTACTCGTCGAAATTGGCAAGTGTCAGACCTTCGTCGCCATAAGCCATAATGAAGCTGGGAATCGTGCGGGAGAAACCGCGCAGGTGATCCCTCACGGAATCTTCTACGGACTTCTTTTCTTCCTCCGCTTTCTGCCGCTCCATCTGTTCCACCACAGCCGCAGGTTTGTTTTGAATCGTTTCCTGTACAGCCTCCTGTAAGGCATTCTGGAAAGTAGCCTGCGCCTCTTGCATGGCGGATTGAAAGTCCCTGTCCGCCGCAGCAATTTCCTCCTGTGTCTCCGCCTCCTGTTGGCGGCGGTTCAGCTCTGCCACGGCGATATTTTTCTGCTGGATAAAATCATCCTGCAAGTCCCCAAACGTCCGCTCGATCTCCTGACTGACCTGACGTTCAATGCGGTTCCGCGCAGATTTCTTTACATCGTAATTGTCCATGACCGGCTCGACTACGGATTTCTTTATGGACTCTTTGACCTTATCCACAAACGTTTTTACTCCGTACTCGATAGAAGCAGCGCTGTCCTGAAGAATTGGAAGCTCCGATGATAACTGGTCTGTCAGGTCCTCATAGATTTTCGGGCCGAACAGTTCCTGCGTCTTGCCGATGACAATCTCGCGGGGGATGTCCACGTTGCCTTCATCGTCAACCGGGACTTCGCCCATCTGTGACAGGCTGTCGTTCTTCTTTGCTTTTGGTTCCTCATGCGCCGGGGTCAGCTTGCCCACGATCTCCTGCACCACGGCAGGAGCGCCGAACACGTTGCTGATATTCTGAAAGAGGAAGTTGGACATAAAGCCGCGCCGGACGACTTCGACACTCTTGAGCCGTCTCGGAATGGAAAGCACCTGCGCCGCGTCCAGCTCCACCATGCGCCCCTCGTCGTCCTCGCCCAGTACGGGGAAGAAGTTCAGGAGCCGCTTAATCTTTGCCCGGCGTTCCTCGCTGGTGCCGCGCCCCGCGGCAGTATCCGGGCTGAGATTGTTGGCAAACTCGTCAAAGACAATCAGCGTCCGTGCCGGGTCGAAGTCGAACACATAAGCTGTTTCTTTCCTGTACCGCCGTCCGTTCTTCGTGAAGATGCAAGGGTTCTGTGCCCGGAAAGCCGCCTGCATATAGGACGACGGACTCTGCATATTGCAGAGCATCAGGACGCCGCTCCACTCCGGGATGGTCACACCCACGGTGAGCTGCCCCACGCTCAGCGTGATGGTCTTCTCATGGGTGGCGATAGCCTGTTTCACCCGGTCAAAGGCTTTCATGTTTTCATCATCATCGTCCAGCCTCCCGTCACCGGCAGCAAGAACGATCTCATACTCCGAAAACACCGGGTCGGCCTGAAGCAATTTCGCCAGCGCACGGGCGGACGCCACGCGGTTCAGAAGCCAAAGTGTATGTGTCAGCTCCCCGCGCAGCTCCGGCGTGGAGAACGGATATTTTTCCTGCGTTACAAGGGCGTGGAGAAACTTTTTGATCTCAGCCTCATGGAGAAAAGCGCCGGACTCGTTGGTGGCGAAAAACTCATTCAGGTCAAAGGCATAATCCACCGTATCGTCGCCGGACAAATCTGCTCCCCGCTGGATTTGATCATATATCATGTTGGAGAGCTGATAGGTGAACATGGCAAGGCGGGGCAGCGGTTCATAGGGATTGTATTCCTCGCCGGCCCACTTTGCTTTCGCGTCCTGCTCGTCGGCGTATGTCCAGTTGAAAATCTGGTCGGCGTTGAATTGCCCGTCTGCCAGCGCCTTGAAGGGCGTCCCGGACAGATACAGCGTGTGCTTGCGGTTGATATACCGAAACGCCCGGTCGGTGCGCATGGTGTCCACGCCTTCCTGCGCCTCGTCCACGATCAGCAGGTCAAACTCAATACCGTTTTTCGGCTTCCCGTAAACATCGCGGTTTGACATCCACTCCAGCTTATCATATTTCCCACCAAAATAGACGGAGCCTTTCAAGCCTTGGAGCGATTCAAAGGCGACCATGCCTTTCCATTCGTCAGCACTCCGGCTGCGCATTTCCGCAAGATACTGCTCCCGCGACAGGACGCCCTTCTTGCCCTTCAGCGCGTCAGTATCGGAAACAAAAGCAAGCTCGCCGCGCCAGCCGATGAATTTATTGAAATCCTCTGCCCACGAGTTGGCGATGCTTGGCCGGTTCGTCACGATCAGGACTTTGGTGAAGCCCATCTGCCGCACAAGGTCATAGGCCGTCAATGTTTTCCCGAAGCGCGGCTTGGCGTTCCATAAAAATTCTGTGCCGCCGTTTTTGAAATAAATGCAGGTCTGCTCCACAGCCTCCCGCTGTTCCTGCCGGAGTTGATAGTCGAAATGTTCCGTATCGTCATAGACAGACCGGCGGCTGGCGAAATCGTTGAAATAAATCTGGGAATGGGAGCCGTCAATGTGAAAAAGCTCCGTCTTGGGTTCGCGCTCGACCCGCTTCTCCACCTCCAGAAACTTGTGGAAGTCTTTGTCGTCGAAATACTCGCCGGAGCCATCCTTGAAGATAGCGAAGTCCGCCCACTCTAACTTTGTGCGGATGCCCGGCGTGTGGGTCTGCTGTTTGATGCGCTCCTGCGGTGTCTGCTTCTCCGTATAGCCGATCTTGACCCATCCGTCGCGATATGTAACGCCCGGTTCGCTGTAACAGTAGACCATTGGCATGACGTTCACAAAGGGTTTTATCTGTACTGCTGGCATATCACTTCATCTCCTTTACATGAGATTCAATGAACGCGATCTCGGACTCGTCCAGTCCATACTTGGCGTAGAGCTGTTGGTCTATCTCCGGGATGGATTTTGACCAGTCGATGTCAGACGCGGGGGTGAAGTCTTGAAGGGGGATAAATCTCCATCTATCGGGGGGATTATCCTGAGTAATTTTAAGAATTCCTAATAAGCATCTCACAAATTTTGACTTCATATATTTCAATGCCGACATTGCTTCTGATTCATTTTCAAAGGAACCTATACCGATAAAAGACTGCGTATAACCAATCCCCGGCTCTAAAATAAATGGCTCAGCAACAATTCTCACTGGCGTTTCACATAGGTTTCCCGCTCCACCATTCGATTTGGAAACCATTATCTTATAATTAAATAGGTTCCCATTGTCTTCAACGTATTTTCTATCAACCCATTTCTTTACACGCTTTTGTCCTGTTCCTTCTAAGCCAAAAATTGCAATCATTTCTTGAGAGTGTTCATTATTGCTATGGAATATTGGTAGCTTATTGAAAGCACTGCTTACAATTCGACGTTCATTTCCATCACTACTTATCACCGATTTTAGTTCTGGATAGTCCAGATATAATTTGCTAAGATTAAGACGGTTCTGCAATATCATTATGTCTGGTAATGCCCCCGCTTGGACATAGCTGTGCATTTTAGCTGAAAGTGAACGTATTTCCGCAAATTGTGAAAAAACTTCAATGGCGCCAAAAACTTTTGTTGCATCTCGATAGGTAATAGAAATTCCACCAGTAATTCGCGTTCCACGAAAAAAGTGACCACTATCTTGTTCATAATCAAGCACTTTGAAATGCTCGTCTTTTAACATTTTCCCATTCCATGCTTTTGGAGTTTTTCCCGCATTAAAAAGGAATCTCGCTGGAGTAATGAGCTCAACTTTATCCGCAAGGTCAAAAGCAGCGTCCATAAACTGATTGTAAACTGGAGTATCTGACGTTCCCTCTGTTTCTTCCTGATACGGTGGATTACCGATTATAAAATCAAACTTCATCCCGTGATTCCCCCTTATTGGCAAATTTATAAATTCAACGCTCCTGCCGCCCAGCCAGTTCATGATCCGACATCGCGGCTGCGTATTGGCAGCGTCAACATTTTCATTCATTCCAAGCCAGTCGAATATGGACAACTGCCTGTACTCGTCCTCCGCTTTGCAATAGGGGAGCGCCGAGGTCAGTCCGTCCATCTGCCATAGGTTCCATGCGATGATGTTGGTTATCTCCGCATATTCCTTTTTCGTCGGCTTTCGTTTCCATCTGGCTGTCAGATATTCTTCAAATGTCGTCAGTAGGTTCACACGGGAAATCAGTACGTTGTCTCCCTGAAATTCGTAGCCGTAAGTCGATTGAAACGCCCGCAGCGCCCACTTCAGCCATTCATCTTCTGTGGCCGCATTCTCGTTCACCACACGCAGCTTTCGATCCAGAAGCCCGATCCGCCGCTCGATGGGGATACTCTCGCCGGTCGATACGTCGTAACGGCTCACAAGGTATGGAGCCTCGCCGCAGGTGATCTCCAGCCGCCGGGAATCCACATACCGCTGCCAGCTCTTGCCTTTCGGAAACTCCACCCGCTCCGTCGGCTCGCCGTCTTTGGTAAAGACCTCCGGCCTGCCGAACCACACCTCATCTGCGTAATCGTTCATCTTTGCGCAGACCCACAAAGGGGTGAACACTTCCGCGTGCTGCCGGGTGCGCTCAAATTGCTGTTCCAGAGCTTTTCTTGCCCGGTTCTTGATGATGCCTGAGTGTTCGCCGGTGATCAGCAGGGCTTTTATCTCCTTGTCCCGCTGGTAGTCGGAGCCCATGTCGCTGTAAGCGTCTGTCGCCCAGAGAATATTCGCCTTTGTTGTCTTGTCCGCCAGCAGCCTGTCTAAAAGACCGAGGGAATTTATTCGCAATATTTCGTCTTGTATCCCGATAATCAAAACTTAAATCCCTCCCGTGTAGTCGTGCTGGCAGGGATTTAAGTTCATGTCACATTACCGGCGAAAATGTGTACCATTCTG
>ERZ791808.2708-NODE-2708-length-10149-cov-7.364771_pt1 | contig 10149 bp, 6 predicted proteins | sample MGYA00510305_ERZ791808 | MGnify/ENA primary metagenome ERZ791808 (study PRJEB30046, sample SAMN00792024) | human gut metagenome | study: EMG produced TPA metagenomics assembly of the A metagenome-wide association study of gut microbiota in type 2... | reverse complement strand
TCACCCGTAACCCCGCTACCGGCGAGAAGAAGCTGATGGGCGAGTACCTGATCAACGCCCAGGGCGAGGACGTCGTCGCCGGTATCCGTACTCCTTCTCCCATCAGCAAGCTGCATGAGGAGATGCCCGAGGTCTACGATCAGTTCGTTGAGATCGCAACCCGCCTCGAGAACTACTACAAGGATATGCAGGACATGGAGTTCACCATCGAGGATGGCAAGCTCTTCATGCTGCAGACCCGTAACGGCAAGCGTACCGCCCAGGCTGCTCTGCAGATCGCCTGCGACCTGGTGGACGAGGGCGTTATCGATGAAAAGACCGCTGTCCTGCGCGTTGAGCCCAAGCAGCTCGACACCCTGTTGCACCCGCAGTTCGATGCCGCTGCCCTGAAGGCCGCCCAGGCTATCGGCAAGGGCCTGGCCGCTTCTCCGGGATCTGCCTGCGGCCGCGTTGTCTTCTCTGCTGAGGACGCCGAGGAGAAGGTCAAGGACGATGCTTGGAAGAAGGTCGTCCTGGTTCGTCTTGAGACCAGCCCCGAGGACATCGTCGGCATGCAGGTCTCTCAGGGTATCCTGACCGTCCGCGGCGGTATGACCAGCCACGCTGCTGTCGTCGCCCGCGGCATGGGCACCTGCTGCGTTTCCGGCTGCGGCAACGACAACACCGTTGCTATCGACTATGATGCCAAGGTCATCACCATCAACGGCCACACCTTCCACGAGGGTGACTGGATGAGCATCGATGGCTCTACCGGCAACATCTACGAGGGCCAGATCGCTACCGTGGCTTCCACCGAGAATGCCAACTTCAAGCGCTTCATGGGCTGGGCTGACGCCAACCGCCAGATGAAGGTCATGACCAACGCCGACAACCCGCGCGACGCACAGAACGCCGTCGATATGGGTGCTGAGGGAATCGGCCTGTGCCGTACCGAGCATATGTTCTTCGCCGAGGACCGCATCGCCGCTGTCCGTGAGATGATCTGCGCTCGTACTGTTGAGGAGCGCAAGACCGCTCTGGCCAAGGTCGAGCCGTTCCAGGAAGCTGACTTCACCGCTATGTACCGCATCATGGGCGACCGTCCGATGACCATCCGTTATCTGGATCCGCCGCTGCATGAGTTCCTGCCCACCAAGGCCGAGGATATCGAGGCTTTGGCTAAGGACATGGGTATGACCACCGAAGAGCTGAACAACGTCGTTGTCAGCCTGCACGAGTTCAACCCCATGATGGGTCACCGTGGCTGCCGTCTGGCCGTCACTTATCCCGAAATCGCTGAGATGCAGACCAACGCTGTCATCAAGGCTGCCATCAAGGTTTCTGCCGAGACTGGCAAGATGATCACCCCGCACATCATGGTTCCTCTGGTTGGCGAAGTCAAGGAGCTGAAGTACGTCAAGGACGTCATCGTCAAGACTGCTGATGCCCTGATCGCCGCTGCTGGTGTTGACATGAAGTACGAGGTCGGCACCATGATCGAGATTCCCCGTGCCGCCCTAACTGCCGGTGAAATCGCCAAGGAAGCTGACTTCTTCAGCTTCGGCACCAACGACCTGACCCAGATGACCTTCGGCTTCAGCCGTGACGATGCTGCTAAGTTCCTGACCGCTTACTACGATAACAAAATCTACGAGAGCGATCCGTTCCAGCACCTGGATCAGATCGGCGTTGGCAAGCTGGTCAAGATGGCTGCCCATGACGGCCGTGCAACCAACCCCAACTTGGGTCTGGGCATCTGCGGTGAGCACGGCGGCGATCCCAGCAGTGTTGAGTTCTGCCACAACGTTGGCCTGGACTACGTCAGCTGCTCTCCCTACCGTGTTCCCATCGCCCGCCTCGCCGCCGCTCAGGCTGCAATCAAGAACCCGCGCCAGTAATTTGACTCGTTCTTGGTCGTTCACACTGGATTATGATAAGGCACGTTCTTATCAAAATTCGCGTGGCTGCGTCCTTTGGCCTAGGCAATGGAAAGACCTGACAGTTAAGGTCGCTCTATAAATCATATAAATCATAGCAAGCCCCTAATCGCTGTACTACAGTGGTTAGGGGCTTTTTTACGCAAAAATGCCCTTTGGGTACATTTTCAGCAAAAAGTATACGATTTTTGGGTACATTTTTGGGGTCAAATCGGGGTACTTAAGTGCTATCAAAAAACCGCAGGAGTACGCAGCATGACGAAGAAAACATCGCCTGCTTACAGAGCAAGCAAAGAGGAAACTATTCCAATAAATAAGTTGCATCCATTCTCCAATCATCCTTTCCATATCCGACATGATCTGGAATTCAGTGAGTTGGTAGACAGTATTTCAGAGAGCGGCATCATTACGCCCATCATCGTCAGACCAAAGGTTGGTGTCGGCTATGAAGTGATAAGCGGAAATCGCCGGTGGGAGGCTTGCAAGGAACTCGGCATCGAAAGCATCCCTGCCAGAGTGGAATACATAGACGATGACGAAGCCACGATTCTGATGGTCAACAGCAATATCCAGCGTGAGCATGTGCTGCCAAGTGAGAAGGCGTTTGCTTATAAAATGCGCATGGAAGCGTTGAAACATCAAGGACGAGCAACTTTGGGACAAGTTGTCCCAAAGTTAAAGTACAATAGGTCGGAAGCGGTAATTGGCGAAGAAGTAGGGGAAAGCTACAAGCAAGTACAACGCTATATTCGATTGACCTATCTGATTCCATCTATTTTGCAAATGGTCGATGACGGTCGCATTGCATTCAACCCAGCGGTCGAAATCTCCTATATGACAGGGGAACATCAGACATACCGGGTTGTGGATGCCATAGAAAGTCCGCTGCAAGCCGGAGCCAGCGCTTTGAATTATCACGATGACTTCGATACGGATGCCGTTCAAAATGCAGGGCTGCACATAGCGGTTGCACAGACTGTTGTGGAAGGCAATATCATGGCCGCAGCAGCGGACAGCGCTTTTGTAATTGGCAAGCAGACCGGCAATATCCTGAAAGACTTGAAAGACGAGACAATCAATGCGAAGGACGCATTGAAAGCCGGTGGGCAGGTACTGCGCCTGCAAGGTGGGAAATCCGTTGTAAAAATCGGTGGTGCGACCCTACGCAGTACAGAGCAGTACCTATCTTCATTTCAGGTCTCAGCGGATGATTTCACCGGCAGTGTTCCGGGAAAGGTCAAAGAGGCTGCTACCAATACCGGGAATGTTCTGAAAAAGATAACCAAGGTGGTTCTGCACCCGCTGCGAAATCTGATTTCTATGGGAAAAGTGATCCTGATTGGTGCGGTTATTTTACTGTTCCTGATTATTGTGAGCCTGTTGGGACAGATGAGCGGCACAACGTCTACCTCTGTGTTTGGCGCGAATCGTATTGAGGATGTACAGACACTTGTGCAGAAAATCAACGACTACCGAAATGCAGCGGTTACCGAGGGCATCTATCAGGCATTCCAGAATGACGTTGACCCCAATGGCAATCCCTATGGGTACGATTCCCTCACCGGGCAGCGCAGTAATAATTTGCAGCATGGTGTTACTTGGAACTATGCAAACGGTATCTACAATGACACGGCGGAGATTATTTCCTTGGCGACAGTATATTACCAGCAGGATTGGCCGCGTTCGGAGCTTGTGTCTGCTTTCAGCGACAATGTGCCTTTTACAAAATTCTGCCGAGCATTGGCAGCGTATGGTCTGGATGTGACTGCACGAGAGTCGGCTCCTTATTCCTGCATGAGTTATGGCGGCTGCGTGAACGGTTACCGCAGCGAAGGCGAGGTGGTTTCCATCAAGGATTATCGCCTTGAAACCCATACTTGCAGTGAGGGCGATGATGCCTGCGGGCAGTACGATGCCGCCGCAGAGTGGCACTGGAATGAAGGTCATGCAGAAAATAAAAGCTATACTGTATGGAAAGAGGACGGCACACATGATGTGACCGTCTTTTTTCCTGTCATTTTCCCAGATGGTGCAACAGGCTCTGAACTTTCCGATTTGCCGGAAGAATACAACGCAGTTGCTGATGGGAAAATTAAGGCAGCGGACTGCACCGGCAATATTGTGCTGGATGATAGCGCTAATTTGTACAAGGGCGAACTGAATGACTGGTTTTATTCCCCTGACGAGCTGACGGTCACTTTTACTGTTGTGACCGGTGAGGGCGAGGATGCAGTTTCCGATGATTACGAGGTTACTTTCTCCAATGCAACTGCCATACCTTGGTGCCCCGGAGAGTTGAACGATGGGCAGTACGGTCACTACGATCTCGACTGCACGATTTATCTGACAGGCTATGACCGCTACACAGACCCGGAAACGCAGGCCCCAAACGGTGCGGACGGCGGAACCGGAAATCTGGAAGCGCTGGCAGAAAGTTGTGATGCAGGAACTTTGACCCGGACAATCATTAAGCAGGATCAGTACGGTAATGAGTATGCCGGTAATGCGGTATCCTCCCGATATACAAAAACGATTACGCTGCCCAACGGCGCAAGCGGATTTCAGGGGTGGTATAAGGATGGCGAAGACACTTATGGAAATGTGGAATGGGCATCGCTTCTGTATCGCATGGACTGGGAAGAACTGTATGGAATTGTGGACGGCATAAAATGCCGTGCCACCGGCAGCGGTATGACCGAGGAAGAACTGCGGCAGCTATTTACCAGCCTGAATATTGACGCCACCACTGCACGCGGTCAGGTGGTCGCCTTTGCGTTAAGCTGCCAAGGAAAGTTTGTCTATGCCCAGCCATCTTCGCTGCGCGGCGGGCCGGGCAATCCAAGCGTGGGCATCAATCTGGATTGTTCGAGCTTTGTCCAATATTGCTATTGGGCGCAGAACCTGCCTTTTTCCGCAGGCAGTACAGCCGCCTATCGGAATGCAGCAGACCTAGTAAGTATTTCCCCGTCTGAAGTGCAGCCGGGAGATCTGCGCGTGGTATATGCCTCCGGCGGCGAACAGGGGCACGTTCAGATGGCGCTTGGCGGTGGTGCGTGGATCGAGTGTTGCTATGGCTATGGCGTTGCAGTGAATATGTCCAACGCATGGATGGAGAGCAGACCATGCTATTATTTCCGCTATGCGGGATTCTGAGAGGTGTTTTTTATGAGAAAATTTCTCACATTACTTTTTGCGCTTTTACTTTGTACAGCAACAAAAGTCTATGCAGAAGATGCTGCTACTGTAACGGTGGCGGTCAAGGATTTGCCGCAAAAATTGCAGAACCGCACTGTGATTGTCACACTTGGCAATGGCCCATCTGATACAGAATCAACAGCTATTGTTCTGGATGGGTTGAACAACTACACGAAAACAGTGACAGTCGCACCGTCAGAATATTACTGCGCGGCTGCTGTGCAGTATGATGCCTTGGATGATTATCCCTTGCAGGAAATCAACCAAACGACATTTTTGCAAGCAGAAGGCGGGAACCACTACGACCTGATTTATACCTTGGCAGGCAGCAGCTGGTATGAGAGCGTGACCGGCCAGCAACGGCACTATACGTTGCAACCGCTGGAAACGCCACCAGAGAACTATGAGCCAGAACCGGCACAGGTAGGAGCCTATCTGACTGCGCCGATTGGTTTTTCCCAACACGGGATAGTTTACTTGCAGAATTTGTACACTGATGATGTTTATGATTTGGAGCTTTATGAATCGAATGGGTTGGCCGCTGTTGAACCAAATGCACTGAGCGGAAAATATGCTTTTCTTTCGGCTTATGTTGTTGGCGATGCAGAAAACCGTTACCAATTCAGATGTGAGCAGAAGGAACTCTCAACTGAAAACGGTGTGGACTTTCATTTGACAGTGACGGACACTGCCAATCCAGACCGCGAGATGAACACGCCAAGCCGAGATCAAAATAGCACGGTGCAGGCGGCGAACAGTTTCAACAACAGAAACACGGATGCACCGCAGCAGCCGACCGCAGTGCCAGAGATTGTTTCCCAACCTGTAAAGCAGCAGAAGAAGCAGCTTGATCAGTTTTCCTTGCTGCTGGACTTCATGCCGGTGGTGCTTGTGGGGGCGGTGCTCTTTGCAGTGTGCCGCAAGCATCGCCGTTGAGACCCACAGGGGTAACCGGAGCGTGAGCGACGGTTAGCAAGCATTGCATCTGGGTCTCACAGATGCAGATCAGGGACACCCTGAAACCCGTTTTGGGCAAACCCAAGCCCAATAGAGGAAGGTGACTTTATGGCGAATCGCAGACGTCCTATACCGAAGCGCATCTGGTTTACGGAGGAGGAGTGGCACTTAGTTGAAGCAAAGATGGTTGAAGCTGAAATGACAAATTTCTCGGCGTTTGGTTTAGAGATGCTTTTGCATGGAGAGGTACGGCATTATGACTTTTCCAATCTGAAACAATTAAATGCTTCGATGGGTCGCATCGCGGGCAGCATTAACCAAATTGCAAAACACTGCAATGAAAATAAGTCGGTTCATGCCAATGATGTGGAGCAACTGCGCCGAGAATTTCTTGAACTGAAAGCCGACTATTTGGAACGTGTGGTTAAGCTGTTGAGAAAAATTTATTGAATAGGAGAATGACGATATGAATCAAAATGAAGAAATCCGTGTGTTATATGTGCAGCCGGGTAAGTACCCAGAGGAAATCAAGATACCTAATACGCTGGAAACTTTTCAAAAATATGTTTGTGGGAGTATAGAAAGCGCAAGATTGGACGGGGATGCCTATATCATCTGTAATGATGAAGGAAAGCTGCTTCCATTACCACCGAACCGCTTATATGGTCCAACGGATTTCTTCGCAGGTCCGTTTCTGATATGCGGAGACGGTGGTGAAGATCTGATAAGTTTGACGGATAGTCAAATTACAAAATATGAGAAAAAATATCACTCACCCCTGATTTTCATGGAGCTATATCCAAAGCCGATTACTCTCAAATGCACACCAGAATTGTATGCCAAATGTATGGGAGAGGAACATCAGCATGATACACAAGAAAATGAACGTGATGAAAGATAAGTCCATTTGTATGGAAAATCGTGAAAATGGGCTTTGCTCTTATTGAAAAGCATGATATACTATTCTTACATTGTACTGATGTAAGGAGAGCAGCGATGGCAGGCACAGAACGGTATGTTCGTAACAGCACAGCAGATTTTCTTGTGTTCACGAAAGATTCAGAGACAGATGGCATAGAAGTTTGCGTTCAGGATCACGAGGTCTGGCTGACGCAAAAAGGCATCGGACAACTGTTTGATGTTGACCGCAGTGTTGTTGCCAAACATCTGCGGAATATTTTTGCGGAAAATGAATTATCCGAAAGTACAACTTGTGCAAAATTTGCACAAGTTGCAGATAATGGCAAGACCTATCACTACAAATTCTACTCCCTGCCCGCCATTATTGCTGTTGGCTACCGCACCAATTCTACCCGTGCCACGCAATTCCGTCAATGGGCAACCAAAGTGCTGGATACATTTACCCGGCAGGGATATGTCCTGGATAAGGATCGGCTTATTAATGGGCAAATCTTTGATGAAGATTACTTCGACCATTTGGTTTCCGAAATACAGGAAATCCGCGCCAGCGAGCGCCGCTTTTACCAGAAAATTACGGATATTTATGCTACTGCCGTAGATTACTCGGTAGACAGCAAAACGACCAAAGACTTCTTTGCAACCGTTCAGAATAAAATGCACTACGCTGTTCACGGCAGTACTGCCGCAGAGGTCATTGTGCAACGGGCAGACCACACAAAAGACCACATGGGGTTGACCTCATGGAAGAATGCCCCAAATGGGAAGATTGTCAAAGCCGATGTTTCTGTTGCAAAGAACTATTTGCAGCAAGATGAGTTACAGGAACTGAATGAGATTGTAACAATGTACCTTGACTATGCAACGCGCCAAGCACGGCGGCATATTCCTATGACGATGCAGGACTGGGCAGAGAAACTGGACGCTTTCCTGCAATTCAACGATGCCGAAATTCTAAAAGATAAAGGAAAGGTTACAGCAGCAATCGCAAAGGCTTTCGCAGAAAGTGAATTTGAAAAGTACCGCGTTATACAGGACAGGCAGTACCAAAGCGATTTTGACCGCCTTATGATGGAGGCGGAATCAACAAAACAATAATTACAGGCAGATGCCCTATGTGAGATTCATTTCACATAGGGCATCTTTCTTTTCAGGGAGCTTCTTATGGCTATCACAAAAATTCATGCGATAAAATCTACTCTTGGCAAGGCACTGGCCTATATCGAAAACCCAGACAAGACCGATGGTCAGATGCTGGTGTCAGGCTATAATTGCGAGCCTCAAACAGCTTCTATCGACTTTGAAATGACTGCGGTGCTTGCGCACAAAGCGCGGAACCTGAAAAGGAAGCGCTCGACAAATCTTGCCTATCACCTGATACAGTCCTTTTCGCCGGAGGACGCTGTGCCCCCTGAGCAGGCCCATGAGCTGGGGAAGAAACTGGCATTTGAATACACAGGCGGCAAGTACGAGTATGTGGTAGCAACTCACATTGATAAAGGTCATATCCATAACCACATCATGCTCAATGCAGTTTCCTTTTACGACTATAAGAAACTGAGGACGGTGCCTTACCGAACGGCACGTCAGATACGGGATATTTCCGACCGCATGTGCATGGAAGCACATTTATCCGTGATTGATGATCCACAAAAGATTGGGCAACTGTATCCTGAAAACGCAGGGAAAAAGAAATCTGTATCCAACCGGACGGAAATCCGAAAGAGGCTGAATTTTTGCTTGGAGCGGGCAACGGATTATAGTCAGTTTCTTTCTATGGCAAAGGAACTGGAAATCACACCTACAATTCGAGGCAAGCATATAAGCTATTTGCTGGAGGGCGCGGGTCGAGCTGTCCGGGACAATAGCTTATCTGATACTGATACATTTACCTATGCCGGTATTTGCGCCCGACTGTCTGACAATGCACAAGAGCAAAAATACCTGAGAAAGACAATTACCGGCATCCTCAGTACAGCGACCGGCATGGCGGACTTCGCAGATAAGCTGAAAACGGCAGGTATCGAAACCAAAGTAAAAAAAGCGACTGGGCAGATACTGTACCGAGCCACGGTGCTGGATGGTGCATGGGTTCCAGAAGATGCACTCGGTTCGGAATTCGCCAGCGAAGGAATTGAGTATGCACTGAAGAATGGGGAAATGCAGATTGCAGAAGACGCGGAGATCACGCTGATTGACCGCTATCAGGAATTGACGATTCAGTATCCAGAAGTTTGTACGGCAGCAGTGAAGTTAAGCAGCCGCCAAATTCTGTCTGCGGGAAAAAATGGTTTGGTTCTTCAGGCTCACGATGACAATGGAAACCCCGCCAAACTAATGGTCAACAAAAGTGAAGTAACAACTTTGCCGGATGGCGAAATCATTTTCAACGTCGGAAACGACTTCTCTTATGACTTGGTTTATGAGGACGGAACCCACGGCACGATCCGAGGCACAAAGCTGATCCAGCAGATTGACGAGGAAAACCACGTAAAGCCTGTGCAAGTCATCCTTTCGGAAAATCAGATAAAAGCTATATCTATTCGAGGCGTGACGATCCATCTGCCGCAGAATGGCATTGCGCGACTATTTATACCTGAAAAATATGTACTTCGTGATTTGGATGCCGGGCAGTGTACAGTGCTTTTATATCCCAAGCATCAATATAGTTATGTCCCCATCGGAGATTCAAAGAAAAGGCTGAACATACAAGGTGACCGTCTCTCTGAATTTCTGGGAAGTTCAATTAATCCTATGCACAATCACATCGAATAAAATTTAGACAAGCTGATGAATTTTCATTGAAAGCTGAAGAAGTATCAATTATGGTATTGGACACGATCACCACATCAAAGGACTTATCCGCATACGCTTCCATGTAGCACACTTCGTGTCTCCTTAGAAACCGAGGGCAACGGTCAAAGCCATCCGTTTACACCGTGGTCAAAATGCAAAAAGCGCAGCCGCAGAGAACATCTGCGGCTGCGCTTCAATCCATTTTCAAAGCTTCGGCATCACTCAACGCCATATTGTTGTCTAAATAAATCAGCGACGATGTTTTGCTTTTGAGGCATCGGGCGGACAGACGAAGCCAGGCTCGCCGCCTACTCCGCGCAGAGCTCCGCCACCAGAGCGTCCATCTGCGCTTCGCTGGTTTGGTTCA
>ERZ791808.2686-NODE-2686-length-10221-cov-2.127090_pt1 | contig 10221 bp, 9 predicted proteins | sample MGYA00510305_ERZ791808 | MGnify/ENA primary metagenome ERZ791808 (study PRJEB30046, sample SAMN00792024) | human gut metagenome | study: EMG produced TPA metagenomics assembly of the A metagenome-wide association study of gut microbiota in type 2... | reverse complement strand
CACCGAGGCTCTGGCGCACAACCAGCTCACATTCTTCCAGATTTTCCACATCTGTCAGTTTTTCCTGCATAAAACTTCCCACCGCATCACGCACTGCAAGCTTTAAGTTCTGGTCTGCCTCGCTGTCGCTGTTCGCCAGCACATGAAACCGCAGTACTTTGTCCGAAATCGTCTGCTGCAGTCTCGCCTGTCTTGTATACAAAATACCGCATCCCAATGCAGCGCACATCAGACTTCCAACTCCTATGTATCCGATCCACTTTTTTGCCATAATTCAAATCTCCTTTTCACTTGCCAAAAAATAGGCGTTTGCGAAACTCGCTCATAGAATATGTTATATTGCGAAAAATAAACAGAAATATAGTACCGCTGCGAGTGACACATAGCGGGAGCGTGTCTTGAATATTTTTGTTCATTTTTCGCAATCTTCATAACCTAAATTCGAGTTTCGCTCATCGACCTTCTATCCCTACATTGAATAATTCCCGAAAACTTTGCATTTATTCCGATTTCCAGTTTATTTTTACCAGATATTGGATTTTGATGTCTTTCTCATAAGCGGCAGGAGTGTTTTGATACTTAAAATACCATGTGCGGTTATCGGCGCCAAGATTCCGGTAACTGTTAGTAATATCGATTTCTTTCTCAAGTGCATGTGCAGCGATCGCATTCAGATAGTCCTCCATCCGGGTGTTGAGAAGCTGCTCTTTTTCACTTGCGGAAACTGTGCCGCTTAAGATTTCGCCTTCTCCGGTCACAGTCACTGCGACAATCTGCTCTGTCAGACCTCCGACACCGATTTTTTCTGTTTCTTTGACTCGACAGGAAGCTGCATCCACTTTCACATAAAGTTCCGGTGCAAGTTGCAAGGTGTAATCATCCGCAAAGTTCTGCGTGAAGAATGCTGCACGCGCAGTATCCGTATCGACAAGCCCTGCCGCCCTTCCACGTTTCCAGACTTCGTAGGCTGTAATCTGCGGTTTCTCGGTATCATCCTGCACTGTCCCGGACTGCTCCACCTCTATATCCACAAAAGGAATATAAAGTGTCTCCAAGTGATTCGCCCGCTCCTCATAGAGCATGCCAAGCGTCGGGTACGCTTTCTGATCAATGCCCGATGTATTTTCCAGCAGTTCTTCCAGATAATTTCCAAGCAGCGTGTCAAGTTTCCCTTCGGTCTGCGCCAGACGGTCACAGCTTTCCGTCGTCATCACATAAGCGTTCCACGGAACCTCTTTTTCCTGCTCCAGCATGGATAGCATATCTTCCACTTCCGCCTCTTTTTCCAGAAAAGACCTCTCAATGAGCACCACTTTCAAATGGTTGTAATCCACCTCTTTGTTTCCTGCATACTCATGATTCAGCCATACATTTTGGAAATCGTCCTGATCTCTGATATTCAAAAGAACCGGGAATGCCTTATCCTCAAGTTCTGCGACATTGCACCCCTGTAAGAAAAGACACCCAAACAAAAAACATACCAGCACCAGCACACGCACTTTTTTCTTATGTTTTTTTCTCTCTCCGGTCAGACACAACAGTACCGGCACGCCAACGACAAAAGGTGTTCCAATCTTCCACAGCAGGAATGTCACGCAGTCCAAAAACTGCTGATTTCTGTAAAACAGCACTGTCACGCCATACACCAGAAGAAGCAGAATGAGATACGGCAGCATCCTTTTTTTTCCTTCCAGATAACCGCCGCAGTCACGGATCACTTTTGCAGCCAGATTTCCACTGTAAAAAACCATGCTGTTTAACATCGCATACAGCGTAAAAAACCAGATGCTAAACATAAAAGCATCCGTTCTCTTCAAAAATCCGCCCGTCACCTGCACGCGGCTCATCATCGTGACCGCCGGAAATTTCATCTGAGCCAGTGCCTCGACGCCAAACAGCCCGATCAGGATCAGATACAGCACAGCAAATACTCCGCCGGAAAACCAGACCGCTTTTTCTGCTGCGCCAACGCATTTCCTGCGATCCGCAACATATTCTTTCAGAAACAGCACGATCGACACCATGGAATAACAGAACAGCACATAATAGCTACCGCTTAACACTTCTTTTCCATCCGCCATAAAAACCGGGCTCCAGTAGGCAGGCTTCACCTCCCTGCATGCCGCAAATAACATCAGAAAAAGCGGTATCATCAGAAACCAGAACAGTATCTCGTACACTCTTGCCCTGCCCTCGATCCCACCTGCCATTCCATAAAATGCGAGCAGTAATATCAACATCAGCACCAGATAAAAGCTGACGTTTTCCACAAGACCATTTAACATCAGCGTGGAAAACAGATACGCCGTGTACGAAGCCATAAGGATAAAATACAGAAAATATCCGCCCCAGAGCACATAACCGCATACTTTTCCACACTTCTGCTTCAAAAAGTCGGGATAACTTGTTTTCATGCCTTTCAACAGATATCTCAATAATTTCAAGTACAAAAATGTGGACAAAATCCCCGCCAGAATGCAAAAAATCCCGTCGCGCCCTGCCGTATCTGCAAGCATTGTCGGCAGTAGCAGCGTCCCCATTCCAAGAAAGTCATACGTCAGAAGGCGGAACACCTGTCTGCCTGAAATTTGATTGTTTTCTGAGAACATACTTCCCCCTATCTCTTCTAACATCTGCGCATTTTTTCATCAGATTTCCATTTATCTTAAGATAAAAACTTTTCTCAACCTATCTCTTCTTTGAAAACGTCAGCTTTGTCCGCTCTTTCGGATTTGCATAAATCGGACGTTTGCGCAGTTTCCGGAAAGGCTGCCGCCAGATAAAATCCCGCTCATCCTCGTAATTGTTCAAATCTGCTCCCACAAACGGCATGAGATACGGAATACCAAAGCTTGTCAGATGCGACAGATGTGTGAGTACCGCAAGCAGTCCGAGGAGCATGCCAAAGTAGCCAAGCCACGCACAGACCGCAATAAAAAAGAATTTCAGGATACGGAAGGCTGTGGCAAATTCTTCGTTCGGTATTGCAAAAGAACATAGCGCAGTAAAAGAGATGACGATCACCACGATCGGGCTGACCAGATTTGCCTCGACTGCCGCCTGTCCGATAATCAGGCCACCCACGATCCCGATGGTATTTCCCATCGCACCGGGAAGCCGCACGCCCGCCTCCCGCAAAAGTTCAAACGATAATTCCATGATAAGCACTTCCACGACTGCCGGAAATGGGACACCCTGCCTCGCCTCTGCAAACGACAAAAGTAGTGTGGTCGGGAGTATCTGTGTATGAAAATTAGTCACTGCAAGATAAAATCCCGGCAGCGTCATTGCAAAAAAGGATGCGAGATACCGCAGGATCCGCCCGAACGTCGCAATCTCAAAACGGCTGTAATAATCGTCACTGGTACGGATAAATGAATTGTAATCTGTCGGCAGTATCAGACCGATCGGAGAATTATCGCACATCACGATCACTCTGCCCTCTAATACCGCCATGGCCGCCCGGTCAGGACGCTGTGTTGTCTGAAACTGTGGAAATGGCGAATACCATTTTTTCTCTGCCAGCTGTTCTAACATTCCGCTGTCTAATATCCCATCGATTGTGAAATCCTGCAGCCTCTTTTCAATTTCTTTTACAAGTCCCGGGTTTGCAAGATCCTCCACATACACAAGGTAGACGTTCGTGTTCGATCTAATCCCGGCCTTCAGTCCCCTCACTTTCACACGGGGCGAGCGGATTCTTTTCCGGATCAGCGCCGCATTCTGCTTCACAGAATCGCAGAAACCTTCGTTGGAGCCACGGATTACTTTTTCCGAATCCACCTCTGTGATCCCCATATTCGGATAACCGTCATCCGGTATTTTCACTGCCCGGTCAAAACCGTCCACAAAAAGAATCGCCTCCCCGGTGAGCAGACCGCTCACAGCCTCCTCAATGGTCGGAAAATATGTTGCATCCGAAATTCCAAGCGCATTTTCCTGCAGTGTACAAAGAATCTCATCCCTTGTCAGTCCATTTAAGTATTTTAAAGTCTCTCCGAGTGCAGACGTTCCCATGTCCACGGACACTTCAATAAAGGTCAGATAACAGGCGGTATCCTGATTCCTGCCAAGCTTCATCTGCTTCTTTTTGATGTCCGCACAGTCATGAAAATAAAATTCCATTTCCTCTATATTTTGCGTTAAATCCGTCGACACTGGACGCTTACTATTCTCCGACATTTGCAGTTTGTTTCCTTTCTATTTGTTTCTTCTATTAAAAAAACTGCCAGCAAAACTCCCAAATACAGTAAATAATTATGAAAGATGAACAAAAGCTTGAGAAGACACTGGGTGAGCCAAAATCGAACAAGTTCGATTGGTCCTTAGAAGGCAGGAACAACGCTATGTTGTGACTGGCTTCTTAGTACCGCTGCGAGCGACACGTAGCGAAAGCGTGTCTTCGAAAATTTTGTTCATTTTTCATAATATTCACAGTGAAGATTGGAGTTTTGCCGCTTAATTGTTTTAAAAAATACGAAAGAGGATAAGCAAAATGCTTATCCTCTTTCTAGTCTGTACGGTTTTCCATTTTTTATGCAGTTTTCCAGTCCTTTGGGCGGTCACTTCTTATTCCTGTTCCTGGATCATTGCCTTAACTGCGACTGCCTGATTCTTCACATGCTGGTGCATTGTCTCTGTCACCTGCATTTTATTTTTGCGGACTAATCCCTCCACGATGTCTTTGTGCTCCTTCATAAGCGTCGGGTAATTATTCTCATCCTTCAGATATTCTACACGATAACGGTACATCTGCTCACGGAGATTATTGAGCATGTTCACAAGCTTCGGGTTTCCGGTTGACTGATAAATAATATCGTGAAACTTCACATCCGCCTCTGCGATTTTTTTCACATTATCCGTCTTAGTGGATTCCTCAAACTCATGCATGGTCGCAACCAGTTCCTCTAACTGCTCCTCAGAAATCTGTTCGCATGCGATTTTAGCTGCAAGCTCGTCCAACGCTTCACGGATCTGAAGGACATCTTCCATATCCTTCTCCGTCATCTTGGCAACCTCTGCGCCTTTTCTTGGGATCGTAACGGCAAGTCCCTCCTGCTCAAGCATACGGATCGCCTCACGGATCGGTGTACGGCTGACACCAAGTTTTGCCGCAAGCTGCAGTTCCATCAACCGCTCGCCCGGTTTCAGTTCCCCTTTCAAAATAGCCTCTCTTAACGTGTTAAACACAACATCTCTCAGCGGAAGATACGCATCCATATTCAATGTTAAATCTTCTGTCATCTTTGATACCATGCCTTTCTACTTACGCGCGTTATTATAAATACTCGTTAAATATACCTGTTTTGCAAGACCGGAGGCTTTCATCGCCTCGTATGCCTCTACTGCCGTCGCTTCCTTGTCAAAAAGACCGAAAACCGTCGGACCACTGCCACTCATCATGGCATTCACAGCGCCATGCTCCATCATGTGATCTTTGATGTCTGCGATCACAGGATAAGCCGGGATTGTCACTGTCTCTAAGACATTTCCCATATCTGCTGCAATTTTATATAAATCTTTCTCTCTGATATCTGCCACAAGCCGGTCAATATCCGGGTGTACCATATCAGAGCCTAACTTCAGATTCTCATAGACGAACTTAGTAGAAACACTGATCTGCGGTTTTGCGATCAAAACAGGACATTTCACCATCGGCGGAAGCTTCGAAAGCTTCTCTCCTATGCCCTCTGCCAAAGCCGTTCCCCGCATAATGCAGTACGGAACATCTGCGCCGATCTTCACACCGCGCTCCATCAGTTCTTCCCTTGTCAGACCCAGATCAAAAATCTGGTTCATACCATATAACACTGCCGCTGCGTCCGTGCTTCCCCCTGCCATTCCTGCTGCTACCGGAATATACTTGTGCAGCCATACATGCACGCCATCTTTTATCGCAAACTCATCCTGCAAAAGCTTTGCCGCTTTATAGACAAGATTGTTCTCATTCGTCGGCAGAAAAGAAAGATTCGTTTCCATCGTGATCTCACCGGAAGTATTCTTCGAGATCTCCAGCCGGTCAAACAAATGAATGGTCTGCATCACCATGCGGACCTCATGATAACCATCCTCTCTTTTTCGTACCACATCCAGCCCAAGATTGATCTTAGCCAGCGCCTTTACTGAAATATCCTTCATCGGTTAGTTTCTCCCTACCAAAATCGCCGCTAACACACATTGATTGTACTTAAAATAAAACTTGTTTTTTTTATGTTTTTTGTATACAATTAGTATCTTATCATTTTATGTCCAAAAGGTCAATCGGCACTAAACTTTTTTCTTTGCCAGTCCGATATAATTAACAGAACCATGGAAGGTTAATAACTATTCATTCAGGTGGCTGAACATTTTGTTTTCTGTAAAAACAAATGCATCCAGCTTCGCCAGACAAGGAGGATCATATGGCAATCAATTCCATTAACACTGTGACTGCTGCCGCAGCAGCATCTACACAGACAACAACAAAATCAGCAGAAAAGACATCCGAGACAACGAAAAAGGCAGCTTCTTCCAAGACAGCTTCCGGTGTCATTTATGAGAAGAGTTCTGACTCCAGGACAGACAAGGCTTCCAATAAAACAACAAGCAAGACCGACAACGCAGCGATTGTTGCAAAGTTAAAAGCTGACGCAGAGCAGCGCACTGCACAGCTCCGCAGCATCGTTGAGCAGATGATGACCAAGCAGGGTGTTGCGATCGGCACCGCAGATGATATGTGGAAATTCCTTGCAAAAGGTGATTTTACCGTATCAGCCGATGTGAAAGCACAGGCACAGGCAGATATCGCAGACGACGGTTACTGGGGTGTAGAGCAGACTTCCGACCGTATTCTTGATTTTGCAAAAGCTTTATCCGGTGATGATCCTGACAAGGCAGACGCTATGTTAGAAGCTTTCAAGAAAGGTTTCGAACAGGCAACCAAAGCATGGGGAGATAAACTTCCGGATATTTCCCAGAGAACCTACGACGCAGTTGTCGAGAAATTCAACAAATGGAAAAACGGAACAGAGGATGCTTCCACTGAGGCATAATTCATAAAAAAGACCTGCGTGTACCTATGTCATGCGAACATTATGACATTGTACACACAGGTCTTTTTCTTTTGCTTTTCAGCGGTTAAAAACTTACTATTATTCTCCTAAAAGTTTCTCAATGCTTGCGAGCTTGACGCAGACAACAAAGATGTCGATCGCAGTCGTAAGATCTTCCAAGCTTGGATAGGATGGTGAGATACGGATGACAGAATCATGCGGATCTTTTCCATATGGGAAAGGCGCACCCGCCGGAGTCATCACAACCCCTGCTTTTTTTGCTTTTGCCACAACATTTTTTGCACATCCATCCAGTGTCTCATATGTGATGAAGTATCCACCCTTCGGGCTGTACCAGCTTCCGGCTCCGAGTCCTTTTAACTCTCTTTCAAATGTATCCAGGATCATTTCAAATTTTGGACGGAGAGAATCTGCGTGCTTGCGCATATGCTCTGTGATTCCGTGGATATCTTTGAAGAAACGGACATGGCGCAGCTGGTTTACCTTATCATGACCGATGGTCTGGATCTTCAACTGTTTCTTGATATCCTCTAAGTTGTTGGCAGAAGTTGCGATCGCTGCCACACCGGAACCAGGGAATGTGATCTTGCTTGTAGAACAGAATTTGTAAACCATATCCGGGTTTCCTGCTCTCTTGCATTCTTTTAAAATTTCGATCAGATGATCCTGGTTAATATCATATAAATGATGCACGCAGTATGCGTTATCCCAGTAAATACGGAAATCTTTTGCTGCCGGTTTTAATCTTGCAAAACGGCGGACCGTCTCATCCGAATAAGTGATTCCCTGTGGATTGGAATATTTTGGCACACACCAGATACCTTTGATCGCCTCATCTTTGCTCACAAGGTCTTCCACCATATCCATATCCGGTCCGGTCGGAAGCATCGGTACGTTGATCATCTCAATGCCGAAATATTCTGTGATCGCAAAATGTCTGTCATATCCCGGTACCGGGCACAAAAATTTTACTTTATCTAATTTACACCATGGCGTATTTCCCATTACACCGTGCGTCATGGAACGGGAGATGGTGTCATACATAATGTTAAGGCTTGAGTTACCATAAATGATGATATTGTCCGGATTACACTCGATCATATCACCGATAAGCTGTTTTGCTTCACTGATACCGTCCAGCACACCATAGTTTCTGCAGTCTGTACCATCATCACAGGTCAGATCAACACCGGAAGTCAGTACATCCATCATTCCCATCGAAAGGTCTAACTGTTCCTGGGATGGCTTACCTCTGGACATATCAAGTTTTAAGCCTCTCTGCTGGAATTTTTTGTATTCCGCTTCCAATCCTTCCTTCTCTTTCAATAACTCTTCTTTTGTCATTTCCTCGTAGGACTTCATCTCTAATTCCTCCTGCTTTTTAATATATGTAAAGATCCAATACCGGAAAAATGCGCTCTGCTCATCAGCCTGTGAAACAGAGATCATCTCATGCCCGGAATGTTCTCTTACTCCTCTTCTGGCGCACCCTTGATCTTTTTGAAATATTCACGGATCTTCTTCTCGTAGCCGTTCTCACCCGGAACGTAGAACTTCCGGTCTGTCAGTCCGTCCGGCAGATATTGCTGCTCCACATAATGATCCGGATAATCATGTGCATATTTATATCCAACACCATGCCCCAGTTTTCCGGATGACTTGTAATGTGCATCCTGTAAATGTACCGGGATCGGCGCTGTTTTCGTATTCTTTACTGCTTCCATCGCATCGAAGATCGCATTGACTGCCGAGTTGCTCTTTGGCGCACTTGCCACATACGTGACCGCCTGCGACAAAATAATCTGTGCCTCCGGCATACCGATACGCTCAACCGCCTGTGCTGCTGATGTTGCGACAACGAGTGCCATCGGATCGGCATTGCTCACATCCTCCGCTGCGCAGATCATAATCCTTCTTGCGATGAACTTAATATCCTCCCCCGCATAAAGCATTCTGGCAAGATAATAAACTGCTGCATCCGGGTCAGAGCCGCGCATGCTTTTGATAAACGCAGAGACTGTATCGTAATGGTTATCTCCTGTTTTATCATAGCGCACCACACGTTTCTGGATACATTCACTGGCAACCTCGAGTGTGATATGGATTTTTCCATCATCACTCCGCTCCGTTGTCAGAATACCAAGTTCGATCGCTGTAAGCGCTGCTCTTGCGTCTCCGTTTGCCACGTCCGCAAGAAAATCCAGTGCCTCTTCCTCAATGACTGCATCGTAAGCGCCCATTCCTTTTTCCTTATCATTCACCGCCCGGAGGATCAGCGTCTTAATATCTTCCGTGGACAGATTCTTCAGCTCAAAAATGATGGAACGGGACAAAAGCGCTCCATTCACCTCAAAATATGGATTCTCGGTTGTTGCACCAATTAAGATCACGGTTCCATCCTCCACAAACGGAAGGAGATAGTCCTGCTGTCCCTTGTTGAACCGATGGATCTCGTCGATAAACAGGATCGTCTTTTTGCCGTACATGCCCTGATTGTTCTTCGCCTGCGCAATGACATCCTCCATGTCTTTTTTCCCGGCGGAAGTTGCGTTGATCTGAAGGAACTCAGCGCTTGTGGTATTGGCAATGACCTTTGCCAGTGTCGTTTTTCCGGTTCCCGGCGGTCCATATAAAATAATGGAACTCAACTTGTCAGCCTTGATCGCACGGTAAAGCAGCTTGTCTTTTCCGATGATATGCTGCTGCCCTACCATCTCATCCAGCGTCGCTGGACGAAGTCTGGAAGCTAACGGCGATTCCTTTTCCCTGTTCTGTTCTCTCATATAATCAAATAAATCCATACGAAAAGCCTTTCTTTTTGTCCGTGTACTGCGTACACTTGACCATTTTGAATATTCTGATTTCAAAACTTGCAATATTTGAGATCATAAATTCAATTTTTAGTATTTCATTTCAAAAATATGACGGATTTTATTCGTGAAAATTCATCGCAATTACTACATTACATGAATTTGCCCTGTTTGACAAGTGGATATTTCATTTTATCTTATTTTCCACAATTTAATTATGTTTTCTATAAGTTTTGCAATTACCTATATTGTCATTTTGACCTGTGTCATGTTTCTGAACTTAATAATATCATTATCTGTCCTTTGGATAGATAATGATATTATTGCATACATAGCCCTGCAAAAGCAACCTGTTTTAT
>ERZ791808.2680-NODE-2680-length-10236-cov-4.541401_pt1 | contig 10236 bp, 4 predicted proteins | sample MGYA00510305_ERZ791808 | MGnify/ENA primary metagenome ERZ791808 (study PRJEB30046, sample SAMN00792024) | human gut metagenome | study: EMG produced TPA metagenomics assembly of the A metagenome-wide association study of gut microbiota in type 2... | reverse complement strand
GCCAGCCCCGGCCATAGACCGTCAGGCTGCCGCTGCCGCGCAGCTTCACCTCGCCGCTGCTGTATACGGTGGATCTGCTGCCGCCGGTGAGGGTGCTGGTGGTACCGTCGGCCAGATCGATGGTGGCCCCGTCGGGCAGGATCAGCGCATGGGTGCTGTCGTCGCTGACCGTCAGGGTCAGGCCCGTGAGGGTCAGGGTCTTTGTGCTTTGTGTCCACGACCAGCCGTCGCCGGAGGTATCCTCCGTGATGGCGGTCAGGTCCATGGGAGTGGTCACCGGCGGCGTCTCCTGAGCCAGGACCTCCATCGGCAGCATGGATAGGACCATGACTACCGACAGGATCACCGACAGGAGCTGCTGCACGGTCTTACTGCGCAAGTGCATTCGATCATCTCCTTATCAATTCCATTTGCCTACCTGCCGGTATCGGCAGGGCATATTACAACATCTACATTCTATCGGGATGCCTCCGCCGCCGCAACGGCTTTGGCACAAACGGTCAAAATTTGACACAAACGGTTGATTTGTGATAAAGAGGGCGATGGACAGACCATCGGAATGCATATAAAAACACGGGGTCTGCGGCAGCGCCGCAGACCCCGTGTCCGGAATGAGAAGGCTTATTCGTAGATTTTGGCGGTCTCCTCGCCTCGCAGTACCCGCAGAGCGCCCTCCGCCAGCGCCAGCAGCTCGCCCTCGCCGGGGTACACCGTCACCGGTGCGATCCAGCTGACGTAGCCCTTCAGGACGTCCACCGTCTCCTGACCGTGGGCAATGCCGCCGGTAAGGATGATCTGATCCACCTGCCCTTTCATGGCGGCGGCCATAGCACCGATCTCCTTGGCGACCCGGTAGTGGAAGGCGTCGATAACCTCCTGCACCTTGGCGTCGGTGGCGGCCCGGCGCATCAGCTCCTGCATATCCGTGGAGCCGGTGTAGGCCAGCAGACCGCCGTTGCCGGTGATCATGCGGCGAATCTCCTGCTGGGTATACTTGCCGCTGAAGCACAGATCCACCAGTGCGCCGCTGGGCAGCGTCCCGGACCGCTCCGGGGAGAAGGGACCCTCGCCCTCCAGAGCATTGCCGGTGTCCACCACCTCGCCCTTGACGTGAGCGCCCACGGACACGCCGCCGCCCATGTGGCAGACGATGAGGTTCAGGGACTCATAGGGCTTGCCGATCTCCTTGGCGTAGCGCTTGGCCACGGCCTTCTGGTTCAGGGCGTGGAAAATGCTGCGGCGGGTGATGAGGGGGTGGCCGGAGTAGCGGGCCAGAGGCGCCAGCTCATCCACCACGGGGGGATCCACGATGTAGGAGGGGATGTGCAGTGCCGAACCGATCTCACGGGCCAGCAGGCCGCCCAGATTGCTGGCATGGTGGCCGTAGGGACCCTTTTTCAGGGTGTCGATCATGGCATCGGTGGTGAGGTAAGTACCGCCGTGGACAGGCTTGAGAACGCCGCCCCGGCCGCACACGGCGCTGAGGCTCTCCAGCGGGATACGGTGCTCCTCCAGCGCCTTCAGGACCAGCCGGCGGCGGAAGGCCTCCTGCTGGGGAATGGTTTCGAACTGGGCCAGCTCCTCGGCAGAGTGGTGCAGGTTCTCCTCAAACAGCATCTTCTCGTCGTCAAACACGCCGATCTTGGTGGACGTGGAGCCGGGATCGATGGTCAGAATTCTGTAAGACATAAGACATACCTCCTGTATGCGTGTATCGTTTGCTCTTTTTTTAACGAATCGATTATAACACCGGCCAAAACCTCCGTAAATGGCATTTTTCACCATTTTGCAGCACTTTTTTGCAGGAAATCCTGTTTATTTTTTGCCTGCATTGACAGGCGGGAGGCCGAGCGGCACTTACGCCTGCCCGGAGGAGGTGTCCAGCTGCAGGACCACGGGGCAGTGGTCGCTGCCGTAGACCTCCGTGCGGATGGCGGCGTCCGTCACACGGGGCAGCAGCCGCCGGGACACGATGAAGTAGTCGATGCGCCAGCCGGCGTTCTTCTCCCGTGCGTGGAAGCGGTAGCTCCACCAGGAGTAGGTGACCTCCTCCGGGTGCAGGGTACGGAAGGTGTCGGCAAAGCCGCTTTCCAGCAGCCGGGTCATTTTCGCTCGCTCCTGGTCGGAGAAGCCGGGGTTTTGGCGGTTGGTCTTGGGATTTTTCAGGTCCATCTCCTGATGGGCCACGTTCAGGTCGCCGCAGTACACCACGGGCTTTTTCCCGTCCAGCTCCAGAAGATACGCCCGCAGATCGTCCTCCCACTGCATCCGGTAGGGGAGCCGCTTCAGCCCGTCCTGACTGTTGGGGGTATAGCAGCACACCAGATAGAAGTCCGGGTACTCCGCCGTGATGACCCGGCCCTCGTGGCGGTGGATATCCTCCCCGAAGCCGTAGGTGACGGACAGGGGCTCCTCCTTGGTCAGCACCGCCGTGCCGGAGTAGCCTTTTTTATCGGCGGAGTGAAAGTAGCGGTGATAGCCCTCCAGATCGAACACCGCCTGCTCCGGCTGGAGCTTGGTCTCCTGCAGGCAGAGGATGTCCGGGTCCTCGTTTTTCACATATTCCAGAAAGCCCTTGGTCAGGCACGACCGCAGGCCATTGACGTTCCAGCTTACCAGCTTCATGGGGGATTCCTCCTGTTTTCGGCGGGATTTTCTGATATTATACCGTGTTTCCGCGGGAAAAGCAACAAAGCGGTTGACAGACCGGGCGGCATGGGATAAACTGAACGTGTCTATCGTCCCGGCCCGTGGCTCCGTGCGCCGCTGCGGCGCTTTTTCTTTGCCCGGACGATGGCGGTTCTGTGCCTGTAATTTTAAGCCGTCCTTCCATTCGGGACGGTGGAAAAGGAGATATCCACCCATGGAAAAGAAGAAGTTCTATATCACTACCCCCATTTACTACCCCTCCGACAAGCTCCACATCGGACACACCTACTGCACCGTGGCCACCGACGCCATGGCCCGCTATAAGCGGCTCACCGGCTGCGATGTCATGTTCCTCACCGGCACCGACGAGCACGGCCAGAAGATCGAGGACAAGGCCAAGGCCGCAGGCAAGACGCCCAAGGAGTTTCTGGATGAGATCGTGGAGGGCCCCAGAGGGATCCTTGACCTATGGAAGCTGATGAACATCTCCAACGACCGGTTCATCCGCACCACCGACGACTATCATGTGGCCTCCATCCAGAAGATCTTCCGGAGGATGTATGACAAGGGGGATATCTATAAGGGAACCTACCGGGGTAAGTACTGCAAGCCCTGCGAGAGCTTCTGGACCGAGAGCCAGCTGGTGGACGGCAAATGCCCCGACTGCGGCCGTGAGGTGACGGATGCCGAGGAGGAGGCCTACTTCTTCCGGCTGAGCAAGTACGCCGACCGGGTGCGCCATCTGCTGGAGGACACGGATTTTCTGGAGCCCCGGAGCCGTGTCAATGAGATGGTCAACAACTTCATCAAGCCCGGTCTGGAGGATCTGTGCGTCAGCCGCACCAGCTTCTCCTGGGGCATCCCGGTGGACTTCGACCCCGGCCATGTGGTCTATGTGTGGGTGGACGCTCTGTTCAACTACACCACGGCGCTGGGCTTCCTGAATGACAAGTATGACGATTACGAGAAGTACTGGCCCGCCGATGTCCACTTCGTGGGCAAGGAGATCGTGCGCTTCCACTCCATCATCTGGCCGGCCATGCTCATGAGCATGGAGATGCCCCTGCCCAAGAAGGTCTACGGCCACGGCTGGCTGCTGCTGGACGGCGGCAAGATGTCCAAGTCCAAGGGCAATGTGGTGGATCCCTATCTGCTGGCGGAGAAGTTCGGTGTGGATGCCCTGCGGTTCTTCCTGCTGCGGACCTTCCCCTTCGGCAGCGACGGCAATTTCTCCAATGAGCTGCTGATCCAGACCATCAACATCGATCTGGCTAACGATCTGGGCAATCTGGTGAGCCGCACCACCGCCATGGTGGAGAAGTACTTCGGCGGTACCCTGCCCACGGAGCGGCAGGAGGGCGAGCCGGATACGGAGCTGAGGACCATGGCCTCCACCCTCCGGGATCGCTATGAGGCGGAGATGGAGCGCTTCCAGTTCCAGAATGCGCTGGAGCAGGTGTTCAAGACCATCCAGCGGGCCAACAAGTATATCGACGAGAACGCCCCGTGGGCGCTGGCCAAGGATCCCGCCAACCGGGTGCGGCTGGCTACGGTGATGTATCATCTGCTGGAGACCATCCGCATCTGCGCTACGCTGCTGATGCCCTTTATGCCGGAGAGCGCCGAGAAGATCTTCGACCAGATCGGCGCCTGCCAAGGCTGCCGGACATGGGAGAAGGCCAACGTATGGGGCTCCCTGCGCCCGGACGCCACAGTCCACAAGGGCGAGGCCCTGTTTCCCCGTATCGACGCCGAAAAGGCGCTGGCAGAGCTGGAGGAGCTGGAGGCTCAGCAGCGCAAGGCGGCGCTGCCGGCGCTGGAGGTGGAGCCCTACACGGAGGAGAACGTGGACTTCGATACCTTCTGCAAGTCCGACCTGCGGGCGGTGAAGATCAAGAACTGCGAGCCGGTGAAAAAGAGCGACAAGCTGCTGAAGTTCACGCTGGATGACGGCTCCGGCACGGATCGGGTCATCCTCTCCGGCATCCGGCACTACTATGAGCCGGAGCAGCTCATCGGCAAGACCGCCGTGGCCATTCTGAATCTGCCGCCCCGGAAGATGATGGGCATCCCCAGCTGCGGGATGCTGATCTCCGCCGTTCATAAGGAGCGGGGGGAGGAAAAGCTGCACCTGCTGCTGCTGGACGACGCTATCCCCGCCGGCGCCAAGCTGTGCTGAGACGCCATATGATATCATAATAAATAACAGGCGGGCGGCCCATCGGGCTGCCCGCCTGTTATCTATATGTGCTTGTGTGGGGCATTTTCCGGTCTGCGGCAGCAAAAAAACCGGCCCGAAGAAAAATCGGGTCGGAAGGGGTTGACAAACGCAGGAGTATTTGGTACAATAAGACGCTTATATTCGGATAGTGGGGTCATATCCCCATCTCATCCGTAAGTGTATGATACCAGCTTTCGTCGGAATTTACAAGCGGGAACGGAAGAAAACGGACAACTGACCCGTGCGTATCACAACGAAGGCGGCGCCCCGTGGCGGGGGAGAGCCTGTGCCGGAGACGGCCCCTGCGGAGGCCGGGACAGGCGGCGTGGATGTGTAAGAGGATGTTAAAAAGCTAAAAGAAAGGCGTGAGTGTTGAAGATGGCCAAGGACAAGTACTATGGCAAGACCCTGCGAAAGAATTTTGCCAGACACGAGGAAGTCATGGCGATGCCCGACCTGCTGGAGATCCAGAAGAAATCCTACAAGTGGTTTCTGGACACCGGCCTGCGGGAGGTGTTTGCGGATGTAGCCTCCATCACGGACTATGCCGGTAATCTGGAGCTGAGCTTCATCGATTACAGCATGGACGAGAAGCCCAAGTATGACGTGGAGGAGTGCAAGGCCCGTGACGCTACGTATGCCGCCCCCATGAAGGTCAGCGTGCGGCTGCGGAACAAGGAGACGGGCGAAATCAAGGAGCAGGAGATCTTCATGGGTGATTTCCCCCTGATGACCCACTCTGGCACCTTTGTCATCAACGGCGCCGAGCGTGTGGTGGTCAGCCAGATCGTCCGCTCTCCCGGCATCTACTACGGCAAGGAGATCGACCTCAAGACCGATCTGCCCCTGCTGACCTCCACCGTCATCCCCTACCGTGGCGCATGGCTGGAGTACGAGACCGACACCAGCGAGGTGTTCTGGGTCCGCATCGATAAGAACCGGAAGCTGCCCATCACCTGCCTGATCCGTGCGCTGGGCCTCAAGACCGACAGCGAGATCATGGACCGCTTCGGTGACGATCCCCGCATCGTGGTGACTCTGGAGAAGGACGCCTGCAAGACATATGAGGACGCCATGCTGGAGATCTACCGCAAGCTGCGCCCCGGCGAGCCCCCCACGCTGGACTCCGCCGAGACCCTGATGCAGAACCTGTTCTTCGATCCCCGGCGGTACGATCTGAGCATCGTGGGCCGGTATAAGTTCAATAAGAAGCTGACCCTGTGGACGCTGGCCAAGGGCCAGCAGCTGGCTATGCCTGTGGCCGACCCCGCCACCGGAGAGATCCTCTTCGACGAGGGCCACGTCCTCACCGGCGCAGAGTGCCGGGAGCTGGACGCCATCGGCGTGGCGGAGGTCTCCGTGAAGCTGGACAGCGGCGATGTGATCCGGGTGTTCACCAACCGGATGTGCGACATGAGCCGCTATGTGGATTTCGATCCCAAGGAGTGCTGCGGCATCAAGGAGCGGGTGCGTTTCGACGTGCTGCAGGAGCTGCTGGGCCAGTACAGCGGCGAGGAGCTGATGGAGCAGTGCAGGCTCCACGCCGACGATCTGGTGCCCAAGCACATCATCGTGGACGACATTCTGGCCTCCATCAACTATATGAACGCTCTGGCTCACGGGCTGGTCACCAAGGATGATATCGACCATCTGGGCAACCGCCGCCTGCGCTGCGTGGGCGAGCTGCTGCAAAACCAGTTCCGCATCGGCTTTAGCCGCATGGAGCGTGTCATCCGGGAGCGCATGACCACTCAGGACCTGGATGTGGTCACCCCCCAGTCCCTCATCAACATCCGGCCGGTCACCGCCGCCATCAAGGAGTTCTTCGGCTCCAGCCCCCTGAGCCAGTTCATGGATCAGACCAACCCCTTGGCGGAGCTGACCCACAAGCGGCGTCTGTCCGCTCTGGGACCCGGCGGTCTGTCCCGTGAGCGTGCCAACATGGAGGTCCGTGACGTGCATTACAGCCACTATGGCCGTATGTGCCCCATCGAGACGCCTGAAGGCCCCAACATCGGCCTGATCTCCTATCTGGCCACCTATGCACGGGTCAATGAGTACGGCTTCATCGAGGCCCCCTTCCGCCGGGTGGAGCATCCCTCCGGCCGTGTCACCGACGAGATCACCTACATGACCGCCGACGTGGAGGATCAGTACATCGTCTGCCAGGCCGCCGAGCCGGTGGACGAGAACGGCTGCCTCATCGGGCCCCGTATCACCTGCCGCCATCAGGATGAGACCATTCAGGTGGAGCCGGAGTACGTGGACTATATGGACATCTCCCCCCGTATGATGGTGTCCATCGCTACGGCCATGATCCCCTTCCTGCCCAACGACGACGCCAACCGTGCGCTGATGGGCGCCAATATGCAGCGGCAGGCCGTGCCTCTGCTGCGGCCGGAGGCCCCCATCGTGGGCACCGGTATGGAGCACAAGATCTGCCTGGACTCCGCTGTGGCGGTGCTGGCCGAGGGCGACGGTATCGTCACCAAGGTGGACGCTACCAACGTGTCCGTCAAGTATGACGCCGGCGAGACCAAGGACTATAAGCTCATCAAGTTCCTGCGCTCCAACCACGGCACCTGCATCAACCAGAAGCCCATCGTTTCCGTGGGCGAGCGGGTCCACGGCGGGGATGATCCCACGGTGCTGGCCGACGGCCCTGCCACGCAGGAGGGCGAGATCGCTCTGGGCCGCAACATTCTGGTGGGCTTCATGACGTGGGAAGGCTACAACTACGAGGACGCCGTGCTGCTCAACGAGCGGCTGGTGAAGGAGGATGTGTATACCTCCATCCATATCGAGGAATATGAGATCGACGCCCGTGACACCAAGCTGGGGCCTGAGGAGATCACCCGTGACATCCCCAACGTGGGCGAGGATGCTCTGAAGGATCTGGACGAGCGGGGCATCATCCGGGTGGGTGCCGAGGTCCACGCCGGGGACATTCTGGTGGGTAAGGTCACCCCCAAGGGCGAGACCGACCTCACCGCTGAGGAGCGCCTGCTGCGGGCCATCTTCGGTGAGAAGGCCCGTGAGGTCCGTGATACCTCCCTGAAGGTGCCTCACGGCGAGAGCGGCATCATCGTGGATGCCAAGGTATTTACCCGTGAAAACGGCGACGAGCTGGGGCCGGGCGTGAATCAGGTGGTCCGTGTCTACATCGCTCAGCGCCGCAAGATCCAGGTGGGCGACAAGATGGCCGGCCGTCACGGCAACAAGGGCGTCGTGTCCCGTGTGCTGCCTCAGGAGGATATGCCCTTCCTGCCCGACGGCACGCCGCTGGATATCGTGCTGAATCCTCTGGGCGTTCCCTCCCGTATGAACATCGGTCAGGTGCTGGAGGTCCATCTGGGCTATGCCGCCAAGACGCTGGGCTGGAAGGTGGCTACCCCCATTTTCGACGGCGCCACCGATAAGGATATTTCCGAGGCCCTGCAGCTGGCGGGCCTGGACCCGGAGGGCAAGAGCTGGCTGTACGACGGCCGCACCGGCGAGCGCTTTGACAACAAGGTCACGGTGGGCTATGTGTACTTCCTGAAGCTGCACCATCTGGTGGACGATAAGATCCACGCCCGTTCCACCGGCCCCTACTCTCTGGTCACCCAGCAGCCTCTGGGCGGCAAGGCCCAGTTCGGCGGCCAGCGCTTCGGTGAGATGGAGGTGTGGGCGCTGGAGGCCTACGGCGCCAGCTACACCCTGCAGGAGATCCTCACCGTCAAGTCCGACGATGTGACGGGCCGTGTCCGCACCTACGAGGCCATCGTCAAGGGCCACAACGTGCCGACCCCCGGCGTGCCGGAGTCCTTCAAGGTGCTGGTGAAGGAGCTGCAGTCCCTGTGCCTGGATATTCAGGTGCTGGACGAGGACGGCAACCAGATCGAACTGAAGGAGGACGAGGACGCTCTGGATACCTTCAATCTGGCCCGGATGGATGCTGACGACGAGCGCCAGAACCGCTATGCCGACGACAACGAGCTGGCGGATGCGGGCTTTGACTACGTGGCCGACGAGGAAGTGGACGCTTCCTACGACGGCGACGGGGAAGAATTTTAAGGACAGGAGGAGCAGCATACTATGAGTTACGCAACATTTGACGCCATTAAGATCGGAATCGCTTCTCCGGAAATGATCCGTGAGTGGTCCTACGGCGAGGTGAAGAAGCCGGAGACCATCAACTACCGCACCCTGAAGCCGGAGCGGGACGGCCTGTTCTGTGAGCGCATCTTCGGGCCCACCAAGGACTGGGAGTGCCACTGCGGCAAGTATAAGAAGATCCGCTATAAGGGCAAGATCTGCGACCGCTGCGGCGTGGAGGTCACACGGGCCAAGGTGCGCCGTGAGCGCATGGGCCACATCGAGCTGGCCACCCCCGTCAGCCATATCTGGTACTTCAAGGGTATCCCCTCCCGGATGGGCCTGCTGCTGGACATCAGCCCCCGCATTCTGGAGAAGGTGCTGTACTTCGCCGCCTATATTGTCACCGATCCCGGCGAGACGCCGCTGGTGAAGAACCAGATCCTCTCCGAGAAGGAATACCGGGATATGCGGGAGAAGTACGAGGATGACTTCGACGCCGGTATGGGCGCCGAGGCTGTGAAGAAGCTTTTGCAGCAGGTGGATCTGGAGGGCCTGAGCCAGCAGCTCCATGCCGAGCTGAAAACCGTCTCCGGCCAGAAGAAGGCCCGTGTGGTGAAGCGGCTGGAGGTGGTGGATGCCTTCCGCCTGTCCGGCAACAAGCCGGAGTGGATGGTCATCGACGTACTGCCGGTGATCCCCCCGGAGCTGCGCCCCATGGTGCAGCTGGACGGCGGCCGGTTCGCTACCTCTGACCTCAACGACCTGTATCGCCGGGTCATCAACCGCAACAATCGCCTCAAGCGCCTGATGGAGCTCAACGCCCCCGACATCATCGTCCGCAACGAAAAGCGGATGCTGCAGGAGGCCGTGGACGCCCTCATCGACAACGGCCGCCGTGGCCGTCCCGTCACCGGCGCCAATAACCGTGCCCTCAAGTCTCTGAGCGATATGCTCAAGGGCAAGCAGGGCCGCTTCCGCCAGAACTTGCTGGGCAAGCGTGTGGATTACTCCGGCCGAAGCGTTATCGTGGTCGGCCCTGAACTGAAGATCTACCAGTGCGGCGTACCCAAGGAGATGGCCGTGGAGCTGTTCCGTCCCTTCATCATGAAGAAGCTGGTGGAGGATGGCTCCGCCAACAACATCAAGTCCGCCAAGAAGATGGTGGATAAGGGCCGCACCGAGGTGTGGGACGCTCTGGACGAGATCATCAAGGATCACCCCGTGATGCTCAACCGTGCGCCTACGCTGCACCGTCTGGGCATCCAGGCCTTTGAACCGCTGCTCGT
>ERZ791808.2668-NODE-2668-length-10266-cov-7.663304_pt1 | contig 10266 bp, 8 predicted proteins | sample MGYA00510305_ERZ791808 | MGnify/ENA primary metagenome ERZ791808 (study PRJEB30046, sample SAMN00792024) | human gut metagenome | study: EMG produced TPA metagenomics assembly of the A metagenome-wide association study of gut microbiota in type 2... | reverse complement strand
AGGACACCACCTGTCCGCTGAGTCTGTTGCGGCGGATATTCTGGCGGCAGATCCGCAAGGCCCCCTCGTCCAGCTCCCCCAGCACCACCCGTGCGCCGGGGACCTGACTGGCGATGGCCAGACCGATGCAGCCGGAGCCGGCGCACAGATCCAGCACCCGGCACTCCGGCAGGGGCCGCAGCCACGCTACCACGTGGTCCACCAGCGTCTCCGTGTCCGGACGGGGGATCAGCACGCTTTCGGAGATGTCCAGCGGCAGTCCATAGAACTCCCACTCCCCGATGAGGTAGGCCACCGGCTCCCCCGCCAGATGGCGGCGCACCAGATCCTTCGCCCGCTCCTCGATGGCCGGAGGGACATACAGCTGCCCATCCTGCACCAGCTGACTGCGGGTCTTGCCGGAGGCGAAACACATCAGCTCACGGGCCTCCAGCGTGGCGGCCTCGATGCCTGCCCGGCGGAGAGTCTGCCGGATATCCATATACAAATTGTTGTAAGTAGTCGCCATAATACGCTCCGTTGTCATATTTTGGGCTTTTCAGGGGAGAACGGCCGGGAATTTCTCACCAGCGGTCCTTGCCCTTCTCCTCCGGCAGCACCAGCTTCAAGGCCTCAATGGCCACCTCCAGCATGGAGTCGTCCGGCTCGTTGACGGTGAAATTCTGGAGCCACATACCGGGGGCGGACAGCACCCGTGTGAGGGCGTTGTCGTGCCGCCCCACCAGTCGGTTGAATTCATAGGTGATGCCCACCACCGGGATCAGCAGCAGCAGATGCATCCCGATACGGACCCAGATGTTCTGCCAGTTGACGTAGCTGAAAACGACACTGCTGCACAGGATGGACACGATAATGACCACAAAGAGGAAGCTGGTGCCGCAGCGGGGATGATGCTTGGGCTGGATGCGGGCGTTTTCCACCGTCAGCGGCAGGCCCGCCTCATAGCAGAAAATGGTCTTGTGCTCGGCACCGTGGTAGCAGAATACCCGGCGCACATCCTTCTGCTTGGAGCAGAGGATCAGATAGGCCAGAAAGATAGCCACCTTGATGACGCCCTCGATGAGATTATGGAGGGCGGCGTTCTGAGCGCGGAACAGCCCGGCCACGAAGGTGGGCAGCAGCATGAACAGCACCAGCGTCATGCCCAGCGACAGCAGCACCGACACCCATACCAGCACATTTTGGAGCTTTTCTGCCGGAACGTGCTTTTCCAGCCACAGGTCCAGCTTGGAGGGCTGGGCGGCCTCGTCGTCGGGGAAGTAGTCCGCCGAGAACATCAGGGCCTTGACGCCCCGGATCATGGAGTCCAGAAAGGTCACGGCCCCCCGCAGAATGGGAAGGCCCAGAATGGGGTATTTGTCCTTGATAAGTGTCAGCTCCTCCACCTTGGTCACAAGGCCCTCCGGGGAGCGCACCACAATGGCCTGCTTCTCCGGGCCACGCATGAGGATGCCCTCGATGAGGGCCTGTCCGCCGATGGAGGTGCGGAATGTACCGGGTTTGTGTTCCATAGACGATGTAAGTTCCTTTCCGTAAGTATAGCACTTGCTCGAATGAAATGCAACAACTGTTCTATTTCTATCGATGCTCCGTGTGGGGCGGAATGGGCAGGGTAATGGTCACCAGAGCGCCGCCGCCGTCGGCATTGCCGATCTCGAAGGTGCCGCCGTGGCGGGTGATGATCTCGTCGCACACCGCCAGACCGATGCCGCTGCCACGGGCCTTGGAGGAGCCCTTGTAGAATTTCTGCTTCACATAGGGCAGTTCCGCCGGGGGGATGCCGGGCCCGAAGTCCCGGATGCGGATGACATAGTTGTCCTCCTCCCGCCGCAGAGAGGCGATGATGCGCTTGCCGGAGCCACCGTGCTTGGCGGCGTTGTCCAGCACGTTGCACAGCACCTGCTTCAGCCGTTCCGGATCGCCGGGGATAGGATCGGTGTACAGCTCTCCGTCGTCGTCATACTCCAGACGGATGCCGTCCTGCCGGAACAGCTCCTGATAGGTGTAAACGGCGTCCTCGAACTCCGTTTGCAGGTCCACGTCCTCGATGCGGAGGGTAAAACGACCGTCCTGCATCTTGGAGAACTCCAGCAGTTCCTCCACCATGTTGGTGAGTCGACGGGATTCCTTGAGGATAATGTGCAGACCCCGGCGCAGCTGAGCGGGATCGTCGTCCTCCAGCAGTGTCTCGCTCCAACCATTGATGGCCGTCAGGGGGGTGCGGAGCTCGTGGGACACGGAGGAGATGAACTCCGTCTGGATTTTCTCACTCTGGCTGATTTTCAGGGACATATCGTTGATGTTGTCCACCAGCTCCCCCATCTCATCGGTGTAGGGGTTGGGCAGCTGGATGCCGTAGCTGCCGCCGGAGATGCGCTTGGCGGCGTCCGTCACCTCAGCCACCGGGGCCACCACGCTGTTGATGAACAGCAGACTGGAGATCAGCACCAGACAGATGACCCCGGCAATGATGGCGCTGATGATGAGGATGGTCAGAAGGATCTGATGGTCGATCTGCCGGGTGGCGGTGACGTAGCGCATAAAGGCCACCGTGGAGCCGTTGAACTTCAGGGGTGTAGTGACGGCCATCACCGACTCGCCGGTGACGGGGTCCTTGCCGCTGAATACCTCGATGCTGCCGCTCTCCAGCGCCCGTGCGAGCTCCGGGGTCTGGGGAGCCGTGCCTGCGGCCACGCCCTGAGTGGAGTTATCCACCCGGCCGTAGAGATTCAGGAATTGCAGCTCGATGCGGGTGCTGTCGAAGCTGGCGGCGTACAGTGAGGCGTTGCGGTAGTACTCGCTGTAGCTGCTCATGCTGTAAGAGTTGAAGTAGTCGGCGCCGGCCTTGGCTTTGGCCTCCAGCGTGGAGCGGGCGGAGCCGTAGTAGTTGTTGGCCACGGTTGCCGAGGCCAGAATGGCCGCCAGCACCAGTATCAGGATCACAGGCCCCACACTGTTGAGGATCCAGCGCTTGCGCAGGCCCTGTATTCGCAGACGCTCCTTCATGGACCGTCACCTCCTTGCTGCGGGGCCATCAGGCGTCCCACTTGTAGCCGTAGCCCCATACGGTGCTGATGAAAGTGGGGTTGGTGGCGTTGTCCTCGATCTTCAGCCGCAGGCGGCGGATGTTCACGTCCACGATCTTCAGCTCACCGAAGTAATCCCGGCCCCACACCAGATCCAAAATCTCCTCACGGGACAAGGCCTTGCCGGGATTCTCCATGAACATCCGCATGATGGAGTACTCCACCTGCGTCAGCTTCACGGGCTTGCCGTTCTTTTCCAGCGTGCGGTTGCGGGTGTTCAGCAGGAAGGGGGGCTGACTGATCTCGCCGGAGTGCTCCTCCATGCTGCCGCCGCTGCGGCGCATGAGGGCGTCCACCCGTGCCGTCAGCTCGGCGGGGGAGAAGGGCTTAGTGACGTAGTCGTCGGCTCCGGTCATCAGGCCCGTGACCTTGTCCATCTCCTGTGAGCGGGCGGTGAGCATGATGATGCCGATGCGGGAGTTGGTGGCCCGGATGCGGCGGCATACCTCGAAGCCGTCGATGCCGGGGAGCATCACATCCAGCAGCGCCACACGGATATCGCTGTGCTGCTGCAGCATCTCCAGCGCCTCCTCGCCGGTGCCTGCCTCGATGACCTCATAACCGGCACGGCGCAGATTGATGACGATAAAGCTGCGGATGCTGGATTCATCCTCCAGAACCAGAACTTTTTTCATAAGCTACTCCTTCTATGTCGTTAGTTGGCGTCCCAAGAGTGGACGATCAGGTTGAAATTATGACGCAGCGCTTCCTCATCCAGCGAATAGGCTTCACTGAGGGTCTCGGCGGCGTAAATGGTGCCGGTGCGGCGCTTGAGCACCACCCGATTGCCCCGGAGGGCCCGCCGTTCCCGGTTTTCGCCGGTGAGGGCGCAGATACTCAGGGCCTTCTCCCCCTGTACCGACAGCGTTACCTGCGTCTCACCGATGCCGGCATCTGAGGTGAGAGCGGTGACATCGCCCGTCCAATCCTCCGGCAGGATAAAGTACCAGCCGCCGGACAGGCAGTGATAGGTGCGCTCCACGGTGGCAAGGCCGTCGGGCCGGTACTGCTCCCAGAAGACCATGCCGTCGGCCTGCTTGGTGTCGGAGACAGAGCTGTCGGGCCGGGGAAGCTCCGTGATGCCGTCGCCGTTGATGTCCTGCGGCGTCAGCTGACGATAGGGAGCCGTGGCGGTGGAGAGCCCCGTGCTGCGGTCCAGCGCAGCGTTGACGAGCCCGGCGTCCTCCTGCCAGACGAGGATATCCGTCACGGCGATGCCTTGGCTGTTGATGCCGGTGATGAACACCGCCGGGGTGTCCTGATCCAGCTTGCCGGTGACCACACTGCCCTGATTCAGCTCCGCCATGGTGCTGGATAGGGTGCAGCGGTGGGAGACGGACAGCGCCCCCTCCTGCCAGCTGCAAAACTCCGCCACCGGCTGGTTGTCGCTGTTGGTTCGCAGCAGCAGAAGGCTGGGGATGCCGTCGCCGTTGAGCTCCTGAAAGGACAGGCGGGTGTAGTTGCTCTGCATCAGCTGCACCGGGCCGGGCCGCATATCGTAGACGGTGACGGTCTGGACGTCGGAGCTGATCTTCCATCCTACGATCAGCTCCTTCCGACCGTCGCCGGTGAGATCCTCATAGTAGATGGAGTCGATGGCGGTGCCGCTGCTCTCGATGATGGAGGCCAGCTCATAGCTGTCCTCACGGGGGTGGAACACGTAAATTTTCAGGGGCTTTTCACCGTTGCTGAGGCGGAAAAAGGCCAGCGCCTCGTCCTGCCCGTCACCGTCGATGTCCACCATCTGGAGGGACTGGATGTTCCGTCCGGAGGTGGGAGCCATGTATTCGTAGCCCTCCGACAGCAGCTGATCCAGCTGGCGGGAGAGGGTGGTGTATTCCGTGGGCAGGCGGGGTAGGGTGAACAGCTCCTCCACGGTGCTGTCCATCTGGCATCCGGCCAGCAGCAGGCAGGCCAGCAGCAACAGCCCCAACAGGGCCGGGCGTTTCAGGCGTCGCATAGGTCCCCTCCTTATCAAACGACAATCATACTCTTATATCATAGCACAGTTCCTGTGAAAAGGGTAGTTTTTTTTGTTTTATCCGGGGAAAACTTCAAAAAGGCCGTTGACAACCGCCGCCGGGGGTGCTATATTCTGGGGTATAAAAAAGGCATAGACGAGGAAGCTGTCCGCAGAAGGTCACAGAGAGGGTCCCCCCGTGGTGCAAGGGATCTGACGGGAAGCGGAACGGTACCCCCTCCGAGCCGCTCGCCGAACGGAAACCAGTAGGCCGGGCCGGGTTCTCCCGTTACAGAGATCACGAGCGACGGAAAAATTTCCGTAAGCAGGGTGGAACCGTGGAGTAAAGCTATTTTACCTCACCCCTGAACCGTATCAGGGGCGGGGTTTTTTTGTTGCCCGCCCCGACCAAGTAAGGAGGAAGCTATCATGAGCGAAGAAAACAAGTACACGTTTGAAAACGAGGAGTATCGCAAGACCTATTGGCACACCTGCTCCCACGTGCTGGCTCAGGCCGTCAAGCGCCTGTGGCCGGAGGTGAAGCTGGCCATCGGCCCGTCCATCGACGGCGGTTTTTACTACGATCTGGACGCACCCTTTGCCTTCACACAGGAGAATCTGGCCCAGATCGAGGCGGAAATGCGGAAGATCTGCAAGGAGAAGCTGAAGCTGGAGCGCTTCGAGCTGCCCCGTAAGGAGGCATTGAAGTTCATGGAGGAGCGGGAGGAGCCCTACAAGGTGGAGCTCATCAACGACCTGCCCGCCGACGCCCACATCTCCTTTTATAAGCAGGGCGAGTTCACCGATCTGTGCGCCGGCCCCCATCTGGATTCCACCGGCCGCATCAAGGGCAACGGCATCAAGCTGACGGCCTGCAACGCCGCCTATTGGAGGGGCGACAGCAGCCGCCAGACCCTCCAGCGCATCTACGGCGTGGCCTTCCCCAAGAAGGAGGAGCTGGACGCCTACCTGAAGGAGCGGGAGGAGGCTCTGAAGCGGGATCACAACAAGCTGGGCCGTGAGCTGGAGTACTTCACCACCGTGGACTGCATCGGTCAGGGTCTGCCCATCCTGCTGCCCAAGGGCGCACGGGTCATCCAGCAGCTGCAGCGCTGGGTGGAGGACACCGAGGAGAAGGCCGGCTACCTGCTGACCAAGACCCCCCTGATGGCCAAGCGGGACCTGTATAAAATTTCCGGCCACTGGGATCACTATCTGGACGGTATGTTCGTGCTGGGCGACCCCTATGACGAGACGAAGGAGTGCTTTGCCCTGCGGCCCATGACCTGCCCCTTCCAGTATCAGGTGTATCTGAACCGCCAGCGCTCCTACCGTGACCTGCCCATGCGGCTGGGCGAGACGTCCACCCTGTTCCGCAACGAGGATTCCGGCGAGATGCACGGCCTGATCCGTGTGCGCCAGTTCACCATCTCCGAGGGCCATCTGGTGCTGCGTCCCGATCAGCTGGAGGAGGAGTTCAAGGGCTGCTTGGCGCTGGCCAAGTACTGCCTCGGCACCGTGGGTCTGCTGGATAAGTGTACCTTCCGGTTCTCCCAGTGGGATCCCGCCAACCCCAACAACAAGTACGAGGGTACGGCGGAGCAGTGGGATCACGCCCAGAGCACCATGGAGAAGATTTTGAAGGATCTGGACGTTCACTACTCCATCGGCATCGACGAGGCCGCCTTCTATGGCCCCAAGCTGGATATCCAGTATAAGAACGTGTACGGCAAGGAGGATACGCTGGTCACCATCCAGATCGATATGCTGCTGGCCGAGCGCTTCGGGATGTACTACATCGACGAAAACGGCAACAAGGCCCTGCCGTATATCATCCACCGTACCTCTCTGGGCTGCTACGAGCGGACGCTGGCCTACCTCATCGAGGAGTATGCCGGTGCGCTGCCCACCTGGATGATGCCGGAGCAGGTGCGCCTGCTGCCCATCACCGACCGGGCCGCCGACTACTGCGCCCAGCAGGCCCAGCAGCTGCGGAGCGAGGGCTTCCGGGTGGAGGTGGACAGCCGCAACGAGAAGATCGGCAAGAAGATCCGTGAGGCCACACTGGAGAAGATCCCCTATATGCTGGTGGTGGGCGACCGGGATATGGAGGCGGGGACCGTCTCCGTCCGTACCCGTACCGGCGAGGATTTGGGTGCCATGACCGTGGCGGACTTCACCGCCATGCTCCACGAGGTGGTGGATCAGAAGCTGAAGAAGTAAGCCCCATCCGGGAATTTAGCGAAATGTGATAAAAAGAGCGGCGCGCCAGTGTGAAGTGCCCCCCAAAAGTTAGACAAAATAAGAATTAAGCGATCTGAACGGTCTGAATCCTGTACTGCACAGGGCTCAGGCCGTTTAGTTTTCATTTGATTCTGTGGTTATTGTATTACGCAAAGGAATGTCCGCAGGTAACGGCATCGTTCATCTGCGACGAATCTCTCCATTCGCATAACCTCCCGTTCCTTTCTGTAATCACAGCAGCAGGAGGAATAGCGGAAATCGAATGTGCGGATAGTAAAAAGCGCCGTCCCGGAATCACTTCCAAGACGGCGCTTTTCTGCTGCGGATCAGAGCGAACACTTCACGGCGAAACCGCCGCTGAAGAAATAGGTGTTCGTCCAATCCCTGTTTGATGGAGCAGGGGTCTCCAAGGATGAACGCCCCTCTGATGCTCCGGTTTCACCTTCAAAGGCCATTTCGATAGGATAGGTGCTTGCTTGCCAGAGGCGATGCAATGGTGCGCAGAATGTGCCGGCTTACGATGTTTTTTCTTCATCGTAGACACTTTCTGAAAATCTTGGGTCAGCCCTTATCGGCGGACAGTGCCTTGTCGATTTGGGCTTGCAGTGCCTCCGCCTGATTCTTTTCCGTAATAGCACCTACGATGGGGTCGCCCACGATATTGCCGTTGCGGTCAACCACATAGGTGGTGGGATAAGCAAAGATGTTGGCAGCAAACTTTCCCGCCTCACCATCTGAGTCAAAATACACATTCTGATAGGTGACGCCCTTCTTGGCCAGCACGTCCTTCGCCTCAGAAATCGCTGCCTCGTCGCCGCCCAGTGTGAAGGTGTTGACACCGATGAGTGCGCCGCCCTTCTTTGCGAGTTCCTTATTCAGCGCATCCAGCTCGGCAAGCTCTCCCACGCAGGGATTGCAGGTGGTGAACCAGAAATTCACCACGGTGACGGCATTCTTGGAGAACAGGTCATCGCTCTTGACGGTGTTGCCGTTGAGATCCTTGCCCTCGAAGGCGGGGAACTTCTGCGTCTTGCCGCTGTCGCCGGGTGTCGTGGGGCTGTCGGCAGGGATGCTGTCACCGTTGTCCGGGGCCTTGGGAGCCGCATCGGGGAACTTGGCCTCAATGGCGGCCAGGGTGCGCTCGATCTCCCGGATCTTCTCGCCGCCCTGGCGCAGGAGCTTCAGCTCGTCGGCGGTAAACTTGTCCTTGGCGGATTCAATGGTGTCCAGCAGGAAATCACCGTAGTTCTTGCCGTCCTCCTGCATGGTCATGCCCTTGTCGGCAGACATGAACACCTTCTCCCAAAGGGACTGGTTTTCCGTCAAAATGGCATTCTCCTGGTCCATCAGGGCCTTGTACATAGCGGCCGCCTCCTGAGCGTTCTTGGGCTCGCCGTCGGGCTTTGTCATGTCGGCGTTGCCCTTTTTGCCGCAGGCGGCCAGAGAGAGCACCAGCAGTGCCGCCAGCAGCAGTGTGATGATTTTCTTTACGTTCATTTTGTTTCCTCCGTTTTTAATTTATCTGCAGGTTTTACAGGTTCTTTTTTGCCGTCTCCAAAGCCGTAGCGGAAGCTGACGGCGTTTGTAGGACAGGCGCGGATGCACATCCCGCAGCGGATGCACTCGGTATGGTTGGGCGTTTTTGTCACGTCCACATCCATTTTGCAGGCCTTGGCGCATTTCCCGCAGGAGACGCATTTGTTCCGATCCACCTTCATCTGGAAGAGGGACACCCGGTTGAACAGTGCGTAAAACGCTCCCAGCGGACAGAGCCACTTGCAGAAGGGGCGGTAGAATACCACGCTCAGCGCAATCACCGACAGCAGGATGCTGAATTTCCATGTAAACAGCTTTCCCAGCGCCGCCCGGATGCCGGAATTGGCAAGGGACAGCGGGATGGCTCCCTCCAGCACGCCTTGGGGGCAGAGGTATTTGCAGAAGAACGGGTCTCCCATGCCAACATCGTTCACAAGGAACGCCGGTAGCAGGAAAACCATCACCAGCAGGACAGCGTATTTCAGGTATGTCAGCAGCTTCAGCCTCTTTGTGGAAAGCTTCTTAGTGGGGATTTTGTGCAGCAGCTCCTGAAACCAGCCGAAGGGGCATAGAAAGCCGCAGATAAAGCGCCCCAGCAGCACGCCCAGCAGAATGAGGAAGCCTATGATATAGTAGGAGAAGCTGAACTTGGAAGACCCCACCACCGCCTGAAACGCCCCAATGGGGCAGGCCCCGGACGCCGCCGGACAGGAGTAGCAGTTCAGCCCCGGCACGCAGACGGTCTTCCCCGCCCCCTGATACAGTCCGCCCTTGAGAAAGTTCGGCAGGTGCAGGTTGGTCAGCAGCGTCGCCCCCGCCTGAATCCAGCCCCGGAAGCGGGACATGGTCTGTGAAACGCCTGAAAACTTTTTACCCAATGCCCACACACTCCAGACATAGTTTGATTGCTTTGCTCAGCACCGTCGCCGCCTCGCCCCGCCAGACACCGAAACACAGCATGGTAATTCCGGTTATCAGCAGCGCGATCTGCGCCGCGGCCTTTTTTCCGCAGCTCATTTTGCATCACCCTTTCCGATTTTCTGCCCTCATCATAGCGTAGGAGAGTTAAAGTCTCTGTTAAGAACGAAAACTTAACGCAAACCTTATCTATTTTTGCTATAATGAAAGCAACACAAAAACGAAGAAATAAAAAGGAGGGCTCTCATGCACCTTTTAGTAATTGAAGATGAACGCGCCCTGTGCGAGACCATCGTCCGCAGCCTGCGGCGGCTGGCCTACAGCGTGGACTACTGCTATGACGGGGAAAAGGCGCTGGCGCTTCTGGGCGTGGAGCGCTACGATCTGGTACTTCTTGATCTGAATCTGCCGAAAAAGGACGGCATGACGGTGCTGCGCACCCTGCGGCAGACCGACCGGGAGACAAAGGTGCTGATCCTCTCCGCCCGCAGCGAAGTGGAGGACAAGGTGCAGGGGCTGGAT
>ERZ791808.2641-NODE-2641-length-10360-cov-5.370597_pt1 | contig 10360 bp, 10 predicted proteins | sample MGYA00510305_ERZ791808 | MGnify/ENA primary metagenome ERZ791808 (study PRJEB30046, sample SAMN00792024) | human gut metagenome | study: EMG produced TPA metagenomics assembly of the A metagenome-wide association study of gut microbiota in type 2... | reverse complement strand
GTACATGTACGGATGAATGTGGGAAGTGTTCGGATGAAGTTGCCATTCAAGGGAGGTGCAGTGACAGAAAAAATTTATCTTAACAGGGTTGCTTTTGGGAATTTGATATGCTATACTATAAAAAACCAAGCAAAGGAGTTTATCAATATGCGGCAAGGTATTCTTAAATAAAATTTGATAATGGGAACAAAGACAAACGTCCTCAAGGAGAGGGCTTGGTTTTTGTACCCAATTTAAGAATACTTTTGCCTTTTCATTTCATATCGTGATAGACAACGGCCAGCCTTGGCCGCAGTTTTCATGTGTGTCCTACCTATCATCCCCAGCGGTAAAAGTATTTGTCGCTGGGGATTTTTGCGCCCTTCTGGGCCTTGTATGGAGGACAATCATATGAAAATCATCAATATTGGCATTCTTGCTCATGTAGACGCAGGTAAGACGACCTTGACGGAGAGCCTGTTATATACCAGCGGAGCAATCGAGGCGCCCGGCAGTGTGGATCAGGGAACAACGAGAACGGACACCATGTTTTTAGAGCGGCAGCGTGGAATCACCATTCAAACGGCGGTCACTTCCTTTCAGTGGCACGATTGTAAGGTCAACATTGTGGATACTCCTGGGCATATGGATTTCTTAGCGGAGGTCTATCGCTCCCTTGCCATTCTTGACGGAGCGATTTTGGTTGTTTCTGCAAAAGACGGCGTTCAGGCGCAGACCCGTATTCTGTTTCATGCTCTGCAAGTAATGAAAATCCCAACTGTTATCTTTATTAACAAAATCGACCAGGACGGGATTGACCTGCCAGGTGTGTATCAGTCTATCCGAGATAAGCTCTCCGCAAATATGATTATTAAGCAGAACGTGCAGCTTTCCCCGGATATATCCATCATGGAAAACATGGGGCTGGAGAATTGGGATACCGTGATTGCGGACTGTGATGAATTGTTGGAGAAATATATTGCCGGAGAACCAATGGACAAAGAAGAACTTCTGCGGGAGGAAAACAGGAGAATCCAAAGCGTCTCTCTGTTTCCGGTCTATCATGGCAGTGCCAAGGTAAACTTGGGAATCCGACAACTCATTGAAGCGGTCACAGATACATTCCAATCACCCACCGGGCAGAACAGCTCTGAATTGTGCGGAACTGTGTTCAAAGTTGAGTACGCAAACCAGAGCCAACGCCTTGCCTATCTGCGGTTGTATAGCGGTACGCTTCATTTGCGGGATTCCGTAGCCTTGGCAGGGAAAGAAAAACTGAAAATTACGGAAATGCGTATCCCCTCAAAGGGTGAGATTGTCCGAACAGAGATTGCCCATGCGGGCGAGATCGTCATTGTACCCTGCGACAGTTTGCGGCTGAATGATGTGCTGGGAAACAAACTGCTGCTGCCCCGTGAAACGTGGAGCGACAATCCTCTCCCTTTGCTGCGGACAGCAATTGCACCAGAGAAACCAGAACAGAGGGAACGCTTGTTAAACGCCTTGACAGAAATTGCGGATACCGACCCGCTTCTGCGCTATGAAGTAGACGCTGTGACCCATGAGATCATTCTCTCCTTTTTGGGCCGGGTACAATTGGAAATTATCTCTGATCTTCTGGTGGAAAAATATCAGCTCAACACAACTGCAAAAGAACCTACCGTCATCTATATGGAGAGGCCATTGAAAGCGGTAAGTCACACCATTCATATCGAAGTGCCGCCCAATCCATTCTGGGCGTCCATCGGGCTGTCCGTCACCCCTCTCCCCCTTGGCACCGGAGTGCAGTATGAGAGCAAAGTTTCCGTTGGATACTTGAATCAGAGTTTTCAAAACGCTGTATTGGATGGTATCCGCTACGGTCTGGAACAAGGCGTGTATGGATGGAAGGTAACGGACTGTAAAATCTGTTTTGAGTATGGGCTTTATTATAGTCCGGTCAGCACTCCCGCAGACTTTCGGTCATTGGCACCTATTGTATTGGAGCAGGTGTTGAAAAAGGCGGGGACGCAGCTATTGGAACCATATCTTTCTTTTACACTCTATGCGCCGCAGGAATATCTCTCCAGAGCTTATCATGACGCACCAAAATATTGCGCGAGTATTGAAACGACCCAGGTTAAAAACAGCGAGGTGATTATTACTGGCGAAATCCCTGCCCGCTGTGTGCAAGAGTACCGCAATGACCTCACCTTTTATACAAACGGGAGAAGCGTTTGTTTAACAGAATTGAAGGGGTATCAAATCGCCAGCGGCGAACCAGTTTTTCAGCCACGCCGCCCAAACACCCGGATTGATAAGGTGCGCCATATGTTCAACAAAATTCTCCCATCAATGATGGACTTATAAAATCCCTTTGGAACAAAGGGCGCACTTCTATACATGGTCTGCGACCATGTATCGTGCGCTCTGCGAGGCTACGGCCCGGACTTCCGAAAGTCCGGGCCGTTTGCGTCGCTCCGCTCCGTACAAGGGGCTGCGCCCCTTGCGCCGCTTTGCGGCTATCCCTGCGCCCTCGCTGGAAAGGTACATCCGCTCTGCGTCTGCACCTTTCCAGCGAGGCTAAAACCGAATACCGTTACCCTTGACCGTTTACCCGACACAGCAGGTAGACGGTCTTTTGTTTTGCCAAGAAGGAGGTCAAACACGATGGACAAGTCACGCGAAGAATTAAGTGTAACAATTCCAGTTTTAAAATTGAGAACGATGTTGGCAAGCCTCGAGGTGTCATCGGCGATGGACGCGCGCTTCATGCTCTTCAATATGGCAACCTTAGCTCTCAGCTAATGAATTCAAGTTTAATCCTTCCTACGATGTGCTGTGTGCCGGCGCGGTAGCCGGATCGTAGGAAGGATGCATAATGGAAAAGCTCGAAAACGAAGTGCTGCTGAGCCGTCGCGCTGCGCTTGGCGCGTTCGCCACCGTTGCCCTGGGGACTGCCGGCCTGCTTGTGGGCTGTGGCAGCGACAAGGCGATCGTTACCGAGGACACTGGTGACGGGGACAAGAAGGAGGAGCCGAAAAAGGAGAAGCAGCCTACGACTGACCTAGCTGTCGGCACGACCGTGACCACGGCTGCCGGTCTTTCCGTTACCGTCGATTCTGTCCAGACCGGGCTTACCAATTTTGACGGTTCGACCATGACGGGCATTCACGTCACGTACGTTTACAATGGCAATGAGGGCGCGGATTACAATGTCTACGACTGGAAGGGCGAGGACGCCAACGGCGCCCAGCAGAACCAGGGCTATTACAGCGAAGGTTCTGACGAGCTGCAGTCTGGCACCCTTGCCGCCGGCGGCTCCGTTGCGGGCAATATCTACTTTGATGGCGACATCAAGAAGGCTCTGTATTTCGCCAACATGCTCGAAAAGACCGCGACTGCTAGCTGGGCGCTTGCTTAGCGTGCTGATGCCGTTGGGTCGTTTGGAGGTGAGGCCATATGCCCGATAAAAAGCTGACTGAGGAGCTGCTCAATGAGCTCCTTGATGTGCCAAGCATTGACGGCTACATAAGGGAACATGACTTTGCCGCCCCATCGCTTTCAGATTACCTCAAGCAGCTGCTGCAGGAAAAGGGGCTAGAGCGTTCACGCGTGGTTCGTATGGCCGACCTCAACGAAACGTTTGGCTATCAGATTTTTACCGGCGCGCGGCATCCGAGCCGCAATAAGGTGCTGCAGATTGCCTTTGCCATGGCGCTCACGCTCAAGGAGACCAATCGCGCTCTGACGGCGGCAGGCGCCAACGTCCTCAACTGCAAGGATCGCCGTGATGCGATTATCATTTTTTTCATCGATCGCGGCTGCAGCCTGCAAAAGGTAAACGAGGAGCTGTATCGCTTTGGCGAGGAGACGGTGAGCTAACGGCTAGCCGCCGGCAGAAGAGCTGCCCACGATATTTCGAACGTGCAGGGCATGGGCATCATGGGGTGTCCGTGCCCTGCGTTATTATGGACGCTATGGATACTCAGAGCCCAACATATTCCGATGATGAGCTGACCGCTGCGCTTGCCGGGCACCTGGCGTCACTCGAGCGCGATGACAGCTATCGCGTAGACCGTATACTCAAGCATTCGGATGTTGAGACGACCGAGCTCGTGTACTTTGAGGGCTCTGGTGGCGGGTCTCTCGGCCCCTTTGTTCGCAAACGTATCAACGCATCGGCCCAGATTGGCGGGGTGTATGAGCGCCTGTTTGCGGCCCAGCGCGCCGGGCTACGTTATGAGCACTTGCCTCGGATTGTCGATTGTCGCCGCATGGGCGACGAGTTTTGCGTGGTCATGGAATATGTCGAAGGCGAGACGCTCGAGGCCCTGGTGGGGCGTTTGGGTGCGACACTCGATTATGCCTGCGAGCTGTTTGGCGCCCTTTGCGATGCAGCCGATGAGCTCCATGCCGGCTTTGCGATGGCTGGAGAGCGTCCGGTGCCGGTGATTCATCGTGATCTGAAGCCTTCGAATATTATCGTGTCGGGCGTGAGGTATTCAGTCGATGCCGGCATGACGTTTTCGTCGCTGGTGATTATCGATCTGGGGATTGCGCGGGTATGGCGTGACGGAGCCGACGCCGACACGGTCAAGTTTGGAGCGCGTCCCTATGCGCCGCCCGAGCAATATGGTTTTGGCCAGACGAGCGTTCGCAGCGATGTCTACGCGTTGGGTGCCCTCCTGTTCTTTTGTCTGACGGGGACTGACCCCAAGCCAGGTCGGGACATGCGCGAGCAATGCGAGGCCCTCGACGTTCCCGCCCCGCTTGCCGATGTTGTCTGCATGGCGATGGCGCTCGATCCGGTCAAACGCTTTGCAAGCGCGGAGGCGCTCGGTCACGCTTCACGCGCGGCATATGAGCTGTGCCTGCTTGAGTCTGGCTCGATTGAAGCGACGGGATCTTCGATGGCGCAGGTTGCTCCGCAAATGGTGCCATCTTCCGTGCGGCAGCCCCAAAATGCCTCGTCGGCGACCCCTTGTCGCAAGGGTCTGTTTTCGCGGATCCCAGAGCCCATCGGGCGCATATGGAACGGCTTTATCTATGCGGCAACCTTGCTATTGCTGGCCGGAAGCCATTTTGCCGTGTTCCAGCCCACCGGAGCAAACCAAAGCTACCCGACGTTGCTTCTCATAATCGAGTATTTTCTATTTGTCGATGGCCTTATGGTGCTTTTGCATTTTGCGCTGCTCGATAAGCGCCGTCTTCGTCGGCGATTCGCGCTGCTCGACAGCTATCGCGGCAAGAAACTCGCGAAACTCTGGCTCAAGGCATTGGGTGTGCTGCTCCTATGCATGATCGTCATAGTTGCGGTTGCCAATGCGGCCGCGTCGCCGATACCTCCGCTACCTAAAAGGAAAGGGCCCCATTGGGGCCCTTTGCAGTTGAGGCTTGCGAGCCTAAATGCGGTTCATCTGGGAAGCGACCTTGTTGTACCAGTCCTGCCACGTGGGCGGGCAGTACTTCTTGGCGGCTGCCGGGGTAAGCGTGGAGCCATAGTTGGCACCCAGGTAGGCAACGTGGGCGGAGACAGCCTCGCTCCAGCTGCCAAAGCTACGCCAACCACCGCCGCGGGCACTCCAGCCCCAAGCGTTATAGGAGCCGGCGCAATAGAGGCCCTTGCTGCTCTCGATGCAGGCGATGGCGGGGGACCAACGGGGATCGACGCCGGTATTCCAGGCGGCGACGGCAAAGTTATAGCCCTGGCCTGCCATGGGGGAACCGGCGAGGTAGTTGTCGATGCGGCTCGTCCACTCGTTAATGAACGAGTCGTAATCGGAATTGCCGGTATTGGAGTTGCTCGGCGTAGTGTCGATGGTGGTGTTGGCGTTATTTGCTTGGCTATTGGAGTTATTGCCACTCACGCCGGTACCCGAGAGCTTCTCGGCGGCAGCGGCTTTGTCGGCCTCGAGCTTAGCCAGTTCGGCGGCATTTTCCTGCTCGGCCTTCGCTTGCGCCTCGTTGCGGAGCTGCTGTGCCTGCGCCAGCGCGTCCTCGGCATTCTTTTGCTCGCCCTCGAGCTGAGACTTGGCCTGCTCGAGCTCGGTCTTGTTTTGCTCGAGCTCGGTCTGCATCTTGTTAAGCTCTTCGATCTCGTCGACGCTCGAGCTCGTAATCTGGTTGGTGTATTTGCAGGTGGTGATAAAGTCACCCAAGCTCTGCGTGTTCACCAGGAAGCTCACGATGGGGCTGGTGCCCTTCTGGTACTTATACAGATCGCGCATGGCGGAGCTTGCCTTGGCCTGCTGCTCGGGCAGCTCGGCCTCAATCTTATCGATGTTCGCCTCATTGGAGTCGATCTGCTTTTGCAGATCCTCGAGCTTGGTTCGGGCGTCGTTGTAGGCGCCCGTAGCGTCCTCGATTTTTTTCTGGGCGGCGGAAAGCTGATCCTGCGTTGCCTGCGAGGCGGCATAGGCCGCGACGGGGGAGAGCATCGGCGTGGCCGTCAGCGCGACGGCGAGCGCGGCGCTCGTGATGATACGAGCCGGCTTCGACGCGACGAGCGCTGCGGTGCGATAGTTCGAATGCTGCATCCAGTCCCTCTGCAATCAATCGTAGGTTATTGGTCGAGGTGTATTCTACTACTGCTTTCGACCTCAACTTGAACCTTAAAGGTTCTAAAGGGTCAAGTTGAACTTGAGGCTTTGGCCTTGACCTGCGGGAATGGTGAATTGTTGAGAAACCATAGAGTTCAACTTTAACGTTACGGCACCCTGTTTGTGAGGGTTTTGGCTGTAAAAGTTGCCCTCACGTGGGGTTTTGCAACTACAAGGTCCCGTCGCGGTGAGCTTGGCCTTCATGCTGGATAATTACGCCGATTGCCATAGATACGGTGGAGCTTTGGGTGCCGGCGGCTCGGCACGCTAGAATAAATCAGTTGCACAAAGACCGCCCGTCGTGTGGGCAGTTCATGATAGGAAGTTTCCATGGCATTGCAGTTTACAGAGCGCGAGTTTATTCCCGTGCTGCTCGGCGGCGACATCAATGCGTATTCGGTGGCGCGCGCCTTCTACGAGGAGTATCAGGTCAAGAGCCTGGTCTTTGGCAAGTATCAGACGGGCCCTGCGTATCGCAGCCAGATTATCGACTACACGCCTAACGTGGATATCGACACCATGCCCGTGATGCTTAAGACCGTCAACGGTATCGCTCGGGCACATGCCGACAAGACGATTGTCCTGATGGGCTGCGGCGATAACTATGTTGCCCTGGTGGCCCAGGCCAAGGATGCCAACGAGCTGGCGGATAACATCGTTGCGCCTTACGCGCCCTATAGCATGCTTGAGCAGTGCCAGAAGAAGGAGATCTTCTACGAGCTGTGCGAGAAGCACGGCGTGCCCTATCCGCATACGTTTACCTTTACTGCGCAGATGCTCAACACGCAAGGAGAGGCGCCTGCCGAGGTGCTCGACCAGATTGACTTCCCCTACCCGATGATCCTGAAGCCTTCCGACGGCATCATGTGGTGGCAGCATGAGTTCGAGGGTCAGAAGAAGGCTTATGAGATTGCCGACCGCGACGAGCTGGAGCAGGTTATCCGCGATTCCTATGCCAGTGGCTACACCGATGACCTGATTTTGCAGGATCGCGTGCCCGGCAACGACGAGTACATGCGTGTGCTTACCAGCTATTCTGATCGCAACGGCAAGGTTCGCATGATGTGCCTGGGTCACGTGCTGCTCGAGGAGCATCAGCCCCATGGCGTCGGTAATCACGCCTGCATAATCACCGAGCCCAATGATGAGCTTATGAGCGGCGTGCGCAAGCTGCTCGAGGACCTTCACTTTGTGGGCTATTCCAACTTTGACGTCAAGTATGACGAGCGCGACGGCTCGTTTAAGTTCTTTGACTTCAACACGCGCCAGGGCCGCAGCAACTACTATGTCACTAACAGTGGCTTTAACGTTGCCAAGTATGTGGTGGACGAGTATGTTTTCAACCGCCCGTTTGAGCCGGAGTTTGTGACGGCGCAGGACGAGGCGCTGTGGATGGTCGTTCCCATGGGCGTCGTCGACAAATACGTCAAGGCTCCCGAGCTGCGCGCGAAGGTACATCGTCTTGCCAAGGAGGGCAAGGGCGCCGATCCCTCGTTTATGAAGGGAGACTTTGTCTTTAACCGCTGGTTGCGCATGTGGCATACCAAGCTGCGCCACTATAAGCTGTTCAAGACGTATTACAAGTAGACGAGCGTGGCACCCGTCCGGTATGTATCGGGCGGGCGCGGGTATGATACGCGCAATTGCGTGGGCGTCACCAAGGAGGCGGCGATGGAAAAGCTGGGAGTTATCGGCGGCATGGGCGCCGAGGCCACGTCGTATTACTACGACCAGGTAGTACGCCATACGGCGGCTACGTGCGACCAGGAGCATATCGACATGGTGGTGCTTTCCAAGTCGACCATGCCCGACCGGACGCTGGCCATCAAGACCGGTGAGCATGCCAAACTGCTGGCGACCATGAAAGACTGTGCCCAGGCACTCGAGTCGCTGGGCTGTGCGCACATTGCCATTCCCTGCAACACGTCACACTACTTCTACGACCAGATCCAGTCGTTTACGAAGGTGCCGATTATCCACATGCCGCGTGAGTCGGTGCGCTATGCTCTGGCCGGTGCGGTGATGGGGGAGTGCGAGTTCGATCCCAACCTGAGTATGCCGGCCGAGCCGGTGCACAAGATTGGCATTATGGGAACCGATGGCACCGTGGGCGCGGGCGTCTACGGCCGCGAATGTAAGGCTGCGGGTGTTGAGGTTGTCTATCCCAGCGAGAAACGTCAGAACGATGTGATGTCGCTTATCTACGATGATGTAAAGGCCGGCCGCGAGCCCGATATGGATAAGTTCGACCGCGTGATGTGGGAGTTCGCCCGTAGCGGCTGCGACCGCGTCATTCTGGCCTGCACCGAGCTCTCGGTGCTGCAAAAGTACCGAGAGATGCCCGAGATCACCCTCGACGCCATGGATGTCCTGGTGCGCGAATCCATCATCCGCAGCGGCGCCCCCTACCGCCTCTAGCTTCCGACCTGCCAAAAAGGGACATGCCAAAAAGGGACAGGTTTATTTTGGTAGGTTTTATCTGGGAAAACAGTAAGGCCTCGGCTCGTTTGGTGCGAGCCGAGGCCTTTTGCATTTGCCGGTTGCTGCCAGCGATTGCTAGAACAGGAAGCCGATGGCGATAAGGGAGATGCTGACGATAAGTACGGCGATATCCAGGCCTTTGATGGGGTAGCGCTTATACGAACTCGCACGCGTGCGCAGGTAGAAGCCGCGCTGCTCGGCGGCAAGCGCGGTGGCATCGGTCTTGCCCACGCTCGAAATAAGCAGTGGCACGCACAGCGGCAGCATGAGCTTGAGTTTCTTGACGGGATTCTTAGTGTCGTATTCGACGCCGCGTGCAGTCTGCGCCTCTATGATGGCGTTCATTTCCTGGCCAAATACCGGCACAAAGCGCAGCGCCGTGGTAAAGGTGAAGGCATAGCGATATGGCACGTGCAGTACCTCGACGCAGGCGTTGGCAAGGTCGTTGAGCTTGGTCACCATAAGCATGAGGATGAGTGGCAGCGCCACGCCCAACAGGCGTAGGCAGGCCTTCGATCCGGTAATGAGGCCCGTGTCGGTGATAAAGCCCCACACTATGTTGCCGTCGCGCATGAAGGCCAGCTGAAGCACCAGCATGATAAGCGCGAGCGGAATCAGCAGCTTGAGTAGCGAGAGCAGACGGTCGACGACGCCGGCGTAGGCGCCCAGTGCAAGGGTGAGTGCCAAAAAGCCCAACAGCGCCACGTAGGTATCGGACAGGAAGATGCCGACGATGATGGCGGCGGCGAGGCCCAGTTTGACGACGGGGTTCAGGCGATGCAGCAGCGTATCGCCCGGCATGTAGTCGATGACGTTAACCACGGTGGACCATCTCCTTGGTAATGCGAACGACATCGGTGACCTCGCTCACCTGCGCAAAAGCGGGCGAGACGGAAGATGCCAGACGGCGCGAGAGTTCAATAACCTGGGGAGGCTCCACGTAGGCACGCCGCATGAGATCGATATTCGAGAATAGCTCGTGCGTGCGGCCGCGGTCGAGGATGCGACCGTCGGCCATTACTACGATACGCTCGGCAAAGTCGGAAACGACTTCCATGTCGTGACAGACCATAATCACGGCGCAGCCGCGCTCGGCCATGGTGCGCACCGTTTCCATGACGGTCATGCACTCGCGGTAATCAAGGCCGCTCGTGGGCTCGTCGAGCACGACGATCTTGGGCTCAACAACTACGACGGAGGCAAGCGCCACCATTTGTCGCTGGCCGCGCGAAAGCGAGAAAGGTGCCTCATCGGCAGGCAGGCCAAAGCGGTCGATAACGAGTCGAGCGCGACGCAGAGCCTCGGCAGGGTCGATGCCG
>ERZ791808.2638-NODE-2638-length-10377-cov-3.397597_pt1 | contig 10377 bp, 8 predicted proteins | sample MGYA00510305_ERZ791808 | MGnify/ENA primary metagenome ERZ791808 (study PRJEB30046, sample SAMN00792024) | human gut metagenome | study: EMG produced TPA metagenomics assembly of the A metagenome-wide association study of gut microbiota in type 2... | reverse complement strand
GCTGGGAATCTCTCGAATCCGTTCCGTGCTTGATACGGTAATGAAATGATGGTGATATATTGGATGTAGATTAATTATAAACTAACTATTTTAATTATCATGAAGAAAATATTGAACTGTCTAGGTTTGGCGATATTTGTACCTGTTGGCCTTTATGCCCAGCCTAATCTCACAAAAAGCTGCAATTTGATGCGTCATGGAGACCATCTGATAAAGCAACAAGTTGAGTACAAAACTCCCGGACGGGAGGGGGAACATGTTTTATGGGATTTTAGCCAACAAAAGCCCATTAATGAGAATTACGGATTGACTTATTATAAGTATGATGATTCTTTAATTACCAGACAGGAACATCAAACTCTGTATAAATACTTGCTTAAAGGTGATTCACTATTTTCTTGCGGTTTTGAAAATCAAACTACTTTGATCCGTTATGCCAAACCCGAACTCCAATTGGTATATCCCATGTTATATGGCAATCGGCATGAAGATTATTTTTATGGAAATGGAGATTACTGCAATCATTTGTTTATTTCTACCGGCGGTAAATCTGTAATTCAAGCGGACGCATACGGAGTTATATTGTTACCTTCGGGAGATACTTTGCGCCATGTATTAAGGACTCATCAGATTCAAAAGTTTATACAGCGTACGGTTCCTTATCGGTTAGTGGAAGCAAGTGATACTGTTTTTTATACGGATAGTATCGATTATCATTTGGCAAACGATACTGCGTATATGCAATTGGACACTTACCGTTGGTATGCGGACGGATACCGTTATCCTATATTTGAAACCATACAAAGTACTGCTTATACCCGTCAGAAACCATATCCAATCTCCAATACTGCTTTCTATTATACCCCCGACGACCAATATTATGATTTAGAGAATGATCCGGAAAATCAGGCAAAGCGTGAAGAAGAAGCGGCAAGGCAAGAGGCGTTGAATTATGCTCAAACGGATAAAAACAAAGATGATACGGCAACAGATGATTCTAATCCGATTGATTATAATGCATATCTGACGGATAATGGTAATTCTATAATATTAGAGTATTCCTTGAATAAAGAAGCAGATATCAGCATCATGCTTTTTGATATGCAAAGCCGGCAGCTCTCTAACGAACATAGAGGTAAACAACCGGAAGGCTTTTATCAGGCAAATATCCCTTTATACGGTTTCCAACCGGGAGAGTATACGTTAAGAATTGTAGTCGACAATAAAATATTCGGAGTAAAAATTATAAAATAAAACCTATGAAGACAAAACATCGCCGGGTAAAAGTATTTTTTATTCTTTTGCTCATCATAAACACATACCAATTGTTTGCGCAATTTGAACATCCGTTGTATAATTTCCCAAGTCCGGAAGCCAATCAGCAATGCACGTACGGAAAGATTCCGACAGTGCCTTTTACCGGAGTAGCCAATATCTCCATTCCTATTTACGAATTGAAATTGAGGAATATTTCTGTTCCGGTACAATTGTCTTATCATACATCCAATGTGAAACCAAACCTCCATCCCGGTTGGGTGGGGTTGGGCTGGACGCTTTCTGCCGGAGGATGCATTACCCGTACGGTTAATTGTCTTGCAGATGAACAAGAAGATGATAAAGGTAATAGATTAGGCTTTTTCGGTCATTATTCGGAATTGGATCGTGACGATTGGTATAGTAAATCTCGGATTGACCATTATATCGAAATTAATGACGGAAGTTATGATCTCTATGATCTGATGCCGGATGAATTTAATTTCAACTTTTGTGGCTATTCAGGTTCTTTTTATATGGATCATAAAGGGCAGTTTGTTGTCCATTCTTCTTCTGATATAAAAGTGGAATTTAATAAAAGGTTGGATTGTATTTCAATATTTGATACAAGAGATAAAATCAGTAGTAAAGTGAAAGATATCAATGGCAATGACGGTAACCGGACAAACAGAACTTTAATTAATAAGATAACATTGGTTACTCCGGATGGCATCAGGTATGAATTCGGAGGAATAAATGCGACAGAATATAGCATTCCCTATTTTAATCAAAAGGATGGCTATTTATATGCTACCAGTTGGTTTCTTACCCGGATTGTCTCACCGGAAGGAGATTACGTTGATTTCACTTATGAACCGGGTGATCCAATAGGAGAAGCTAAACCTGTTTATTCCGAAGTGATGAAAGGAGATAATTCTACGATGTCGGCAGCATTAAGTAAATATGACAGGGAGTGTTGCGATGCTCAAATTATTTTTCCGGTATATCTCGCTCAAATAAAGTCGGAAACAGGAACTACTATTGATTTTAAGTCAAGGGCACGTACTGATTTGGGATATACGGAATCTATATTTGATTTTTCGGATTTGTTTTATTCTTATTCTACTTCTATATATAGTGATTTTAATGATGCAGGTAGGTTCAATCTGTTTGTTGAGTCGGGAAAAGATTTTAAATGGAGAGCTTTAAGTAATATTACTGTGAATGATGATAGGGAAAAAAGTATTACGACATTTACTTATTATGAGAACTATTCTCATCGTTTTCTTCTAACAGAGATGGAAAAGAGGACGACTAAAATACCTTTGTTTTATGAAAAATATGAGAAATTAATTTATCAATTTAGTTATTATGTAGATAAGGATTACTCTCCTGATAAATGTTTACCGAATAGGTATTATACAGACAGGGATGATCACTGGGGCTTTTATACTGGTACTCATAATGAACCTGAACGAATAACATCTGCGGATTATTATAATCTAAAAAGCCCGTCGATTATAGCTGACACTCAGGCTGAATTATTAAGAAATATTGTTTATCCTACCGGTGGAAAAAGCGAATTTATTTATGATAGAAATGATTATATTAAATATGTGACGGATGAGAATGAGCTAAAAGTTTCAACATATGATATAGCGGGCGGTTTTCGGATAAAAGCGATTGTCAATTACAATAGGGATAATACTTTAAATAATAAGATTCAATATTATTATGTGAACTCTATTTCTGATACAGCTAAATATGGATGTAGTAGTGGCATTTTGGCACAGAAGCCTAAATATATATATAAATTTAAGTATGAAGATGATGATTATCAAATATTTTCTTCCGGTGGAATGGGGCATACTCTTTATAATATTAACGGGGCTCCTATAGGATATTCCAATGTAATTGAAGTCGCTTTTGATAGTAAGGGCAAGGCGTCAGGATATAAAAAATACACTTATAGTAATTTTGATTCCGATTTATGGAATGAAACTCACTTGAATGAGATGCCTCTTTATTTTACAACGTCGTTTCCGGATCATAGGCTTGCCCGATATTCGGAAAGGGCAAATGAACGGGGATTGTTACAATCAGAAGAATTCTATTCGAATAGTGGAAAACTTAAAAAGGCGATTCAATATAAATACCATAAAAATAATGAAGCTTATATACGATCACTTCAATTTAATAAATTATATCTAGGTAGTAGAGTTATGGATTTTGACAGAGTATTGAAATATATATCGGCATATAAGATATATATAACTCCATGTCTGTTGTCAGAGAAGATTGAAATTATGCATGGAGATAATCAGTCATATTCGTCATCTATTAAAACAACTCAATATTATGATGATCAATACCTTTTAACCAAAACTTGTACGGATTTATCAAATGGGAAGCAACTTATTACAACCTATACCCATCCATATAACTATTTAGATGATGACATTTGTCTTTATATGTACCAAAAACATATCTTGACCCCTGTTATAGAGAAAAGGACAGTAATAAGAAAGAATGGACAAGATTTATTTCTCAGTAAAGAGAAATATGGTTATCGGGCTAACAATGGTGTCCCTTATGTTTATACATTAAAAACAGCACATAAAGAAGAATCAAATGAAATAGAAGAATATCGCTGTGAAGCAACTGATAAGAAAGGGAATCCGGTTGATGTTTTTATGAAAGGAAAGCCGGAATATATTTATCTATGGAATAATTGCTATACAAGTCCGACCGCATTGATAAAAGGTGCTACTTATAGCGAGGTTATGTCAGCAATAAGTAATGGAGATGCGATAGATAATCTTCAACTGGAAAGTATATTATATTCAAAGTTACCCAATGCGCAAATTTCTTTTTTTAAATATTATTCTGATAAGAAAAAAACGTATGAAACAACTTTCAGACAAACAAGTGTTTCCTACGGATATAATTTACAGGGACTACTTAAAACGGTCTTAAATAATGGTAAAATTATAAAGGAATACGAATATGGATACAAAATCTATTAAATATATAAATACATTCTATCTACTGATATTATTGATATGTAGTAATAATATTTATGCGAATATTGCTGAGGTGTCGGGAAGCTCATTAAATAATTCCATAATGGTAGATATTAATAATGGATATAATGGTAAAATTATGCTTTCTAATCAAAGTGATAATTTTAACCATAATGGAATAGCGGATACTTATTTTAAAATAGACAGTGATGAGAACTTTTATTTTTCAATAGAAATATCAGCTAATAAAGAGGATCAAATACATATATTGTGGGAGAAATATGGTGTAGAAGATGTGACTGACGAATTTGTTTTTAATCATAGTCAATCCGGTATAAAAGCTGAAATAGAAATGCCTGGTAAAATCTATATTATTTGTGAAAGTAATGGGAGAGTTGAAACGGATGGGAATAAATACATGTTTGCAAATATTGATATAATTGCACATGCTGCGAGCAAAGAAGTAGCAGATTTTACATTACCGAGTGGAAATTTTCGTAGAGAGATTGCACCTAGAATTGCGATAGACAACCGGCAAAATAACTATATTAAATTCATGGATGAAGACAAATTCATGGAGACAATAGAATATACTGATGACTTTGGACATCCCATTCAGAGAATAGAGAAATTTGCGGGAGGAAATGAAGAACATCTTGTTTATCAGACAGAGTATGACGGATATGAAAGGGTAACTACAGCATGGTTACCGGTTGCTACATCTTCGTATGTACAAGCTATGATTTCTCCGGAAGAAGTGAAACAGGGAGCACGTAGTCAGTATTCGGACAATATGCCTTATAACAGCACTGCCTATGATGGTGCAATGAACAGAGTTCTGAAACAGTGTGGAGCCGGAAGTGCATGGAACGGAAGAGGTGTGCAGACGTTTTATTATGTGAATACCGGTACGGGAAGCTTATCGTGTGCAAAATATGAATTGTTGGGTAAACAGTTAATTCGTAAAGGTTTGTACGACACGGGAGATTTGGTCGTGGTCAGAACGATTGATGAGGATGGGCACAGCCGTTATGATTTTTCCGATAAGGAAGGTCATACGGTTCTAAGTCGTCAGATAAACGGAGGCAATTATGATACTTATTATGTTTATGATGATTATGGTGATCTGCGCTATGTTTTGCCTCCTTTGGCTGCGGATCAGTTAAATAGTAATAACGTAGCGTACAATATTGACAATACGCAGGCGTTAATAGATTATGCCTATTATTATGAGTATGACAATTACGGCAACTGTACCATGAAAAAGAAACCCGGAGCGGAAAAAGAGTTGTTTTTCTATGACAAGGATCATCGTTTGATTCTCAGTCAGAATGGCGTGCAGCGTTTTACTAAGCATTATACCTTTTATCTATATGACATTTACGGTCGGGAAGTGGTGAGAGGCACCTGTAAGTGTGCAGCATATGATAATATAAAAAACCGTTCGATTGTCGCCACTTTTACGGGAGATGAAACTTCCTCCATTCTGGAAAGCGGTTATGCTGTCATAGATTTTCCTTTTGACAGTGGTTCGCTTCTTTTGGAGAATATCAATTATTATGACAATTATTCTTTTTTGACTATGGCGGGTTTCAGGGATGGCGATTATTCTTATAAGGGGTTATATGATTTTGATAATTTATATATGCATCCTACCAATGACAAGCTGTCGGCAAAAGGTTTACTGACGGGTTCTATAACTGGTCGTTATCAGACTTCAAATTCTTTTATGGAGGCTATCGATACTAGTATTCCCCAACGATTTTATAAAGTGTTTTATTATAGTGAAGACGCCCAAGTCATTCAGAGCATTGCTTCCAATCATCTGTTCGGGTTTGAGAAAGATTATTTTAAATATTCTTTTACGGGAAAACTTTTGAAGCACCGCCATGAACATAGCGCTAAAGATAAGGATGCCATTGTTGAGCTTTATACCTATACATACGACCGGACAGACCGTTTGGTGAATACTTATCATTCTTTTAATAATTCCACTCCTGTACTACTGTCTTCTTTATCTTATGATGCAACCGGACGTTTAAAGAGTAAGAGCCTGAATGATGAGAAAATTCCGATCACTTATTCTTATAATATTCGTAATTGGCTAACCGACATTCAAAGTCATACGTTTTATCAGACTCTTTATTATAATGCCTCTCTCTCCGGCGGTGTTCCCTGCTATAATGGAAACATCAGTGCTGCTCAATGGGGGTATTCGTCTGGTGATAATAGAATTAGTAAATATACTTATGATTCCTTAGACCGCTTGATTCGTTCTTCTTATACTGAACCTAGAATCTCCGACACGACTTCTGTTGATAAAAGACCGAATTTCAGTGAGGAGTTTATCTATGACAAACATGGAAATGTAACGGGCATAACCAATTATGGGATTATAGGAGAACATTTTCATCTGTCAACAAGAGGAATAGGTATAATAGAATTACGAGATTATTCATATGGAATTGTAAATCAATTGAACTTATCCTATTCAGGGAATCAACTTAAAAAAGTAACCAATGATATATCTTTGAACTCTTTACCTAAAGGTACTTTCTATTTTACGGATGAAGCCGATAAAGAAAATGAGTACAGTTATGACAGGAATGGTAATACCACCTCAGATTTAAATAAAAAGATAACTAGTATTAGTTATACCAATAAGAATTTGCCTCATAAAATAGAATTGAGTTCTGGTGAATCTCATACTTATCGTTATGATGCATCAGGTCGTAAGCTCCGATTGACGCATGCTTATACAGAGATTCCTATTTTTCATCCGGTATTCAATGGTATATCCCGGCTTGATACATTAAAGCCTATCCAAACTAAAGTTTTAGATGAAACGGATTACTGTGGTAATATCATTTATGAAAACGGCAAACTTAGTAAAATTCTGACGGATGAAGGTTTTGTATCTTTTGTAAACAATACTCCTATTTATTACTTTTATATAAAAGATCATCAGGGCAATAACCGCCTTCTAACCAAATCGAATGTCTTTTATACTAAAAATTATGATTATTATGCTTTTGGTGGTATTCATAATAATAACGGTGAATCGCAAGATGCTTCTTCTATCGGTCCCATAAAACCCACAGCGACTATTTCTCAAAATTATCTCTTCGGTGGCAAGGAGATTGACCGTATGAACGGCTTGGACTGGTATGATTTCGGTGCTCGTGCGCAAGATCCTCTTTTGGGACGGTTTATGAGTATCGACCCGTTATGTGAGAAATATTATTCGATAAGTCCTTATGTTTATTGTAATAATAATCCGATAAATTTGATTGATCCTAATGGAATGGATTGGTATCGTAATAATAAAACTTTATATTATACATGGTATGATGGGAATGAGGAACGTGAGGGGTTTACTTATATTGGTGATAAAGGCTCTGCCTTAGGGGAATTTGAATCTATTATAGATGATCTATTAGTTAATAATTTTAAGGTAGGAAGTATGTATAGTGACGGCTTTACTTTTGACATCGTAAATAATAATAAAGGGGCGCTAATTGGATCAGGAAAGAGTGATTGGGATTTTTTTGATGAATTTGTAAATGGTACTGGTCCTGAGTTTTCTGTATTTTTGTCTGATCACCCTTATACACAAGTAATGAAAAAAGATAAAGCAGTAATTGAGGCGCAACAAAATATTATAAATAATAGAACTGATGTACCAGGGCAAATAACGGCTTGGAAAGGTGAATGGGGCTTATGGGATGCATTAACTACGCTATCTATGGCAAAACAGTTTATTGGTAGTTATAGATATGATGCATTTACAAGTAAAAACAAAAGGTTTCTAAATAATGTAATTAGCGATAGTAAAAGTATGAGTTCATTCTTTTATCATATTTCAAATAGCTTAAATAAACGAAGATATGAGCAAAAAATAATGGGAACAACTTATCAATTTTATATTTGGCAGTCTCTTAAAAATAAATAATATGAAAATGAGATTTCACTTATATGTATTGATAATAAGTCTATTTGTAACTTCATGTGATTCATATTTCGAAGAATTGGAAGGGATAGATTATAGTATAGGCTGGATTAATATGCCAGAATTAACAACTTTGTACTATAATTACCCTGATGGAAGTGGTAGTGTTGGACTTATGGAGGGTTTCATAACCGATGTTTATTGGAATAAAAAATATATTATAGCAAAACAATGTAATGTGCATTGCGATAGCATATTAGGCTATTATGTTATAGAATTATTGCCTCCTGTGGAGAAAGGAGTCCCTTGGAAAAAAAGTGGTCCTTTATCAGAAAAAGAATATGAAAAAACAAAGCAAAATCTATTTCTCAATGAATTTGAGCATATAAATATAATTTATAGCTACACGAAAGATATTGTATATAAAGACTTGCTTATAATAAATATAACTCCTGTTTTGGTTTTGCTTTTGCTTAAATTACGTCATAAAAGAAATGCGTGGTTATCTTTAAGAAAGAGTCTTATTTTTGATATAATCTTATTTGTTGTGTTCCTATTTATTTATATATTAATGGGCAATTGGATTTTGGCTGTCAAGTTTCTGTTGTGTGGTCAAATTTTATTATTTCCTATTACGGGATTCATACTTTTTTTCTTGAGTTTGGATATAAACTGGATAAAAAATAATAAAGAGCGTATATTTCCTATTTTTATTAAGTTTTTATGTCTCATATTGTTGGGCTTGTTTATTTATTTTATAATAGAATGCATATTTATTAGAGGAGAAATATAACTCTATTGGAAATGTTTTCAACCTTTGATTTTGGACGTTGAATTGTGATAATTAATCATGTTAATAGTTTGATCCTACTAATGAAGAATAAATGTTGTCTTAGGAATATATTAAATATAATTATAATGTTGTGTATGTATTTTATGGATTGCTTTAAAGTAGAATTAAAAAATGACTCTTGAATATGAACCGTAAGAAAAATCAAGAATAATCCTTGGCGTTTCTTATTTGGCGTTTTCTAATCATATATAACTCATTAAATGTATCATAATTTTATTGTTTCTTGTTTTTGCTTGTACATCTAAACAAGAAAGATTATAATCTGATATTTTGAAAGATCAATATGTTAATACCACAATACAGAATGAGGATACTGTACGTTTATTCAAGATGCAGGCATTAGAAGAATTATATAGTTTTATGGATTTGGTAGATACTATTTATAATCCTTTAAATGTACCTAAAATAAATATAGTCTTTTGTACTCTTTTGGAATGAGATACTATCATTGAATTTTCAATGTATGTGACATTACCTTATATTGATCCGGAATTTTGTGATGCAAGTTTAGAGAGAGCTTGCAATATGAACGGAGAAAATGTTGTAGTTTATAATATTGGATTGAAAAATGAGAATGATAAAATTTCTGGATATGTTAAGTAATAAGCTTACAATACCTACTATTATATTTACAGTTTTTATACTTGTTCTAAAAAGTGAATTGATGGAATTAGGAGTTTTTACGATATATGCATATATTGCATTATGTTTAAGCTCTTTTATTGGAGTTAGTGCTATTGCAGGTTGTCTGAAAAATAAAAAGTCAAATAAATGATGATGAGAAGGATTTATGATTATGTTATAATTCATTTAAATGTAATAATGGTTTATGGATTTCTTGGATATTTGTTTATCTATGGAGTTTTTAGATTATCCCATCAACATATTATATACAGTTATATTCTTGTATTGTTGTTAGGGATTTATTTAGGTTATCATATTTATTTATATAGAAATCATTATTTGGATAGGGAAAATAGTAGATTGTAAAAATCTATATTCTTTCTGTATTAATGGAATGCTTATAATTAACTTTTTCTTTGTATATTATTCGGATATACTTAAATAATATTATTGATTATGAAACATTTATTAATAGCCATGTTTTTATATTCTTATGTTTCTGTTTTATCATTTTCTCAAATGAATGTTAGCGTAGATAGTGATTGTCTAAAACGAAATTCAGCACTTATATCAAAGGTAATGATAGAAACATTTGGAAAAGATTCTATTAGTTTTTTACTTGATAATAAATTCAATCTCTCAAAAATAGTTTATATAATGATTTGAAAATCAGA
>ERZ791808.2636-NODE-2636-length-10384-cov-5.907155_pt1 | contig 10384 bp, 6 predicted proteins | sample MGYA00510305_ERZ791808 | MGnify/ENA primary metagenome ERZ791808 (study PRJEB30046, sample SAMN00792024) | human gut metagenome | study: EMG produced TPA metagenomics assembly of the A metagenome-wide association study of gut microbiota in type 2... | reverse complement strand
TACTTTACGGAGTAATCTCCGATTTTTCTTGTCTCTTCCATAGCGTCTCCTTTTATAAGCGGGGCGGCATCTGTAAAAAGATGCCGCCCCTTGCCGTTTTACTTCCTGTTCTTCAGGCGAAGAACGATCAGCCCTGCGATAATAAACACCACAAGACCGATGCCGATGATGACCTTAGCGCTCATGCTTGCCTACCTCCTTCTTTTTTCGGAAGGTAAAGAAAGCCGCCGCACCTGCACCGATTGCAGAGATACCGGCAAGTGCTGCCCAAAGAGGCATATTGGTGGTATCTCCGGTCTTGGGGATATCCGTAACAGGCTTGAGCTTGTTATGGAACTTGGCAACGACCGTCTTTCCTTCGTGAACGGTTACGGTGACATTTGCGGGAAGCTCATACTTCTCGTTGGCTTTGTTGGACACCTCAGAGATCACATAATCACCGATGCGCAGCCCCTCAATGTGAATCTGCCCCTTTTCGTCGGTCACAAAGTCCTTGCTGAAGGCATTGCCGGTGATATCCGTGCCCTCCACGCGGAAGGTAAAGCCCTTCAGCACGCCGTCATCCGAAGTCTTTTCAATGCGGATGTCTCCGGTCTGTGCCTGGTTGACAAAGCCCTTTCCGGCCTCATTTTCCACGACGACGTTTTTACCATCTTCCTTAATGGAGAAACTGTAGGTCTTCTCATCAAGGAAGAAGCCCTTGGGGGCCTCAGTTTCCTTCAGCGTGTAATCGCCGTAGGGCAGATTGTCCAGCTTGTAGACGCCGTCGGACAGCTCCTCCATCTGGCCCACGAGCTTTCCGTCACGGTATACCTCAAAGATCGCACCTCTCAGATGGTGGTTGGGATAGTTTTTATCCACCTTGGTCAGCTGAACGCTGCCGCGAATGAGCTTGTTGGTGATCTCGATCTCGATCACAGCGCCGTTCTGATCCACCTTCACAGCATAAGGCGTGTCATCCATCACATAGCCCTCCGGTGCAGCGATTTCACGAACCACATACTCGCCATAAGGGATGTCCGCGAAGGAGAAGCTGCCGTCCTCTGCGGAAACAGTGGTCAGAATAGGCTCTGTGCCGTCTGTGAGGAACAGGCCGATGGTAGCTCCGGCCAGCGCCTTGCCGTCCTCATCCTTCTTCATGCCGTGGATCTCTCCGTAGATCATCTCGTTGGTAATGCTCTTTCCGTCATTGACGGCAAGCTCCACAACGGGGATTTCCTGACCGGCATAGGCGAAGGTCACAGGGTACTTCTCATCGGAGAGCATATAGTGGCTGTCGGTGCTGATTTCCTTGACATAGTAGCTGCCGAAGGGAACATCGCTCTTGAGCACAGCCTTTCCGTTTTCGTCAAGGGACAGAATCTCAATCAGTCCGTCCGCAGGAATGACAGAGCCGTCTGCTGCGGTAAGCTCCTCGGCGGCATAGAAGCCGAAGGTCACGGCGGAAAGCTCGTTATTCATGCCGATACCGAACTGCTTGTTCTGCTCCAGTACCTTGGAAAGAGAAATCCGCGCCTTCTGTCTGTCATTGCAGAAGCTGGCAGCGGTTTCGGTGATCTCAATCTCCTGCCCGGCATAGACAAGCTCTGCGGTATGGGCGTCCTTGTTAATGACCATGCCGTCGGGGGCTTTCATCTCGGTGATTTCGTATTTTCCCAGATACAGCGGCTTGCTTTCCGCCATGCCATCTGCGCCGGTAGTCACCGTATCCACCACCTCGCCGGCGCTGCAGCGCAGCGTACCGTCCGGAGTGTAGATGTCCTCCGCTGCCTTGATCTCATAGGTTGCTCCCGCAAGTCCCTGCACCGTATAGACCGGCTGATAGACCCCGTCCGCCGCCGCAACAGAGGCAAACACCTCGCCGGTTTTGGAAATCTTGATGATGCCCTTCTGCGCGTAGTTGCCAAGCTTCACTGCAACGACCGTCACACCGCTTTCCTCGGTGGAATTATCTTCGGTCACATCGAACTTGACCGCCTCATGACTGAGCACATAACCGTAAGGAGCGAAGACCTCCTTGAGGGAGTAGCCCTTGCCAAACTCCAGCTTCTCCGGCGTGATGAGCATGCCGGCGTCATTGGTGTAGAAGGTGTCGATGGTGGTAACCTCCGGATAGGTAAAGGTCATTTCCACCTTGGAGCCATCCGGACGAAAGATTTGGAAACCTGCTCCCGCATAGGGAATGGTATTGCCGGTTTCTGCGTCCACCTTGATGACTTTAATGAAGGACTCGAAGTTGGCGTTGTTGATGAGGTAGCGGTAGGTCTCGCCGTTTTTGGCAATAAACACATCAAAGTCGCTCATCAGCTCACGGCCCTCCCAGCCGGAGACTTGATGCACGGTATACACGCCGTAGGGCAGGTCCTTGCTTTGGGCAAAGCCGTTTTCATCGCAGGTCAGGTAGTCCCGCTCTGTATCCTTTGCCGCCTCATAGCTGCCGGCAGATTTCAGATAGACGGCGAATACTGCACCCTCCTCGGGAGTTTCGATCTGCGTATCGCCGTTATCCGAGTGCTTGATGATGGCGATATTGCCCTTCTGCACCTGCTCGGCAACAGCCACAGCTGGCGCAGCGTTCAGCTCAACGGTGTAATTGGCCGCCTCTGCACCGACAGGATAAACGGTGCTGTCCAGCAGATAGCCCTCGGAGGGGCTGATCTCACGAATCGTCCAGTCGTCGCCGCAGACATAATAGCCGGTGGTGAACTGGCCGTTCTCGTCGGTGTAGTAGGTATCCACAAGCTGATCGCCCTTATAAATGCCGTAGGCGGCACCGGCAAGCGAAGCGTCGCCCTGCGCCGTTCCGACCTCACAGTCGCTCTTAGTGACGGTGACATTGAATTTCTTGAGGATGTTGGAAAAGCTCTTATTGGTTACACTGTTCCATTCCACTGCGGCGCTCTGACTGTCGGGAATCACATAGCGAATGGCGGCGTCCATCTCCTCCAGCGTGTAGCCGGTGCCGATAAGCACATCCTTGAAAGCCGCCACACCGTTTTCATCGGTGACGGCGTATTCATCTACAGGAAGGCCGCTAAGGGAGGTTCCAAAAAGGTGGAACTTCACGCCCTGATTCAGCCCATCCTCGGAGGTCTTGGTCACGGTCAGATCACCGCGGCGGAGCACATTGTTAAAGGAAACCGTCGCCGTCTGCCCAGCGAGCACGGTAACACGGTGGCTTTCCTGGGGTACATACTTGTCGTAGCTCTGTTCAGTGACGGTATAGACACCGGGCATCAGATTGTCGATGTGAATTTCACCGTTTCGGTCGGTGGTAACGCTCTGATTGACGCCCTCGCCGGTGATGGTGAAGGTAATGCCGTCCACCTTGCTGTCCTCGCTGGTCTTGATGATTTTAGCGCCGCCATAGCTGACCTTCAGATTCAGAAAGGCTGTGACCGGGTCGCTGACCGTAGCGCTGTAGGTAACAACATCCTGCATGGTGCCGTCCGGACCATAGTGGCCATCGCTCCACACCACAACACCCTTACGCAGAGCCTCCTTTTCGGCAGTGACACGGAGCGTGCCGGTAGGCGCATTCTGAGTTGAGATCGTCAGCACATTCCCCTGAACAGAGAAGGAAACGCCTGTTTGGTTAGCAGAGAAACGGTATTTGCCCAGGACGCCGTTGGTATCGGTCAGCGTGGCCGAATAGCAGCTGCCGTCCCAGTTCAGCTCGACGGTCTGTGCTTTGCCGGTACTTTTAGCCATGAAGCTCGGGACAATGGTATGCTTCTGCACGCTGGCCTCAATGCTGTCATAATAAGCGGAAAAGCGACTGTACAGCGGGTGGGTGGTGCGGTAAACGGATTTCACTGCGTCGGCACTGCCGGGGTCCACATGGTTGAAGTTGGCATCCCGCTCTCCAACGACCGTTTCCCACACTAACGCCTGGGTGGCCATCATATGTGCCAGTTTGTCGGCATCCGCATCATTCTGCGATCTCCACGAGGTGGAAAGATTGCCCTGATAACCGTACTGCATGATCCGGCCCAGCAGGGTTTTGATGGTGTCAGCGTCGATGGTGCTGTTGCAGTCGGATGGGTAGTTCTTCCAATAATCCTCGCCATGGTGGGAATATGTCTTGCCCAGCAAGCGGGGCACGCCCGGCTCAATGCAGTAGCAGGCCTGTCCATCGAAGGAGCCGATGGTGTGCAGCGTGGTCATCCAGGTTGCCTCGCCGGAGGTCCAGCCGTTCATGTAGTGAAGCTCATCATGGCCCCATGTGCCGCTGTAGTCCAGATTGGCGTCCCCGTCTCTGGGGAAGCCTACGGAATAGGACTCAGCGGTTTCTCCGGCAGTCGAGGCAGCAAAGGCCGTAGTCGTGCCGATGCCCATGAGCGCGGTGAATGTCATCAGGACTGCAAGCAGTCCCGATATTCCCCGTCTGAAAATGCTTGTTTTCATATTAGTTTCATTCCTCCTGAAATTGAATTTTGGCATGAAAAAGCGCCGTATTTCTACGACGCTTCTCAATGTGGTATAAAGTTTTATGCGTACCCGATATAAATCAGGTAACTGCCTGTGCCGATGCATTCGTACCAAATACAGATATCCGTGATACTCTCGTCCTCGGCATATCGCTTCAAGCGCGAGTTAATGTCTCGCTCCAGATAGATGCAGCCCTGATCTGCGGTTATCGGATTGTCCCAGCATTCTGTTGCCGAGTTCTCCAAGGTCAGTCCCAAGCTCACCGCCGTGCTTTTTGCGTAAGAAATCCAGTGCTCGATATCAAATGTGGGTTCGGGCACCGAAGTCGGTTCCGGCTCGGTTATCGCAGGAACGGATGGTTCCTCTTTTGGACTTTCTATTTTCTCCGGCTTCTCCGGAATCACGGGGGCCTGTTCGTTTTCTTCCGATGACGGCGCATTCGATTCTGTGGGTGCGCTTACCGGCTCAGAAGAAAAGCTCGGGCTGCTATCGTGCTTGTCCTCATTCAGCATGGAATCTGCGGGATCGACGGCTTCTGTGGGAGCGTTTGGTTCTGTGGATACCGGCTCAAAGGAAGCAGGCGTTCCTTCCTGTGGTGTTGGAGCTTTCGGTGTGTTTCCCACCGTTTGCCCTTGCAGGGGCTCTGCGGCGCATCCGGAAAGCAATACAGAAAGCAGGAGCGCGCATAACATGAGATTCTTTTTCATGGGATGACCTCCAATGACTGTTTTTTCTCATATTGTACGAATGCACTTGGTTTTCTTCAATTGTGCCGCCTGTATATTTTCCTTTTGAGCTGGTATTGCCGGTAAATGAGGGGGGAGAGTGTGAGAGGGGGAACGGCGCTGACGCAGCGTCAAAAGGGTAGACTGCTCCCTTGGCGAAGAACCTATCTTGCGTCATTCCGACTTTTCTGCCTTTCCTGATACCGGTGATAATATTCCAGCGCTTTCAGAATATACTCACCGGTTTTTTCGTAGGGAATGCTGGCAGGGATAAACCTTCTGGCCTCTGCGTACTTGATGTTGATCTTCTCCCTCTGGTTCGGCTTTTCCTCGCTCATAATCGACTCGATGACCTCGTTGTTCAGCTTTCCGTCCTGGGAGAATCGCTTCAGCTTAATGGCCTGGGCAAGGGATGGCGTGGCATCTGCGTAGGCGATTTGCTCCAGCAGCGCACCTTGTTCCTCTTTTTGCAGGTACGAAAGCTCCACCGCAGGTCTAAACGCAATGCGTCCCTCGTCAACCAAATCCAGAAGCTCCGGAATGAGCTCCGTGAGGCGGATATAGCGCCGCACCTGTTCGCGGCTTTCACCGTGCTCACTGCCCAATTCTTCGTTAGACCGGGACTTTGACACCACTGGTGTCGAAGTTAAATCACTGCGTTGTCCCTGTCGGTTCATAGCTTCCAGCCTCATCTTGTACGAAAAAGCTTTTTCACTCGGTAGTATCACAGAGCGCTGCAGGTTCGATTCCACCATTAGAATGATGGCCTCATCACGGGTCAGCTCCCGCACCTCGGCCTTCACGGTATCAAACCCGGCAAGCTCACAGGCCTTCTTTCTGCGATGCCCCGATATGATTTCGTACCGCCCGTCCTCCTTCGGTCGGAGTGTGACAGGAGTGATGATCCCGCGCTCCTTGATGCTCTGGACAAGCTGATCCATGTCCTCGTCCAGCTTCACCTTGAAGGGATGGTCTGGGAAATCGTCGATCTCCGAGAGAGGGATATCATAAATACGCGGGAGCTTGATTTCCTTTCGCTCCGTGTCATTCATGAAAAGCTCATCGTACCCGGTCAGGCCCAGATCGATTTTTTGCACGCTCTTCAATCTCTGTCACCTCCTTCGTCAGAGCCTCATACGCTGCTGCGACCTTGCCGTTCCTGTCGTGGGAGAAAATGCTTTCTCCGGAAAGACTGCACTCCGCAGCTCTTACCGAAAAGGGAATCTCGGAACGGAACACGCGGATGTTTTCTCCCACGGTGGAACGAAGCGAGGAAATAATCGCCTTGGCGTTGTTGGTGCGGTTATCCACCATCGTCAGCAAAATGCCGTCAATCTTCAGTCTCGGATTGATCTGCCGCTTGATCTTTGAAATGGAGCGCAGAAGCAGGTTAAGACCTTTGGTTGACAGGAAGTTCGGCTGAGACGGGATAATCACACTGTCTGCCGCAACCAGCGCATTGACCGTCATCATACCCAGCGAGGGCATACAGTCAATCAGAATGTAGTCGTAGCTCTTTCTCATGCCGTCGATGGCGTTCTTCAGAACATACTCGCGGCTCATGACATTGAACAGGCCCGTTTCCATACCGGAGAGCTCAATGTTCGAGGGAAGCAAATCCACACCTTCCTGGTGCCGGATAATTGCACCCTCCGCAAGCGGCTCATCATCAATGACCGACTGCATAAGGGACGACAGCGATACATCCAGCTCGTCGGGGTTCTTTATGCCGAGGCTCACAGTTAAGCTGCCCTGCGGATCAGCATCCACCAGCAGGACCCGTTTCCCGGAGCTTGCAAGTCCCACACCGAGATTGACTGTGGTCGTCGTTTTGCCAACGCCGCCCTTCTGATTCGTGATGGCGATCACCTTACAGTTTTCCATGGGGTTTTCCTCCTTTCTCTTTATTTGAATCATTTCTGATCCACGAAAGCCTCAAAATACCTTTTGGGGCTTTCGTCGCTGCATTTCATTTTTCCTCGAACCCAAAATGCAGAAAAGGAAGTCATCAGACGCCCGATAGCGAATCGGGTCCATGGGAATCTCACCCCCGCCGGGTACTCCGCCGGTTCCGTAGAAAAGTATCATTATACCCTAAGCCTGTCGTGGCCGTATCCGTAGCTGCCAGATATTTCAGAATGGTTTCGGGGTCGCTCTCCACCTTTTGTCCCGCTGATACCGTTAGCGGCAGGTGGGTCTTGGCGTACCTTCATTTGGCTGTTGGCTCAAGGAATGTATCTGATGAATGTATATGAAATTTTCAAGGTTCCCGGAAGGCTTTTCGCCTTCTCACTTTCTCTTTGCCGAATTTTTTTGCGAGATTCCCACACTTTTTCAAAAAATTTTTTGTGCCGGTTTTAGAAAACAAAAAAGCGCCCACTGCGCCTGTTTAGTAGGCGTAGTGAGCGCAAAAAATAAGACCCGGTGATTTCTCACCGAGTCTCATATCTGAATATATAGTTTTCAAAAAAACAGCCCCGCAGAATCACTTCTGCGAGGCTGAAATTCAATCGCACATTTTTCTCGGCATCCGTGGTGCACCCTTGGTGTAAATTGGTGTACGGATTGGTGTACGAGAGGCTTTTTTAGCCCGATCAGGGGGCAATCAATAGAGCTTTGCGCCTGCCGGAATGTGAGGATCGACCATCAGCAAATGGAGCTTTTCCTCGCCGTTTTCGTGATGCACGGCGGAGATCAACATACCGCAGGAATCAATGCCCATCATCGCTCTCGGAGGCAGATTGGTGATTGCAATGCAGGTCTTACCGACCAGCTCCTCCGGCTCATAATACTCGTGAATTCCACTCAAAATGACCCTATCTGTGCCGGTTCCGTCGTCCAAAACGAACTTTAAGAGCTTTTTGGACTTCTTCACGGCTTCGCATTCCTTGACCTTCACGGCACGGAAATCGCTCTTGGAGAAGGTGTCAAAATCCACCTGATCCTGGAACAGCGGCTCGATCTGAACATTGGAAAAATCGATTTTTTCCTCCACAACCGGAGCAGCCTGAGCAGCCTCCGCAGGAGCTGAAACTTCCTTGGAAACCTTCTTGTCGGAGTCCAAAGGTTTCATTGTCGGGAACAGGATCACGTCCCGGATAGAGTCGGTGCCGCAGAGCATCATGGCGCAGCGGTCGATGCCGAAGCCCAGACCGCCGGTGGGGGGCATACCGTACTCCAGCGCCAGCACGAAGTCCTCGTCCATCATGTCGGCCTCCTCGTCGCCATTGGCCCGCTTCTCCGCCTGAGCCTTGAAGCGCTGGTACTGGTCGATGGGGTCGTTGAGCTCGGAGAAGGCATTGCCCATCTCGCAGCCGCAGACAAACATCTCATACCGCTCCGTCAGATGGGGGTCCTCCGGGCTGCGCTTGGCCAGCGGACTCACCTCCACCGGGTACATGGTGATGAAGGTGGGCTGAATGAGCGTCTCCTCCACCTTCTGGTCGAAGGTCTCGTACAGGGCGTTGCCCCACTTCCGGGCCACGCCCTCCATGTCCACGCCTACGCTCTTGGCCAGCTCCACGGCGGCGTCATCATCGCCCTCAATGGCCATGAAGTCGGCGCCGGTGACATTCTGCACGGCATCGGCCATGGTGATGCGCTTCCAGCTGGGGGTCAGATCCACGTCGTGACCCAGCCACTGGATGTGGTAGGTACCCAGGATCTCCTTGGCGGCTCCGGTGAGGATGCCCTCCAGGATATCCATCATGCCGTCCAGATTGGTGTAGGCCTGATACAGCTCACAGGTGGTGAACTCCGGGTTGTGCTTGGTGTCCATGCCCTCGTTGCGGAAGATGCGGCCCACCTCGTATACCCGCTCCAGACCGCCCACGATAAGCCGCTTCAGGTGCAGCTCCGTGGCGATCCGCATATACATATCGATATCCTGAGCATTGTGGTGGGTGATGAAGGGCCGGGCGTTGGCGCCGCCGGCAATGGGGCTGAGCACGGGGGTCTCCACCTCCATGAAGCCCATATTGTCCAGATACCGGCGCAGATACGCCACGAACTTGCTGCGGATCTCAAAGTTCCGCTGGGATTCGGGATTCATAATGAGATCCACATACCGCTGGCGGTAGCGCAGCTCCTTGTCCGTCAGACCGTGGAACTTCTCCGGCAGGGGCTGGAGGGACTTCGACAGCAGGGTGATCTCATGGGCCCGGATGCTCATCTCGCCCTTCTGGGTGCGGAACACGTCGCCCTTGACGCCTACGATATCACCGATGTCATATTTCCTGAAGCGGTCATAGGCCTCCTCGTCCATCTCGTCCTTCCGGGCGTAGATCTGGATGCGGCCGGACTTATCCTTCAGATCGCAGAAGGACACCTTGCCCATGCCCCGCTTGCTCATAAGGCGGCCCGCCAGAGCGACGGTCTGTCCCTCCAGCTGGTCGAACTGGTCCTTGACCTCCTGTGCGTGATGGGTCACGTCATAGCGGGTGATCTCGAAGGGGTTCATACCCGCCTCCTGCAGGGCTGCCAGCTTATCCCGGCGGATCTGGAGAATTTCCCGCAGGTCCTGTTGATTCTGATTCTGCTGTGCCATAGATATGGTCTCCTTATCGTTCGATCTTGTCCACCCGGTAGCGGATGACGCCCTTGGGGGCCTCCACGGTGATCTCACTGCCGGCCTTGCTGCCCATCAGGGCCTTGCCGAAGGGGGAATCCTCCGACACCTTCCGCTCCATGACGTTGGCCTCCTGAGAGCCCACGATGGTGTACTCCGGCAGGGTCTTGCCGTTATCCAGATTGGTCACGGTGACACGGCAGCCGATGGATACCTTGTCGGAATCCATGTCCGTCTCGTCCACGATGACGGCGTGGAGCAGGATGTTCTCCAGCTCGGCAATGCGGGAGTAGAGCTTGCCCTGCTCATTTTTGGCCTCGTCGTACTCGCTGTTCTCCGACAGGTCACCGAAGCCTCTGGCCTCCTTGATGAGCTCTGCGATCTCGTCGGCACGGGTGGTCTTGCTGTAATCCAGCTCCTTTTTCAGCTCGTCGTACCGCTCCTGACTCATTTTGAATTCTTTTACCATGGAATCCATTCCTTTCTGTTGACAAATACGGCATGGCCGCACGAGATTAGTATAAACACTATAACAAAAATAGTACAGACACTATATCACTCTGCATTATAAGTTCTTTCCCCGCCGGTGTCAAGTCCTACCCACACCGGGACAGCCGCACCCGGCGGAAGGCTTCCCTCCGCCAGCAGCGCCGCCAGCAGC
>ERZ791808.2625-NODE-2625-length-10436-cov-1.913014_pt1 | contig 10436 bp, 7 predicted proteins | sample MGYA00510305_ERZ791808 | MGnify/ENA primary metagenome ERZ791808 (study PRJEB30046, sample SAMN00792024) | human gut metagenome | study: EMG produced TPA metagenomics assembly of the A metagenome-wide association study of gut microbiota in type 2... | reverse complement strand
AATCGCAATCTCTTCATGTCTGACAGTGATACCGATCATAACCGTATTACTGATCAGGAAGACAGCAACACCCACAAGGATGACGATAATAGCCAGTGAAACATAACTGAGCAGACGTCCAAAACTTGCAAAGCTGTCAGCCACGCTCTTGGATGCATTCACAGAACGTACACCATCAATACCCTGAATATAATCCACAAGTTCCTGCTGCTTGGCAGCATCCTTCAAATAAACTTCCAGACTGGCTGAAGAAGCCAGCGGGTTATCATTGTCCAGATTTGTCAGAATGTTCTGGTCTGTGTCCGGGAAGGCCTTCTCTTTGTACTCTTCCCAGGCTTCCTCTGGTGATGTGTAGTGAACATTGTCCACTTCATCACGCTGTTCGATCTGAGACTTAATATCAAGAATCTGATTCTCCTCAACATCTTCATTGAAAAAGACTGTCACACCGACTGTTGTCTCTACTTCGGAAAAAATATGCTGAAAGTTCATCACCATACAGTAGAAAATACCGAAAATAAACAGACAGGCTGTAATCGTACCAATAGATGCCAGTGAGAACAGACGGTTTCTGAATACATTTTTAATACCCTGTTTGATGCCATATAAAAAACTACTCATAGATATACCCGCCTTTTCTCTCGTCACTGATGATCACGCCTTCACTCATCGTGATAACACGTTTCTGCATCTTCTCAACGATTTCTTTGTTGTGTGTAACAACAACGACGGTTGTACCACGCATGTTGATGGCCTCAAGCAGTTTCATGATTTCCCATGAATTCTTCGGGTCCAGATTACCTGTCGGCTCATCTGCCAAAAGTAACGGCGGATTGTTCACAAGCGCTCTTGCCAGAGCGACTCTCTGCTGCTCACCGCCGGACAATTCGTTCGGATAGGACTTGGCTTTATCCGGAAGGCCCACCAGCTTCAACATGGCCATAACGTTCTTCTTGATCAGACGATTCGGGGCACCTACAACCTGCTGGGCAAACGCAATATTCTCATAGACATTCCTGTCTTTCAAAAGACGGAAGTCCTGGAATACGACACCAATCCCTCGGCGCAGCTTCGGTACTCTTCTCCTGCGGAGTCGTCCAAGATTCTTGTTATTGATATAAATGGTGCCGGATGTTGGCTCCATTTCTTTTAAAAGTAACTTAAATAATGTTGTCTTACCGGAACCACTCTGGCCCACGACAAAAACAAATTCGCCTTTCTTAATCCGAAGACTGATGCCCTTTAAGGCTTTCACATCTCCCGGATAGGTTTTTGTCACCTGATCTAAGGCTATCAATTGCTTCCCCTCCTTCAAGAAGGAATCTTTTAGTAATCAAAAGTTTCCATATAATTCATATACTTGACAACCATCAGTGCAATCTTGAATGTGATGGCGTCCTCAAAAACACGCAGGTCAAGGCCTGTGCTCTTCTGAAGTTTATCCAGACGATATACCAATGTGTTTCTGTGAATGTACAGCTGTCTGGATGTCTCAGAAACATTCAGGCTGTTCTCGAAAAACTTATTGATCGTCATCAGCGTTTCTTCATCGAAATCTTCCGGTGACTTGCTGTCGAAAATCTCTTTGATGAACATCTTGCACAGTGGAATCGGAAGCTGATAAATCAGACGGCCGATACCCAGATTACTGTAAGCAACCACATTACGTTCATTATAGAAAATCTTACCTACATCCAATGCCATTCTGGCTTCCTTGTAGGATCTGGATACATCCTTGATCTCCTGCACGATTGTACCAAGGGCGATTCTTGCCTTTGGAAGATTCTCCCCGCAGAGCATCTCATAAATCACCTTCGCTGCCTTGCAGAGATCATCATAAGTCTCATTATCCTTAACTTCTCTCACAACGATGACATTCTTCTCATCAACAGCTGTGATGAAATCCTTCGGACGTCCGGTATAAATAGAACGGACTGTCTCAAGGCTGTTCATATCCCGCTCATTGTTCACTTCAATAAGCAGTACAATTCTTCGTACATCCGTATCAATATGCAGTTTCTTGGAACGATTATAAATATCAACAAGAAGCAGATTATCAAGCAGCAGATTCTTGATAAAGTTGTCCTTGTCGAAACGTTCCTTGTAGGCCACCAGCAGATTCTGGATCTGGAAAGACGCCACCTTGCCGATCATATAGACATCATCACTGTCTCCTCTTGCCAGAATAATAAACTCCAGCTGATGCTCATCAAAAACCTTGAAAAACTGAAACCCTTGCAAAACCTGACTGTCTGCCGGTGAATTGACAAATTCCAACACAAACTTTTCATAATCCTCAGCATTGGAAAATGTAGAAGCAAGTACCTTTCCTTCAATATCCATCACGCATAAATCTATTCTGGTAATCGCTTTCAGCCCTTCAATCGTATTCTGTAAAATCTGATTTGAGATCATAATGCAATTCTCCCTACCTTCCCGTAATCTATTGTCATATACTCTTATTATTATAATAAAGCACATCAACCAAAAAATAAAGTGTTTTTTATATATTTTTCATATATTTTTCTTTGAAACCTATGCTTTTTTCTCATTGAATTACAACAATATTACGATTTAAAGGAGTGAACCATGAAAATCACCAATTTTACTATTGTTTTTTGTCTATAATCACAATTGCTTTTCAAAGAACAGTTCCTGTACACTATACCAGAAAATCATAAATATTGCAATATTATTTCACAAATATTACATAATTCGTAATTATTTTGAGATAAATATGGTGAATGCGGCCCATAGATGACCAATAGGCTTTGAAAAAGCCTGTATTCTGTTTGTTGAGCCGCATTCTACCAAGTAATTAAGCCGCAAACTTTCATCACTCACAAAACAAAATGAAGTCCCAAATGAACCGATTCACCACAAGCCTGTTGTCATTTCAAATGAACTTGTACTGAATTTTCATTGGAACCTCATTTCTAGTACTCTTAAAAATTTGATTAATTAATGGCTGTTACTTTGTAGTCTTTATCTTCGACTGTTTTCTTCAGAACGTCATCTGCTACGTCTGCAGAGAGTTCTACGACTGCTGTACCCGCTTCATGGCTGACTTCCGCAGATGCCACGCCATCAAGACCTTCCAGTGCTTTCTTGACAGTTGCTTCACAGTGACCGCACATCATACCTTCGATTTTCATTGTTTTCTTCATTGTTCCTATCTCCTTATTTTCTTGATTATGATTGGTTTTATTGTTATCCACCAGTTCTTTTATTATAGCAGGATTTTTCAACTTTTTGTCCTTTTTTGCATCATGCATGTTAAAAAGGTTCAAGCGCAGTGCATTGGTGACAACACAGAAGCTGGACAAGCTCATGGCCGCCGCACCGAACATCGGGTTTAATGTCCATCCGAAAATCGGGATCCACACACCTGCTGCCAGCGGAATACCGATCACGTTGTAGAAAAATGCCCAGAAAAGATTCTCATGAATATTTCTTAAGGTTGCACGGCTCAGACGAACAGCAGCTGCCACATCACTGAGCCGGCTCTTCATCAGCACCACATCAGCAGCATCAATGGCCACATCCGTACCGGCACCGATGGCGATACCCATATCAGCTCTTGTCAATGCAGGCGCATCGTTGATACCATCCCCCACCATCGCTACCTTGCCATATTGCTGCAACTTTCGGATCACACTCTCTTTACCATCCGGAAGCACACCGGCAATCACATCATCCACACCGGCCTGTACACCGATGGCTCTGGCTGTTCTCTCATTGTCGCCGGTCAGCATCACAACCCGGATGCCCATATTCCGAAGTTCACTGACAGCCTGTCTGCTGTCTTTCTTCATGGTATCTGCAACGGCAATAATACCGGCCAATCTGCCATTCTCTGAGAAAAACATCGGTGTCTTCCCCTGTTCCGCCAATGCCTCTGACTGTTTCAGCAAATCCTCTGACACTTCCGTCTGGGTTCTGATAAATGCATAATTGCCGCCGGCCAATTTGACACCATTTCTGACAGCTGTCAGTCCATTGCCCGGAAGGGCCTCAAACTCAGAAACGTCTTCGACGGTCAGCTGCTGTTCTCCGACATATTTCAAAATTGCCTTTGCCAACGGATGTTCACTGCGTTTCTCAAGGCTGGCTGCCAACGCTAGCAATGATTCTTCTGTCACACCCTCCGCAGGAACCATATCTGTAACAACCGGTTCACCGTTGGTGATGGTACCTGTCTTATCCAGGGCAACAATTTGAACCTTGCCTGTCTCTTCCAGTGAAACAGCTGTCTTAAAGAGGATACCATTCTTGGCACCCATACCATTGCCCACCATAATCGCCACCGGTGTGGCAAGACCAAGGGCACACGGACAGCTGATAACCAGTACCGAAATGCCCCTCGCCAAAGCAAAACCGACACTTTCTCCTGCCAGCAGCCACACGATCATCGTAATGACCGCAATGGTGATCACCGCCGGTACAAAAACACCTGAGACCTTATCTGCAATCTTGGCAATCGGTGCCTTTGTCGCCGCTGCATCACTGACCATCTGGATAATCTGGGATAATGTGGTATCTTCACCGACACGGGTGGCCTCACAGCGGATAAATCCTGACTGATTCAAGGTTGCAGCCGATACGACATCCCCCGGCTTCTTGTCCACAGGAATGCTTTCACCTGTCAAAGCCGCCTCATTCAAAGCACTGGTTCCTTCCAGGATCACACCATCCACCGGCACATTCTCTCCCGGACGTACAAGGAATATATCTCCTTTCTTCACCTGCTCAATCGGAACAGTAACTTCCTGACCATTCCGTTCCACAACCGCTGTCTTCGAAGCCAGTTTCATCAGCCCTTTGAGTGCATCTGTTGTCTTGCCCTTTGAGCGTGCCTCCAGCATCTTGCCCACTGTGATCAGTGTCAAAATCATGGCTGCAGATTCAAAATAGAACTCATGCATATAATGCATGACCATCTCCATATCGCCCTTCACCTGAGCATCTGTCATGGCAAATAACGCATACGTACTGTATCCAAAAGCCGCCGTAGAGCCAAGAGCCACCAGCGTATCCATATTCGGGGCACGATGCGCAAGACTTGTAAAACCACTGATGAAAAACTTCTGATTGATGACCATGACAATCCCTGTCAACAGCAGCTGAACAAGCCCCATGGCTATATGGTTGTTCTCAAAAAATGCCGGCAGCGGCCATCCCCACATCATGTGTCCCATGGAAAAATACATCAGTACAATCAAAAATCCCAGCGACGCCAGAAGTCTCCGCTTCAGAACCGGTGTGTCATGATCCTTCAGCATCTCCTCCTCAGCTGCCATCGATGAAGCCCCTGAATGCTCTGCAGCCTCACCCTTCACGGAGGCTCCATAACCGGCCGCTTCCACTGCCTGAATAATCGCCTGATCAGCTGCCGTCCCTTCCACACCCATGGAATTCGTCAAAAGACTGACTGAACAGGAGGTAACCCCCTCCACCTTCGAGACAGCTTTCTCCACACGGGCACTGCAGGCTGCACAGCTCATACCTGTCACAATAAATTGCTGCATGAATCTCTATCCTCCATTCTCTCTCGTATTCGCAAACGATCAGATCTGCAAATTTTACTAAAAATAATATAGTAGTTTTACCCAAAATAAGTGAACCATTCCACATGAAACCTGAAATGTCTCATACCGTCAAGTTACCCCACCCCCCTGGGGTCATTTTTATTCTATACCTAATAAAAATAAAAGTCAATGCTCCTTATTGAAAAAAACATGCAGCTTGACATTGAATCACACTCATAAAAATGCTAGAATAATAATTAATACAGACACCCCTGGAGGGTGCCCAACGAAAGGAGCTCGCCATGAAAGCAGAACAGCAGAATATTAAAAGGCTGCTCAATACAGCAAAGGGACAGATTGACGGTCTGAACAAGATGATCGATGATGACAAATACTGCATCGACATTTCCAATCAGATTATGGCTACCATTGCCATCCTGAAAAAGGTCAATATTGAAATCCTTGATGCCCATTTAAAATGTTGTGTTCTTCACGCAGATGACCGTGAACGTGAAACCAAGATCAACGAAATATCCGAAGTGCTCAAGAAAGCACTGAAATAGCATTGGAGTTTTTATCATGACACCGAACAAAACCGTTTTTATAACCGGTGCCTCAAGAGGGATCGGGCGTGCCATCGCCATCCGTTTTGCAGCCGCCGGCTATCAGCTTGCCCTCTGCTGTCGGCAAAACACACAGCTGCTTGAAGATCTGCAGCAGCTGATCATCAGCCAATATCACACCGATTGTCTTATTTTCACTGGCGATACCGGCGACTACCGTCAGCTGGAGGCCATGATTTCTGAGACCATTGCACGTTTTCATCATATTGATGTCCTTGTCAACAATGCCGGTATCTCTTATATCGGTTTATTAACTGATATGTCACCGGATGACTGGCAGCGCATTGTCAACACCAACCTGACATCCGTTTTTAACAGCTGCCGACTGGCCGTACCGGGTATGGTCCATGAACATTCCGGCAAGATCATCAATATTTCTTCCGTATGGGGCTGCTGCGGCGCATCCTGTGAAGTGGCTTATTCCGCAACAAAAGGCGGCATCAATGCCTTCACCCAGGCCCTGGCCAAAGAGCTGGCCCCAAGCAATATTCAGGTCAATGCCGTTGCCTGCGGAGCCATTGATACCGAAATGAATGCTTTCCTCTCGGAAGCGGATCGCATTGCTTTAACTGATGAAATTCCTTCCGGTCGTTTCGGTCGCCCTGAGGAAGTGGCTGAACTTGTTCTGGATTTAGCCCAAAAGCACAGTTACCTGACCGGTCAGATCATCCGGCTGGATGGCGGATGGATTTGATGCCGGAATAGAGAAAGTATCTTATAAAGCAAATATATGCCCTGGGATTATGATCATCCTGGGGCATTTTAGTCACAAAAGGGATTCGAATAATCTCGAATCCCTTTTTCTATTCACTATTCAATTATGGACTTACATAATACAGAGGGTTCACATAATCTCCACCTACAGTCACACCAAAATGAAGATGTGCACCGGTAGAAATACCTGTAGAACCTACGGCTGCGATTGTCTCACCCTGTGATACGGACTGACCAGCGCTGACATATAAAGCACTACAATGTTCATAAACTGTGCAGACACCATTTCCATGGCTGATAACTATGTAATTACCCATCGCACTGTTGTAGCTGGCAGTTGTAACAGTACCGCTTGCTGCAGCCCAAATGGATGAACCTGCTGAAGCACCGATATCCAGACCTCTATGGTAAGAAGATGCACCTGCTGTCGGTGAACTTCTGTAACCAAAGTAAGAAGTGATGGATGAACTGCCCACAGGCCAGATCATACCTGTACTTGAACTGGATGAACTGGAACTGCTGGAGCTGTCATCATAAGATGAATCGCTGGAACTGCTGGATGAGCTACTTGAGCTGGAGCTGCTGGATGAACTGCTTGAGCTGGAGCTTGAACTGCTGGATGAGCTGGAACTGTTGGATTTAGCAGCTTCCTCAGCCGCCTTCTTCTTAGCAGCAGCTTCTTCTGCCGCTTTCTTCTGAGCTGCTTCCTCTGCAGCCTTCTTGCGTGCTGCTTCTTCTGCTGCCTTACGTTCCTGTTCAATAATCTGCTGAAGCAGGCTGTTCTCAGCATCGATCTCTTCCTGTGTAGAAGAAATATCGTAGTTGACAGAATCAATATCGGAACCGATAGCAACCAATTCTTCTTCCTTCTGTGCAACGATCTTCTCAAGAGATTCCTTCTCTACTTCATACTGTTCCTTCTGAGCTTCCTGAAGCTCCTTCTGCTCTTCGAGCTGAGCTTCGTATGCTGCAATCTGATCTCTGATATTCTGAAGACTCACAAGAAGATTGTGGTCATACTCATTGATCTTGGAAATATACTCCTGATTGTTCAACATTGTCTTCAAATCGCCCGAACCAAGCAGCATCTGAAGATAATCATCGTCTCCGGATTCATACATGGCCTTGATACGTGCCTTCAATGCTGTATACTGTGTCTTCTCATCTTCCTTGGCCTGTGCCAGGTTGTCCTGCGTAATGCTGATCTCAGACTCTGTCTGCTCAAGCTGTGCGGATACTTCCTCTAACTGTGCAAGATATGTCTTGATCTTGCTGTCCAGTTCAGAAATATAGGACTCTGTATCTGACTTATTCTTCTTCAATGATGCAAGCTGCGTCTCAAGTTCGCTCTGCTGGCTCTTCAAATTCTCTATCTGGCTCTGGACTTCTGCCTTCGTTGCCGCCATTGTCGGAACTGCAAGTGAAACGCTGAGCGCAGCAACCAGAACACATCTGGTAAATCTCTTTAAACCGTGTTTCATGAAATACTCCTTCCAAAACGCTGTTTCAATCTCAATAATAATAGGGTTCCTCCACGATATATCGTATATAAAAACCCATCTGTGCATAATTATAGCATTTTCGGGCGCCTATTTCAAGTGTATTTCTAAATTATTTCAAAATTATTACATAACCATCTGTGCTTTGCAGATTTTACATCATCTGTGATCTGATTTGGTTGAGATCCGCAATCAAGGCATCCACATTTTCTTCCTTTGTAGCCCAACTTGTGCAGAATCGCACAGCACTATGGCTCTCATCTGTTTTCTCCCAGAAAGAATAACTGTACTTCCCGGCTAATTTTTCAAGAACAGCATCCGGCAAAACAGGCAGCTGCTGATTTGTTGAATTCTCCACATAAAAGCCATAACCGCACGCCTGGAATGCTTTTTTGAGTTTCATAGCCATATCAATGGCATGCCTGGATATCTGCCAGTAAAGTCCATCCTCAAAAAGCGTCTGGAACTGAATGCCAAGAAGCCGTCCTTTTGCCAGCATGCCGCCGCGCTGTTTGATCATATAGCGGAAGTCTTTACTAATGGCAGGATTCGTTATCACGACAGCCTCACCAAACAACGCACCGACTTTTGTACCGCCGATATAGAAAACATCACACAATCTCGCAATGTCTTCCAATGTTACATCATTATCTGCTGCCATCAGACCATAACCGAGGCGGGCACCATCCAGGAATAATGGCATACCGCATTCATGGCAGACATGACTGATTGCTTCCAGTTCCTGCTTATAATAAATCGTTCCGTTCTCAGTAGGATTGGAAATATATACCATTCCCGGCTGGACCATATGCTCTGAGCTGCCATCATTCATATGTGCTTCATAGGCTGCTTTAATCTGTTCAGCTGTTATCTTCCCTGCATGATCGCAAGGCAGAGCCAGCACTTTATGTCCTGTTGCCTCAATCGCTCCCGATTCATGAACATTGATATGGCCGCTTGCTGCTGTCAGCACCCCCTGATATGGCCGAAGAGCCGTGCAGATAATGGTCGTATTGGTCTGTGTTCCTCCGACTAAAAACTGCACATCAATATCTTCGCGGCCACAGGCCTTACGGATCAAACGTCTTGCCTCGTCACAATAAGGATCCAGACCATACCCTGGGGTTTGATCCATGTTTGTCTCAACCAGGCGCTCCAGAATCTTCGGATGGGCGCCTTCTGCATAATCACACTGAAATTCTATCATCAGTCTACCTCCAAAAAGCTTCTTAACTATTATATTATAAAACGTAAAAAGAGACTGCCGTTTCAGACAATCTCTTTGTATTATACTCTTTTCCTGACCTTTCTGCAATCGTTATTACTCTCTTCTGACTTAAGTTTTAACTGCTCATGCGCGTTTCGCTGCAAGTATTAATCATTATTTCAGAAGAATGATGCTCTGCGGCGGCATGTGCAGATACACATGGGCGCCTTTTTGAGGCAGGTATTTAGCTGCTCCGTGTTCTCCGACTTTGGCGACTTTCCACCAGATTCGCTCGCCATTCGGCACTCTGAAAAAGCAATACCATTCAAAGGGCAGTTCTGAAACATTTTCCACAGTGACGCCGATAACGTTTTTCATATTCTCCGGTTTTTCTATCAGTACGTCGATATAATGGGCGCGGATACCGACGGCATGGATGTCATCAGCGACCGTTTCGTCCATTTCAAGAGTACAATGCCAATGCGGCACTTCGATACTGTTTTCAGCAATTTTGATGGCCTCAGTAATATTTTTGCAGCCTGTCAGCCGGGCTGCTTCTCTGTATCCCGGCTGATCAAAGATGTCTTTGGTGTCACCAGTGACAATAACCCGGCCCTGATCCAGAATCAACAGTCTGTCACAGAACTGATAAATTTCATCTCTGCTGTGGGATACCATAATCACATCCCCGGCATAATCGCTGAGCTGTCTGATCATATCTTCCAGAAGCTGCTCTTTCAAAAAGCTGTCCAGCGCTGAAAATGGCTCATCCAGCAAAAGCATCTGAGGCTCACTGGCAAGGATTCGGGCTAATGCTACTCGCTGCTGCTGTCCGCCGGATAATTCATTCGGCATACGTTCGCCA
>ERZ791808.2620-NODE-2620-length-10455-cov-2.914327_pt1 | contig 10455 bp, 8 predicted proteins | sample MGYA00510305_ERZ791808 | MGnify/ENA primary metagenome ERZ791808 (study PRJEB30046, sample SAMN00792024) | human gut metagenome | study: EMG produced TPA metagenomics assembly of the A metagenome-wide association study of gut microbiota in type 2... | reverse complement strand
CATTGGATCGTTCGTTGTTCGTGGCGTTTGAAGCCGGGCGAAACCGTATTCGCACATGAACGCGGCATGGAGTGTCCATTAGTTGAGCGTTTTAAGTCCACGTGCTGATTCGTTGACTAGAGTCGCGTGCTATGAGTGATTCTGCAAAGAAGTACACCATCGCCGTCATTCCGGGCGATGGCATTGGCAAGGAAGTGACTCCGTGGGCTCAGAAGGCTCTGGAGAAGGCGGCCGAGTTGCCGAATTCGATTACGAGAATTTCGATCTTGGCGCCGAACGTTACCTGCGTGACGGTGCGATTCTTCCGGAAGAGGAAGAGGAACGCATCAAGAAGACCGACGCGATCCTGTTGGGCGCAGTCGGCGATCCGCGTATCAAGGCCGGCATTCTCGAACGTGGCCTGCTGCTCAAGCTCCGTTTCGATCTCGACCAGTACGTCAACCTGCGTCCGTCCAAGCTGTACAAGGGCGTGACCTCCCCGCTCGCCAACCCGGGTGATATCGACTTCGTCGTGGTGCGTGAAGGCACCGAAGGCCTGTACTGCGGCGCCGGCGGAGCGGTTCGCCGCGGCACCCCGAACGAGGTGGCCACCGAAGTTTCCATCAACACCGCCTACGGCGTGGAACGTGTGGTGCGTTACGCCTTCCAGCTGGCCATGAAGCGCAGGAAGCATGTGACCCTCGTGCACAAGAAGAACGTGCTCGTCAACGCCGGAGACATGTGGCAGCGCATCGTCGATAAGGTCGCCGAGGAATATCCGGAAGTTTCCCACGACTATCTGCATATCGACGCGACCACCATTTTCATGGTGTCGAATCCGTCCCGCTTCGACGTGATCCTCACTGACAACCTGTTCGGCGACATCATCACCGACGAGGCAGGTGCCGTGGTCGGCGGTGTCGGATACTCCGCTTCCGGATGCATCAACGCTTCCGACGAATACCCGTCCATGTTCGAGCCGATCCATGGTTCCGCACCGGACATCGCAGGCCAGAACAAGGCCAATCCGACCGCCGCGATCCTTTCCGCGGCCATGCTGCTGCGTCATCTCGGTTTCGACGAAGCCGCCGCCAAGATCGATGCGGCCGTCGAAGCGGACATCGAAGAGCTGGGATCCGCTACCCGCTCCACCGACGAGGTCGGACGCGACATTCTGGCACGCATGTGACATATGATCCGGAACGCATGATTGCGCCGGATATGTTCGCCTGTTGAGACGCCTGTCGAAATCGAGTTCATGCTTGAATTCGACAGGCTTCACGCATATTCAGGGGGATTTCAGGGATTGCTTTCAGGGTGGATGAAAGCAACAAGGCAAATTATGGGATATTGTTGAAACCATGAGTGACAACAATGCCGATTACAACGGTTCCGGCCAAGACAACTATTACGCTTCGAATGATTCAGCCCAAGCTGATTTCGGACAATTCCAGGATGGCCGCAATCAGCCTGCAGCGCAACCGTACAATCCCAACCCGTACGCATCGCAGCAGCCCGTGCAGGGATATGCCCCGGGTACGCAGGGCAACAACATCCCCGGCGGTACGTACGGCAATGGTCAGCCATATGGTCAGTCGGCTGCCTACGGTTCGTCCGTCCCCGCATATGGCTCGGCCGCTCCCGCTTACGGGCAGCCGACTCAGCCTGCGCAACCTGCACAGCCCATCTACGGCCAGCCGACGTATGGACCTACGGATTACGCACAATCGGCGCAGACCCCCTATTATCAGGAGCCGACTCAGCCCCAATACACGCAGTCCGCATACAATCAGCCACCAACCTACGCGCAGCAGACCTACTATCAGGCGACCCAACAGCAGCCCGGCTATGGCTACGCGCAGAAGTCGAAGATCGTCGCCGGCCTGCTCGGCCTGTTCCTCGGCACCCTCGGCGTGCACAACTTCTATCTGGGATACACAGGCAAGGCCGTGGCCCAGCTGTTGCTGACCCTGATCGGATGGATCATCCTCATCGGACCGATCATTTCCGGAATCTGGGCTCTGATCGAAGCCGTCCTCATCCTGTGCTCCAGCTACGGGTCCAACTGGCACCGCGATGGGCACGGCCAAGAACTCCAAGATTGATGGGCAGAGGGCTGTACAAGCAGCCGGGCGGCAAACTCGTAGGGGTTTCCGTCCGGCTTTCTGATGACATTCCAGCATATTTCCGCGAATGTGCAAGTTCCATCCAATCCGTGGAACAATGTCGGATCGACGGCGATTTCTTTCTTGACGGCGATGACAAGGATTCCCGCCGACTATTGCAGGATTGGGAAAACTTGCTGAAAAGCCAGCGAGGCGCGCCCACACGCGACATTACGCGACGATTGCAAGCGATTACCGCGAACTATCCGAACGTGCGATTGGTGGGTATGACGGCAGAAGGCATTGCCATCGCTTTTCTCCGCGCAATCACAGGCAGTGAATCGCGTAATGCGGAAGATGCAACGGGCAACGGAAATATCGCGCGGTCCACGAAACAATATTCCGGGGAACAACCGGGAATGCATAATGCGCTGACACAAGAGGAATATCTGGAACGCTGGCGGGACCTGAAACCGACCGTCATCCACGACAAGCCGCGCGACCCGAACGAACAAATGGAAACCGACATCGCATGGGCGCGCGAAGTGGCGGCAGGCAAACGCGAACCCACGCTGCGTATCTGGGAATGGGCCGCTCCGGCCGTGGTCATCGGCAAATTCCAGTCGCTCGAAGACGAAGTCAATACGGCGGTCGCGCAGAAGGAAGGATTCACCGTGGTCCGACGTTGCACCGGCGGCGGGGCGATGTTCATCGAACCGGGCAATACCATCACCTACTCGTTGTACGCGCCGTTCGATTTCACCCAAGGCATAAGCATCGAGGAATCATACCGGCTCTGCGATTTCTGGCTGGTGCGCGCGCTTAAGGAACTCGGGCTCGACGTACGATTCTCCGGACTCAACGACATCGCCACGCAATACGGCAAACTCGGCGGAGCCGCACAACGCCGATTCACACCAGTAGAGGGAGGTCCAGGCGCCATACTGCACCACGTGACCCTCGCCTACGATATCGACGCGGAAAAAATGGGGCGGGTATTGAACACCTCACGTGAGAAAATGTCGGACAAAGCGGTGAAATCAGCGGTAAAACGAGTCGATCCAATGCGCTCGCAGACGGGCATGAGTCGTGAAGACGTGGTTGAACGGCTGCTCGACGCCGCCAGGCGAGTTACAATGTAGCCCGATGGTCGAAGCCGCCCCTGATATCAAGGGCAATGAGAACGTTACGAAAGCTTGGTGTTCCGTGAGGGCATGTGGAATCGCAACAAGCTTTCGAAGCCGCGGCAGCGCGCCCGGCAACACGCCTGGCGGCGTGCCCAGAGGATGTGCCTATGAACGGAGGTGTGACAAATGGCTACGCCAAACGAGACCAATAGTGGACCCAGTGGCGAAAGCGCGACATTGCTGCACACCGCGTTGTTCAAGCAGGTTTCTTCCGAAGAGGCGGAGGAACTGCTGCCGCATCTGCAGCATGCCGAATACAGCAAGGGCGACTATATTTTCCGCGAAGGCGACACCGATCACCGCATGTATCTGCTGGAACGCGGGCGCGTCAAACTGATCCGGCAATCGTCCGACAGACGTGTGCAGTTGTTGAGCATTCATGCGTACGGCGAAGTGCTGGGTGAGATTCCGGTGTTCGATCCGCATGGTGGACCGCGCACCGCATCCGCCGTGGCCATGACCAGTGACACGAAAGTCGTATGGCTTGAGCATGACGCCCTGTTCTCATGGCTTGACGAGCATCCGCGCGTGGCCGTCGACATGCTTCAGGTGCTCGCGCATCGCATGCGTGACAACAACGAGCGCATTTCGGAGCTTGTGTTCATGGACGTGCCGGGACGTTTGGCGAAAACGCTGCTGAATCTGGCGTCACGCTTCGGCGAGCCGGTCGAGGCGGGGTTGAAGGTGCCGCACGATCTGACGCAGGAGGAAATGGCGCAGCTGGTCGGTTCGTCGCGCGAGACGGTGAACAAGGCGCTGATGGATTTCGCCAACCGTGGATGGATTGCGCGTGAGGGCCGTTCCATCATCATCTACCAGCCTGGCATGCTTATTCGACGATCGAGACGATAATTTTCGACTGTTTTCCAGTGTTTTTCAAGTTTTACGGTTGTTTGTGAGAAACCCGTGATGGCTGCGATCGGCCGGTTGATTAGTAGACCCACCACTTTAGAATGGGCACCATGCCCGAAAAGAAGACTTTGACCGTTCAACGTGTGCTCGCACTCGTGATTGCCTACATCACGCTGAGTGTGGGTGGCGGCGTGGCCGCCAGTTTGTTCCTCCTACCGGCGGTTTTCGGCGCGAACAGCGTCGCCAAGGCGGTTATTCCGTCGCTGTCGGTCGAAGGTATTGATTTTGATGTGACCAGCCTGCCGCAGAAGTCGACCATGTACGCTTCCGATGGCACCACGAAAATCACCGAATTCTGGGATCAGAATCGTGAAGTCGTGCCGTTGAAGAAGATTTCCAAATACATGCAGCAGGCCGTGGTAGCGCGTGAAGACAGACGATTCTTCACTCACGGCGGCGTTGATGTGCAGGGTGTGTTCCGCGCGTTCGTCCAAACATATATGAAGGGTGACCATCAGGGCGGTTCCTCCCTTACCCAGCAGTATGTCAAAAACGTGCTGATCTTGCAGGCGCAGCAGGATGACGATCCGATCGCACAATACCATGCGTCGGAAGATACCATCGCACGAAAAATGAGGGAAATGCTGATTTCCGTGCAAATGGAAAAGCAGTATTCCAAGCCTGAAATTTTGCAGGGATATCTCAATATCGCACAGTTTGGCGGCAATAGCCTTTATGGCGTGCAGGCGGCTGCGAAGCGGTATTTCAACACCACCGCAGATCAGCTGAACATCGTGCAGTCCGCCACCATCGCGGCAATCACCAAGAATCCGAACGCTTACGATCCTTCCGTCGAATCGAACCAGCCGGAATCCGAGAAGCAACGCAATATCGTGCTGCAGCTGATGAACGAGCAGGGCTATATTTCGGATGCGGAATATCAAGAGGCGGTCAATACTCCGCTCGCAGATACGCTTGATGTCCAGCCTATTTCCACCGGTTGCATGGCCGCGGACTATGATGCGGGCTATTTCTGCGATTACGTGGTGCATAAGATTTTGAATTCCAAGGAATTCGGCAAGACCAGCGAGGACAGGGAAAGACTGCTGAAAGAGGGCGGTCTGAAGATCGTCACCACGTTGGATATCGATGCCAACACCTTGTTGAACGAAACCGCGCGCAACACCATCCCACCGGAAGATTCCTCCGGCATGGAAATCGTGATGGCGTCCGTCAAACCGGGTACCGGAGAAGTGTTGGGCTTCGGTCTGAATCGAACGTATGATGCCACCGAAGCGGCGCAGAACGACCAGACCAGGGATTCCATGAACTATGCCGTGGACCGAGAAGACGGCGGCGGCATGGGCTTCTCCATCGGCTCGTCGTGGAAGCCTGTCAATCTGGTGGCGTGGATGGAAGCGGGACATTCCGTCAACGAGAACCTGCAGACGTCCACGAGGTATTCGACCTCGTTGTTCGCATGCGATCGTTATACCGGCGGCACTGATACGTGGAACGTCACCAACGCAATAACCAATGGAACGGTGAACCCGGAAACGCCGGCATTGGCTTTGGCAAGGTCTCATAACACCACGCAGGCTTCCATGGGATCCATCATCGGCTTGTGCAAGATTGCCGATACCGCAACTGAACTTGGCTATCATGATGCGAATACCGGTGAGACGCTCGACAAGACCTCATCATTCGTGCCTGCCATGATGGTCGGCAACGTCAACGTGTCCCCGCTGACGATGGCAAGCATCTTCTCTGTATATGCGTCCAATGGCGTGCAGTGCGATCCGATCGCGCTGAAGCAGGTGACTGATGTGGACGGCAATGATATTAAGGTGCCTTCCGCGAACTGCCATCAGGCGGTCGATCCGGAAATCATCCAAACGCTTGCTTGGGCCATGAATCAAGGCGTTGTCCGTCCTGACGGCGCAGGCGGTGTGGCACAGCTAGCCAATGGACGTAAGACCTTCGCCAAGACCGGTACCCACGAGGATCAGCTAGTTACGACGGGTGGTTTCATTCCGAACCAGATCGCCACATTCGTGCTCGTCGGTGACGTGCAGAACCCGGTTGGCCACCCGATTGCGAATATCGCTATCAACGGCCAGTACCACAGCTACTGGGATGGTTCCACCATCGCGGCCCCGGCATGGCGTGACTTTATGAATGCTTATGCGGAACGCAAACAGCTGCCGATTGACAACGATTATGGGCAGCCTGCGGCCAAGTATTCCGCAACATCCAGCACGGTCACCAAGATCGGCGGTGGAAAGCAGAATGCCACCCAGCAGCAAAGCACAATCATTCAGCAGCAGAACCAGTCGCTTCAGCAGCAAAGCCAGCAGAACGACCAGCAGGATGATCAGGATCAGCAGCAGACCGAAGATGAGTGACGCTTCCGCAATTCAGCGAATGGAAGTGAACAATCAATGAACGCCCGCCACGCTCGGCGGGCGTTCTGCGTAGAATGCAGATAGTGCCGGTTTTATGGCACGAAATCTCCAGAGAAGCTCAAGGGGAATACAAGAAGAAGGTTCAGCCGATCGGCATGGAGCCAGTAGGTGCGACCGGAGGGGAGCTACTACGATGAGCGAAGACGAAAAGAAGGCGAAGCGGTCGAAGAAGGCTACAACCAATGGCACGGTTGGCCTGTTCGATCCTATGACTTTGCGTGGCATGACCGTGCGCAACCGCATCTGGCTGCCGCCAATGGATACGTATTCCGCGTTGGCCCAGGATGGCCTGCCCACGCCATTCCACTACCAGCATTATGTGTCACGTGCCATGGGCGGTTTCGGCATGGTTATCGTGGAAGCCACCGCAGTGACGCCGGAGGGTCGTATTTCGCCGTGCGACTTGGGATTGTGGGCCGACGAGCAGATGGACGCATGGCGTTGGATCGTTGCCGATGCGAAGGCCGCCGGCGCGACGATGGCGGTGCAGCTCAACCATGCCGGACGCAAGGCTTCCACCGGCTGCTTCTCCATCGGATACGAGCATGAGAGCGTGCCGGAAGAGCAGGGCGGATGGCAGACCGTGGGGCCAAGCGCCAACGCGTTCGGGCCGTTGGACAAGCCTCGCGAACTCACCGTTGACGAAATCCATGCCATCGTCGACCAGTTCCGCGACGCCGCTTGGCGTGCTTATGATATCGGCTTCGACGCGGTGGAAATTCATGCGGCCCACGGCTATCTGCTGTCGCAATTCCTCGATCCGCTGATCAACGAGCGCGAGGATGAATACGGCGGATCGTTCGACAACCGTATCCGCATACTGGTCGAAGTCGTGGACGCCGTGCGTTCCGTCATCCCCGACACCATGCCGGTGCTGGTGCGCGTTTCCGCGACCGATTGGGCCGCCGGAGGCTGGGATCTCGATCAGACCGTCGACCTTGCCAAAGTCCTGAAGAAGCACGGTGTCGATCTGATGGACGTCTCCACCGGAGGCATGATTCCGGGCGTGACCATTCCCGTCAAACCTGATTATCAGGTTCCATTCGCCGAACAGGTGCGCTCGCGTGCCGAAATTCCAACCACGGCCGTCGGATTGATCACCAAGCCGAAGCAGGCCAAGAAGATTTTGAAATCCGGTGCCGCCGACGCCATCGAAATCGGACGTGCGGCGCTTCGTGATCCGAATTGGCCTCTTCGCGCCGCCCACAAGCTCGGTATTCCGACCGAAGATGCGCCCTACCAGCCGCAGTATGTGCGTGGCGCATACTAAACGCAACCAATAACCAAGGTAATATCGAACAACAATCGAACAACAATAATGCGCCCTGCACCGCGTTGGCGGTCGCAGGGCGCATTATTATTTGGTGCTCGCTGCCGATTGAAATAATCGGTATCAGGCGTCGATGCCGACAGCCTGGCTCACATGGTCGAATCCGTCCCGCTTGAGCAGTTCGGCAAGGCCGCGCTTCAACACGGTGATCTGCTGCGGTCCGCGATACATCAGCGAGCTGATGAACATGACCAACGACGAGCCGGAACGAATCTTCGCATACGCCTGCTGCGGAGTGAACACGCCGCCGATGCCGGCAATCGCAAAACGGTCGCCATACTCGCGGTACACCTGCTTGATGCGTTCGTTGCTGGCCTCATAGCATGGCGAACCTGACAGTCCGCCCTCCCAATCGCGAGGAATCTCCATGCCGGTGCGGTCCTTCTGCAGATTCGCAATCGACAAGCCCTGCACATTGTGTTCGGCAAGCACGTCAAGCAGATCCTTGAACTCTTCCCAGGACTTATTCAACGGCATCTTCACCAGCGTGGGCTGTGGACGTTCGATCTTGTCGAGTTCGGTGAACAGCTTGTCGAGCGCTTCAGGGCTCTGATTGAACGGTTCGCCGGCCATCGTGTTCGGGCAGGAGATGTTCACTTCGACCATGGCGGTGCGACCGGCCGTGCGGCGCATCGAAATGCAGTAATCCTCGATGCCTTCGTCCAAATCGCCGGTCTTATCGTCATTCGTACGCGCGATCGACACGGAAATCTGCATGTCGCGCGCCTTCGTCCAAGCCTGTTCCGCGCGCGGAACAACGATTTCCGAACCCTCATTGGCAAGACCGACATGCACCATCATCGAATCATATTCGGGCAGACGGTGGAACCACGGCTTCGGATTGCCGGGGCACGGACGAGACGTGGTGGATCCGACCGTTTCGAAGCCGAAGCCGGCGTTGTCGAGCAGCACCGGCATCTCGCAGTTCTTGTCGAGGCCGGCGGAAAGGCCGAACGGATTGACGAAGTCGACGCCCATCACGTTGGTTTCCAGCACGGGGTCGGAATAGTTGAGCATTTCACGGCACGCCCACATCAGCGGCGGAATGTTCTTGGTGATCTTGCAGAACTGAATCATCTGGTCGTGCGCCACATCGGGCGTCTGATTGAACACGAAATGCGGCTTGATGATGTGCTTGTAGCCGAAGGTGAAGAGATCTGTGGTGGCTTTGTTCACCGCATCGTGCCAGAAATTCTCAGAAACATACGTCATGGTTCACTATTCTCGCACCGTTTGTCGCAGGAAAGCAACACGTCGATTGATTTCGCTGACGGGATGTCGACGTTCGTTTTTGTTCGATTTGAACGATTACAGGAGTGCCAAGTATATTTTTTCGTGAGGAAAACGCGCGAAACGCTCATCTCAGTTTTTATTTTGAGTGAACATGTGCGATAATGTTCGAATGATATCGTCACAACGTCAGCATTTGATTTTGAGCAGGTTGCGTACCCGCGGTGCGGTGCGTATCACCGCATTGTCCAAGGAATTGGGCGTTTCCGCCATGACCATCCGACGCGATATCGCCGATCTGGCCGACAAGGGTCTGCTGAAGCGTGTGCACGGCGGCGCCGTCACCACCAGCACGCTGCTGAGTGAGCCGCTGTTCTCCGTAAAGTCGCAGATGGACATCGGATTGAAGGACGCCATCGCACAGGAAGCCATCAAATATGTGGCACCCGGCGACGTGATCGCCATCGGCGGCGGCACCACCGCATACGTATTCGCGCAACATCTGTTGGAATCACAGCAGTCGTCGGGGATCACCATCCTCACCAACTCCATTCCGGTGGCGGAACTGGTGCAGGCGCTGGAATCGAAAGACGTGGAAGTCATCGTGACCGGCGGCGTGACCACCCGATCCAACTCGCTCGTAGGCCCGATCGCAGACAAAGTGGTGGCCTCCCTGCGCGTCAACACAGTCTTCCTGGGCACGCATTCCGTGTCCATTCCGCGCGGCTTCCTCATGCCGAACTCGCTTGAGGCCGCAACCGATATGGCAATGATGGACATTGCCGATCGCACCATAATTTTGACCGATCACACCAAGTGGAGCTGCACATCATTGTCGCTTTTCGCACGCTTCGACCAGGTGGACACGGTCATTACCGATGATGGACTAGACCCCGATTCGGTTGGGAAAACAAGGGATTTGGTTAAAGAGCTCGTGCTGGCACACCAGAGCGAGCCTATTCAGGAAGGTGAATAACCATAATGAGTGAATTCGCAAACTACACTCCCGGAGAGTACGCGAAGGAGCACATTCGCATCACGCCGACCACGCTCGCCGATGGCCGCGCTTTCTTCTACCTCGACGATGATCCGGAATACGTTTCCGGCGCGAAGACGCGCGAACTGAACGATCCTCGTCAGCTGGCATACCGTTTCTCCAACCAGCTCAACGCGGCCGGTGAGGAAGTGCCGTACGCTGCTCCGGAAATGCGTCGCGATCCACTGACCGGCGACTGGATTCCTATGGCGACCGCACGCATGAACCGTCCGATCACCGCGGGCCCTGGCGCCACCGCCAAAGGCAACCC
>ERZ791808.2613-NODE-2613-length-10464-cov-3.026996_pt1 | contig 10464 bp, 7 predicted proteins | sample MGYA00510305_ERZ791808 | MGnify/ENA primary metagenome ERZ791808 (study PRJEB30046, sample SAMN00792024) | human gut metagenome | study: EMG produced TPA metagenomics assembly of the A metagenome-wide association study of gut microbiota in type 2... | reverse complement strand
CGGAAACGTGCGTTTTGTGGAAGGCGGGGGCGCCATTCTATACGGCTTCAAGATAGTTGCTGCAATATATTATCCTTTTGGCTGACGGCGTGCTGTGAGGCTCTCTATTGTTGATGGGAAAGGGGCGGAAGTGGGGCTGCTCATTGAAGGCTGATGGCTGTGGAAGGCATGAAGTCCAGAACTCCGCTTTCCCCAGAGGAATGATGCATCGACCGGAAGAGCCGCGTGGAACCCCGAGGGCGGTTGGTAATGCGCTTCGTAGCGAAGGCCGCGAGAAAATCATGTCTTCCGTGTCTGTCCGAGCTTATTTCGGAGAGAGCAGGCGCTGCGGGGTTGGGTTCTCTTTTGGTGTGGATAGGTTTTCCATGCGTGCACTGGCCTTTTTGGGGGCCCGCACCTTTTGGGGACGAGGGAATGGACCGGAAGCGGTGTAAGCCTCGCCGGACGTGCGGTTACTTCATGAAACACCAATCGGTATGCTCTCCGGAACGTTGGGATTGCCTCGCGGTGGAGCAGCCGTTATCATTGTGATGTTGCCGGTGTTTGGGAGGATGGTGTAAAACGGCCGGGCTAGGCTTCACTGTGAGCGATCGTTACGGGGAAAAGCGCTTCCATGCGAGACCGTGCCTTTCCAAACGATGGTTCCGCTGATTTTTCTCTCGCTATTCCGATTTGTTGTGATGGTTCCGCTTTTCGTGAAAAAATGTGCATTTTCGGGGTAGCCAACCGGGGGCATTTGAGGTAGTGAGAGTCGTGTTTGGTTAAGCACTCAAAGTTCCTTGATGGCGCCGTATCGCGGCGGTGGCTCCGTAAACGGCGCCGCCCGTGGGAGCGCATCCAGTCGAGGCTTCTTTTTCACATCTCTTTTTGACGGTAAGGATTGAACATGTCTGTTCCTGGCAAGATGCACAGTTTTTTTGTTCCGGGCATTTCCCTGATCGGCGTGGGCGCGTGCCACGGTATCCCTCATTATGTCCACACCTACCATATCACCAAGCCGTTGATCGTCACCGACAAGGGCATCGTGAACACGGGGATCCTCAAGATCATTACGGACATTCTGGACGGCGACAACATCCCGTACAGCATCTATGACAAGACCGTGCCGAATCCCACCGATGAAAACGTGACCGAAGGCGTCGCCCAGTATAAGGCCGACGGCTGCGACGGCCTGATTTCCATCGGCGGCGGCTCCTCGCACGACTGCTGCAAGGGCATAGGCATCCTGCTTTCCAACGGCGGCGCGATTTATCAGTATGAAGGCGTGGATAAGGTCAACCACATGCTGCCGCACTACATCGCCATCAACACGACGGCGGGCACCGCTTCGGAACTGACGCGCTTCTGCGTGATCACCGATAAGGAACGCCATGTGAAGATGTCCATTGTGGACTGGTTCCTGACTCCCAACGTCGCGGTCAATGACCCTGTCCTTATGGTCGGTATGCCGCCGTCCCTGACCGCAGCCACGGGTATGGACGCCCTGACGCACGCCATCGAAGCGTACGTTTCCACCAACACCACGCCGATGACGGACGCCTGCGCGGAACAGTCCATCCGTTTGGTTGCCAAGTACCTGCGCAAGGCCGTGGCCAACGGCAAGGACATGGAAGCCCGTGAAGGCATGGCCTACGCCCAATATCTTGCCGGGATGGCCTTCAACAACGCCGGTCTGGGGTACGTGCACGCGATGGCGCATCAGCTTGGCGGCTTCTACAGCCTGCCCCATGGCGAGTGCAACGCCATCCTTCTGCCGCATGTGGAGTCCTTCAACCTGATTTCCCGCCTCGATCGCTTTGTTCGCATCGCGCAGATGATGGGCGAGTGCACTGACGGTCTGTCCGAACGCGCCGCCGCTGAATTGGCGATTTCCGCCATCAAGACGCTGTCGAAGGATGTGGGCATCCCCACGACCATCACCGAGCTCGCCGCCCGGTACGTGAAGGCCATCGATCCCCGTGACATCCCCGCGATGGTCGGACATGCCCAGAAGGACACCTGCGCCGCCACGAACCCACGTACAATGAGCCTGGAAATCATCAGCCAGCTATACAAAGACGTTTTTTAGGAACCGGCAATGAGGGGCGCCCGTTTTTGAAACGGGCGCCTTTTCTTTCCGTATCTGGCCTATTCTTTTCCCCTTCCCGGAATGCAATCGGTTGAGAAGGGGAGTGGTCTTGGCCTCCCCATATGGAATTTTCCCGGTTTCTCAGGCGAGGGCCGGGATTTGTTTGGAATCAATGGGGAGAGGGTTTTTTGAGGGAACGGCGGGGCACCCGGAGGGCTTTGGACCTCCGGGGGGGGCGGGGATTGGCTGAGAAAAGGGGCTGTTTCGCTTTTTTTCATGTCCGCCGTGTCCCCCGCTTTGGTGCCTTGTATACGTAACTCTTTTGAAATACATATTTTTAAAAAGTATGCCCATACAGTTGAGCCGATATAATTTCTTGATGCCCCATAGTGTTTTCTGATACGGAATTGATGACGCCGGAGACCCCCCCATAAGGAAAGCTTTTTCCTGAATAACCCGTCTGCCGTTGTCAAACGCTCAAAGAGAACTTACACTGTGCCCGAGGCTTGGCGGGGTTTGGCGCTGCCGGGCCATACGGAGGTAACTTTTGAATCAGTTTACGCGGAATCTCATGCTCTGGGGGGTCATCTCCCTGGCTATGGTCATTGTGTTCAACCTGTTTAGCCAGCCTCAGCATTCGTCCCAGCCGAGCGTGACGTACAGTGAATTCCTGCGTCAGGCCGCCAAGGGTGAAGTGTCCGAGGTGGTTATTCAGGGGAATACCCTTACCGGGAAAACGACCGACGGCAAATCGTTCCAGATTTACGTCCCCAACGATCCCGGCCTTGTGGATAAACTCATTGCCGAGAAGGTCGAAGTCCGGGCCGAGCCTGTCGAGGACTCCCCGTGGTACATGACCCTGTTGGTGTCGTGGTTCCCCATGCTGCTGCTTATCGGCGTGTGGATTTTCTTCATGCGCCAGATGCAGGGCGGAGCGGGCCGTGCCATGTCCTTTGGCCGGTCCCGGGCCCGTATGCTCAATCAGGAGCAGGGCAAGGTCACGTTCGATGACGTGGCCGGTGTGGACGAAGCCAAGGAAGAACTTTCCGAAGTCGTCGATTTCCTCTCCAATCCGCGCAAGTTCACCCGTCTTGGCGGGCGCATTCCCAAGGGCGTCCTGCTCGTCGGCCCTCCCGGTACCGGTAAGACCCTGCTGGCCCGCGCCGTGGCTGGTGAGGCGGGCCTGCCCTTCTTCTCCATTTCCGGTTCCGACTTTGTGGAAATGTTCGTGGGCGTGGGCGCTTCGCGTGTCCGTGACCTGTTTGTGCAGGGCAAGAAAAACGCTCCTTGCCTTATCTTTATCGACGAAATCGACGCCGTGGGCCGTCAGCGTGGCGCTGGCCTCGGCGGGGGGCATGACGAACGCGAACAGACCCTGAACCAGCTCCTTGTGGAAATGGACGGTTTTGAGTCCAACGAAGGCGTCATCCTCATCGCGGCGACCAACCGTCCCGACGTGCTTGACCCCGCGTTGCTCCGCCCCGGCCGTTTTGACCGTCAGGTTGTGGTCCCCACGCCCGACGTGAAGGGCCGCCTGAAGATTCTTGAAGTGCATACCCGCCGTACGCCGCTGGATAAGCACGTCAATCTGGAAGTCATCGCCCGCGGTACGCCGGGCTTTTCCGGCGCGGCGCTGGAGAACCTGGTCAACGAAGCGGCCCTCCAGGCCGCCTTGGCCAGGATACGGTGTTCATGCGCGATTTCGAATATGCGAAGGACAAGGTGCTCATGGGCAAGGAACGCCGCAGCCTTATCCTTTCCGACGAGGAAAAGCGGATCACCGCGTACCACGAAGGCGGTCACGCTCTGGTGGCCAAGCTGCTGCCCGGGACCGACCCCGTGCACAAGGTGACGATCATCCCGCGCGGGCGTGCGCTCGGCGTGACCATGCAGCTGCCGGAAGGCGATCGTCATGGCTACTCCAAGGCGTTTCTCCAGAACAACCTCATGGTGCTGCTGGCCGGGCGCGTGGCCGAAGAAATCATCTTCGACACGATTACCACCGGTGCCGGCAACGACATTGAGCGCGCTACGGGCATGGCCCGCAAGATGGTTTGCGAATGGGGCATGAGCGATGTCGTCGGCCCCATGACCATCGGCGAGCAGGGCGAGGAAGTCTTTATTGGCCGCGATTGGGGCCATGCGCGCAACTACAGCGAAGACACCGCCCGCATCGTAGACGCCGAGATCAAGAAGCTGGTGGAGACCGCGCGCGAGAACTGCCACAAGCTGTTGCAGGAAAACATCAATCTCCTGCATGCGCTTGCCAAGGCCTTGCTTGACCGCGAAACCATCACCGGCGACGATATTGATTTGCTCGTCAAGGGCGAACCGCTGCCGCCGTTTGATGCGGACGGCAGTGCCGCGAAGCAGGAACCTGCGGCTCCCGCCCCTGCTTCCGCTGACGCGGGGGGTGAAACCTTCAAGCTGGAAGCGGAACCGTCTCAGGATGGCGGGACGGGCGAGAAAACGCAGGACGAAACCAAACAGCAGTAAACGGCTTGCCCCGGCATCCTGCGGATGTCGGGGCATTCAGCTTTATTAGGACAGCAGCGTGAACAACGAACGCAAATGGATTCTTCGAGGGGGGAGGGTGTTGAACCCTGCCCCCTTTTGTCTGATAGGCATTGTGAACGTAACGCCGGATTCGTTTTCCGACGGGGGAAAGTATATCGATCCGCGTAACGCCGTGGCTCATGGCCTCCGTCTGTTGGACGAAGGGGCCGGGATGCTCGATCTGGGGGCGGAATCCACCCGTCCTTTTGCCGAACCCGTGCCCGAAGGTGAGGAAATCGCCCGGCTCATGCCGGTTGTGGCGCGCCTTCGTGAGCAGCGGCCTGATGCGGTCCTTTCCGTGGATACGTTGAAGGCCGGGACGGCCCGGGCGGCATTGGAAGGCGGCGCGGACATCATCAACGACGTGTCGGCCTGCGTGGCCGATCCGGCGTTGCTCGACGTGCTTGCCGAATACAAGCCGGGGTATGTGCTCATGCACAGTCAGGGCAGCCCGCGCGAAATGCAGGTGAACCCCCGCTACGGGAACGTGGTGGAGGAGATTCTGGCCTTTTTTGAGGAACATCTGGCACGGCTGGTCAAGGCCGGTTTGCCCGAGGATCGGATAGCACTTGATCCCGGCATCGGGTTCGGTAAGAATAAGGATCACACCGTGGCCATCCTGAAAGGGCTGGAACGGTTTGCTTCGCTGGGCCGCCCCTTGTATGTGGGGCTTTCCCGGAAATCCATGTTCCGGGAGATCCTTGGCCTCGAACTGGAACAACGGGCCGAAGCCACCCGTCTGGCTGTCGCGCTGCTGGCCGCGCGGGGCATCCCTTACCATCGCGTTCACGACGTTGCCGGTTGCGCGCAAGCGCTGCGGCTTGTCGAAGCTATGACGCCTCTCGCCTGATCCTTCCGGCGTACCCTGTAAAGCTCATTTTGGAGCCGGATCATGGATTTCCTGTCTTTTTATTGGCGTGACGTGCTGGATATCGCCCTCGTAACGCTGCTTTTATACCGCATCCTGCTTCTTATCCGGGGAACGCGCGCGTTTTCGGCGCTCATCGGTCTGGTCGTTCTGGTGGCGGTGTACGCCCTCTCGCATTTTATAGGTCTCTATTCCTTGTCATGGTTGCTGGAGAACCTGTTCGGTTCGCTGTTCCTTGTCATCGTGATCCTGTTTCATGATGATATCCGGCAGGCTCTTGCCGCGATGGGGACGCAATACCTTTCGTGGAAGAAACACCCCGCGCCGTCAAATATGGTCGGCGATCTCGTCTGGGTGTGCCAATACTTCGCCAAGCGGCGCATCGGGGCTCTCATCGTTCTGGAAGGCAAGGTGCAGCTTGGCGACATGATGAAGGGCGGGGTAGTACTGGACGCCCGGATATCCCGGGAGCTCCTGCTGACCATCTTCTTTCCCAATACCGCGCTGCACGATGGGGCGGTGATCATCCGCAAAGGGCGCATTGCCGCGGCGGGGTGTATCCTGCCGCTGGCGCAGATGGACCGCCAGAATTTCGGTACGCGGCACCGCGCCGCGCTTGGCGCTACGGAAGTCAGCGATGCGACGGTCATTGTCGTTTCAGAGGAACGCGGCGAAGTGAGCGTGGCCTCTAAGGGCCATTTGGCGGTTATGCCCGATGCCGAACAACTGAAAGAGACGCTGAACAATGTTATCGAACACTAAAGACCCCCAGAAAGGCAACTGGCGCTATCTCTTGGTAGCCTTTCTTCTTGCCCTCGGGTTGTGGTATACGCTCAACGCGCGTGAGCAAATCGAGCGCGTGGTTGAGGTGCGCCTTGATTATAAGGGGTTGCCGACCGGATTGATCGTGACGGGAGGCCAGCTCAATAAAGTCAGCGTGCGCCTCCGCGGTCCACAGGAATTGTTGCGGTCCATGACCAACCGGGAAATTTCCTATACGTTGGATCTGTCCGGCGTGACGCCGGGCAAGAACGTGATCCCGCTGACGACGGGGGAAAACAAGCCGCCGGAACTGCGGGCCTATGAGGTGCTTGAAGTCACGCCATCCCGGATGATTCTTGAAGTGGACAAGATCATGGAAACGAACCTGCCTGTAAAAGTGGCGCTGAGAGCTTCGCCCGTTGCCTCGTCGGTAAGGCTGAAAGATCTGGTGGTCGACCCGCCGCAAGTGACCGTGCGCGGTCCGGCAAGCGTGATCGCGTCCATGAAGGAGATACAGGCGGAGATCCCGGTGGATCTCGCGGCGGAAGGGAAGGCCGTCTCGGAAGAGGTTCCGTTACTTGCCCCGCCCGCTGTGGAGCTCAATCCGCAGGTCGTTAAGGTGACATGGAAAATCGATGTGAAGAGGCGTACCCTGAGTTTGCAGCGCGATATCATTTTTGAGGGTGAGAATCCCAATGTAAGCGCTCAGCCTTCACGGGCCAACCTCATGGTTTCCGTCCCTCAGGCGATGGTCAAAGATGCCGGGTACCTCGCGCAATTTCAGGTTTCCGTCCCGTCCGATACGGCGATGCCTGCGGAAGACGGGGCCGTGAACGCGCCTCTTCAGGTTGCCGTGCCCCAAGGCGGGCGCATCCTGAAAATCAGCCCGGAAACCGTGTCGATTTCCCGGCATCCGAGCGAATAAGCGGTCTGTTCCGCTGTTCTATAACAAAAGAGATCTTGGAGTAGTTGATGAGCGTTCGTCTTTTTGGGACTGACGGGATGAGGGGCCGGGTCAACAAGTATCCTATGACGCCGGAAGTGGCTTTGCGCCTGGGGCTTGCCGCTGGCACGTTCTATCGGGACAAGAACCGACGCAGCCGCGTAGTCATCGGTAAGGATACCCGCCTTTCGGGATATGTGTTCGAGAACGCGCTGGCGGCGGGCTTGCTGGCGGCGGGGATGGATGTCTTTCTTGTCGGCCCCCTGCCCACTCCTGCGATTTCCTTTCTCACGACCAACATGCGGGCGGATGTGGGGGTGGTCATCTCCGCGTCGCATAACCCATTCAGCGACAATGGGATTAAGTTTTTCGACGCCGAAGGGTTCAAAATCCCGGATGCCGATGAAGATCGCATGACGGAAATGGTGCTGGACCCGAATTTTGACTGGAATTATCCCGAACCCGCGAACACCGGCCGTGCCTACAAAATCAAGGACGCTCCGGGCCGTTACATCGTGTATCTCAAAAACAGTTTCCCCGCGCACTTGTCCCTTGAAGGGCTGCGGGTGGTCATTGACTGCGCCAATGGCGCCAACTATAGGGTCGCGCCGCTGGCCCTTGAGGAGTTGGGCGCCGAAGTCGTTAAAATCGGTACGGAGCCCAACGGGTTGAATATCAATTACCGCTGCGGTTCCCTGTACCCCGAGGCTGTGGCCGCGAAGGTCCGCGAGACGCGGGCCGATATTGGGCTTGCTCTGGACGGCGATGCCGATCGCCTCATCGTCGTGGACGAAAAGGGCACCGTTCTGGATGGCGACCAGATCATGGCCCTGTGCGCGCAGGATCTCATGCAGCAGGGCAAGCTTCCGGGCAACATCCTTGTGGCCACGGTCATGAGCAACATGGCGCTTGAAGTGTTCATGAAGGAGCGGGGCGGTACGCTTATCCGTACCAACGTAGGCGATCGCCATGTCGTGGCGGCCATGCGCCAGCAAGGGGCTCTCCTTGGCGGGGAGCAATCCGGCCATCTTATTTTCCGTGAATACAGCACAACCGGCGACGGTCTCCTTGCCGCTCTTCAGATCCTGCGGATCATGCGCCAGCGGGGGCGGCCTCTGTCGGAACTCGCCGGCCTGCTCGTCCCCTATCCGCAGGAACTCCGGAACGTGCACGTCGAACACAAGATACCGTTTGAGGAAAACGTGGAAATCGCCGATGCCGTCGCCCGTATCGAAGAAGGCCTTGAAGGCCGTGGGCGTGTGTTGCTGCGTTATTCGGGCACGGAACCTTTGTGCCGGGTTATGGTTGAAGGGCAGGATGCGGACAAGGTACGCGTGTATGCCAACGAGCTTGCCGGAATCGTGGAAAAAGCGCTCGGATAGACGGGTTTTGAGAACTGTCCGGGGGCATGGCTCGGCTTTTTCTGATGGGGAGGGTGATATATTTATATTGCTCTTCAAGAAGGAATAGGACTTAGCAAGATTGTTTGATATAAAGTATAGATCGAACAAGTATTTGATCGTGCATATCAGTATATTGTTGCAATGAGGCTCGCCTTTCCAGTGGAAGGAGTGAGAGAGTAAAGAAAGGGATACGGGGGAAACCGGCCCAAAATCTTTTTGCGGGGGAAACGAAGTCACATGAATATTCGTAAGGTTGTCATTCCGGTCGCCGGTTGGGGGACGCGTTCTTTGCCTGCCAGCAAGAATATTCCTAAGGAAATGCTGCCTATCTACAACAAGCCCGTTGTGCAGTACGTTGTGGAAGAAGCTATCCGTGCTGGTGTGGAAGACGTTATTTTTGTGACCAACCGTGACAAGAGCGTTATTGAAGATCACTTCGACTATAACCTTCAGCTTGAGGGCGTTCTGGAACGCGCCGGAAAGCTGAAGATGCTCAAGGAAGTCCGCGATGTGGCCGAGATGGTCAACATCATGTCCGTTCGTCAGAAGAAACAGCTCGGTCTCGGCCATGCGGTGCTGTGCGCCAAGGAGATGGTACGTGACGAACCCTTTGCGGTCATGGTCGGCGACGACTTTATGATCGGCGATGACGCGGGATTGACGCAGCTTGTCCAAGTGGCGTCCGAACACGACATGCCGGTTATCGGAGTCATGGAAGTACCCGCAGACAAGGTAAACCGTTACGGTATCGTAATGGGTGAAGAAATCACTCCCGGTGTCTATAACATTACGGATATGGTGGAGAAACCAGCCATAGGCACGGTGGATTCCCGCCTCGCCATTGTGGGACGCTATGTGCTGACTCCGGATATTTTTGAACATCTCGCACGGGTGAAGCCCGGACACGGCGGCGAGATTCAGCTTACCGACGCGCTGGCTTCTCTGGCCCGGGAACGCGGTATGTTGGCTGTGAAGATGGGCGGCATCCGTTTTGACGCCGGGGACTGGGTGGATTATTTGACGGCCAACATCTACTTCGGACTGCGCGATGAAAAACTGCGCGACGGCCTGAAGGCCAGGTTGCGCGAATTGCTCGACTAGGCATTGTGGATGGCGTTTGATAAACAGGGGAAACCGCCTTTCCGGCACATCCTCCGGCAGGAGGTGCTGCCGGATAAGGTGGTTTTTTCCTGTTCTTTTATTGTATTGAAATGTATTGTTTTCGTTTCTTTTTGAATTGAACCGATAGAGGGAACAAGCAGCGATTCCTGGATAGGCTGCTGTCCACTCCCTAACACCTCAGGATATCCCCTTGCTTCGAACCGTTGCTTTGCTGACGCCCCCATTTGCTTCCTTGACCTATGCCGTTCCCGAGTGGCTTGCCGGGTTTGCGTGGTGCCCCGGCTTGAGGGTCGCCGTGCCGCTGGGAAGGGGGATGTTGCGTATTGGGGTCGTCCTCGGCGATGGTTCCCCTCTGCCGGAGGGGGTAACGGCTCGGCCCATGCTTTGGCCTCTGGAAAAGGAACCTTTGCTGCCGTCCGGGCACATGGAAATGGTGCGCCAGCTTGCTTTGCGCCAGGCCGTTACGCCGGGGCAGATCCTCGCGATGGTGCTCCCCGCGGGGCTTCGGGTGACGCAGATGCGTCTCCGTACGATGGAAGCGCAAGGCAAGGCGCAGATACGGCTGCTGAAGGATTTGCCCAAGCTGCCAGTAGAGGTTTTGGCTGCGCTTGGTGAAGCGTGGATGCGGGGAGGGGCGGAGTTGCTCGGGCCACGGGAAGACGCCGCCGCCAGCGAGCTGTGTGTACTGCGTTGCGATCCGCCGTGGGCTGTGAGGCCGACCGCGACGCGCCAGATCGAGCTT
>ERZ791808.2605-NODE-2605-length-10496-cov-2.737573_pt1 | contig 10496 bp, 8 predicted proteins | sample MGYA00510305_ERZ791808 | MGnify/ENA primary metagenome ERZ791808 (study PRJEB30046, sample SAMN00792024) | human gut metagenome | study: EMG produced TPA metagenomics assembly of the A metagenome-wide association study of gut microbiota in type 2... | reverse complement strand
AGTGGGAAAATGGAACGAAAAAAAATCCTTCTGATTGAAGATGAGGTAAAGCTGGCTCGTTTTGTGGAGCTGGAATTGAAATATGAGGGCTACGATGTAACGACCTGCCATGACGGCAGAGTGGGGATGGAGATGATCACGAATCAGGAATTCGACATGATTTTGCTTGACCTGATGCTGCCGGGGCTGACCGGTATTGAAATCTGCCGCCGGGTACGGAAGTTTTCGCAGGTACCAATCATTATGCTGACGGCAAAGGATGAGGTAATGGATAAGGTTGCCGGACTGGACAGCGGTGCGGACGACTACCTGACAAAGCCCTTCGCGATTGAGGAGCTGCTTGCAAGAATGCGTGTGGCATTCAAGCACAGCGAGGGAAGTAATATTGCGAAAAAGACGATTTTGCAGGTACAGAATTTGGAGATTGATACGGAAAAGCGAATGGTAACGGTCGATGGCAAGGTGGTTGATTTAACAAAGAAGGAATATGAGCTTCTGACCTATCTGGTACAGAATAAGAATATCGTTTTAACGAGAGAACAGATTTTGAATGAGGTCTGGGGCTATAGCTACATTGGCGAAACAAATGTGGTGGATGTGTATATCCGCTATCTGCGTGCGAAGATTGATGAAGCCTTTGGGAAAAAATACATTCTGACCATTCGAGGGGTAGGATATTATGTCAAGGAAGAATAAGGAGTGGCTGAAGGGAATTCAGCACATGGCGATTGCCAAGCGAATCACGCTGCTTTACGGGGGGATTTTTTCGCTGTCCCTGCTGTTTATCAGTGGCTTTATGATGCTGAATATCTCCGGCTTGCAGCAGAGCGAAATGCGTAGAGAATTGCAGGAGACCATGACGCAGGTGCAGGAATTTTTGCAGACAAATACGGAGCTGAGTGATGAAAGCCTGAGAGAGCTGCTGGGGGATAAATATGTTGAGGTCAGCATTTACAGCAGCGAAGCAAATGAAACCTACAACAATTTTGTGGGAGAGATGCCGCCGTTTCTGTTTCGTCCCGAAGGGGAGCCTCCGAGCAGGCAAAAGCCGCAGAACGGCGCGGACAAGCCGCCTGTGATTGGAGAGAATGAGCTATACAGAGAGGGATACCAGATTAACGGGCGGAGAGAAAACAAAAGCGGCAATGTGGAATATATTCTGGAAAACAGCACAGACCAGCAGTTTATGCTGCTAACGAACCATTTTGAAACGGATACAGATGCGTATCGAATTCAGGTGTTCAAAATGATGGGGAATAACGCCTATATGATGCGGAATTTTCTTGTAAAAATGCTGATTGTGGATATTCTTGGGATTTGCTGTGCATTTCTGATTGGGAAATACATCAGTGACTGTATTCTGCGCCCCGTTGAAGCGATTCGCTCGGCGGCAGAGCGGATTTCCATCGAGGACTTGAGTCAGCGGATTTCCACGGAAGGTCCTGAGGATAAGATGAAGGAGCTGACGATTACGTTTAACTCCATGATTGACTGATTAGATGGGGCGTTTCAGCGGCAGAGTCAGTTTATTTCCGATGCGTCCCATGAGCTGCGGACACCCATTGCTGTCATTCAGGGTTATGCGAATCTGATTAACCGCTGGGGCAAGAGCGATCCTGAGGTTTTGCAGGAATCCATCGATTCTATCCTGACAGAAACCGACCACATGAGTGCGCTTATCCGTCAGCTGCTTTTTCTGGCGAAGGGTGACCAAAATAAGCTGCATGTGCAGAAAACAAGAGTTTCTTTGAACGAGATTGCGGCAGAGCTGGTGCGTGAAATGGATTTGCTGCAGGAGGGCAGAAGCATCACCTTTACAGCGGAGGATGAGGTGGAAATTTTTGCGGAATATGATTTAATCAAGCAGCTGCTGTGGATTCATGGCGAGAATGCCTTGAAATATTCCCCGAACGGCAGTGAGATTGCGGTGCGGGTCTGGAAGGATGCAAGCTTCGGCTATGTTTCCGTGGAAGACCACGGCGCAGGCATTGCGGAGGAGGACCTGCGTAAGATTTTCGACCGTTTTTATCGTGCGGATAAATCCAGAAATAAGGAGGTTTCCGGTACAGGCTTAGGGCTTGCTATTGCGCGCTGGATCATCGATTGCCATGATGGAGAGGTTCTGGTGGAAAGCAAGGTAGGGGAAGGAACGATTTTCACCGATAAATTCCGGCTGTTTTCCGCAGAAAAGAAAGCAAAATCAAAATAATAAAGAAGCAAAACAAAAGGAAAGAAGGCAAAAAGAGGTGTCTCGAAACAGAAGGACGCTTCTTTTTTGCATGAAATTCATAAAAAAAGCTTAATTTTTCTTTGTTCTATTGTTTGGAAGGGAAGTCTTTGCTATAATATTCATAGGTTAAATCTGTAAGATAACCAAAAAAAGGTTGAAAAAGGAGGCGTTTACTTATGAAAAAGAAGCTGGCGGCACTGCTTTGCGGTGTTATGTGTGCGGGAGCATTTTCGGGCTGTTCGACGGATGAGCTGGGCTATCTGAAGATGGCAGCAAATGCAATGGATACCATGAAGACCTGTGAGGTAAAGGGAACGATGCAGGCGGATATCAACTTTGATGCATTGGAGACGTTTATGACAGATGTTGCAAAAGCAACAGGTGCGGATATGGTTGCGACAGTTGGGGAATTCCCTGACGGCAGAAAGACCATGCAGATGGATTACGACATGAATCTGGATATGGATACAATGAAATACGATATGTCCTTTGATGTGAATTACGAAGGCAAAAAGTACGATTTGGGTACGGTGTATTACAGTCTGGCGGATGGCATTGTTGTGACAACAGATACCCTTCTGGGTGCATATCAGCTTGCGGGGGCTGTGGAAGAAAAGAATGACAGCTATCTTTTCACAGAGGCCTTTGCAAGAGATTTCAAGGCAGCACTGGGACAGCAGAAATATATTACACTTATCTCTGCCGAGGATATGACAGGGGTTGACATGGAAGGGGTAAGCATGAGCGGCTTGCAGGATGCCGTATTTACCTTCTATGAGGATGTATTCAAGGGCTTTGAAACAGGCATGGTAAAGAAAATCAGCGGCGGCTATGCGATTCAGGCAGACGGACAGCAGGTGGCACAGCTGATGATCAATATGCTTGATTTTATCGGCAAGAACCCTGAGCAGGTGCTGAATGCAACCGAAGCCTACATGATGACTGTAATGGACAGCATGAATGCAAGTGCAGAGGATAAGTCACAGATAAAGGAAGGCTTTGCAGAGCTGAAGGCATCGGAGCAGGACTTCGTAGACGGCGCGAGCGACCTGAGTGCAATGTTAAAGGAAATTGTGAAAGAACCCAGCATTTCCATGGTTCTGAACAGCTTCAAATATAATGCGGAGGTAAAACAGCTGGCAGAAGGCTTCCGTTCTACAGAGGTGTATGATGTAACCCATAACGGCAAAAGAGTTGCGAAGATTACTACAGATTCTACCATGATGAGCTCCAACGAAATCGTAACGATTCCGAAGGGCGGCATGACATTGGAGGAGCTGCAGAATCAGATGGCGCGTCTGGAAAATAAATATAACCCTGTTGTCGGCGTAACCGTGACATGGGGCTGGGGCGGCGATAACGAAGCAAGCCTGGAGGCAAACAGAAAAGAAGGCAGTGCGGTATTCGGTGGCAATTATGATTATACCGATCTGGTTGTGAAAAATGGCAGAGCATACCTGCCCTTGCGTGATATCTGCGATATGCTGGGCGAGGATGTCGGCTGGGAAAAGACCACAAAGACCTCTTATGTGATGCAGAACGGCAAACGCGTGAATATGAATGTGCTTTTGCAGGACGGCAAATCATTCGTTGGCGTAAGAGCCTTTGAACAGCTTGGCTATACCGTAACCTACACTCCTCTGGAGGACGAAAATATGGTTGAAATTATGAAATAAGCCGAAACAAAATAAATGGAGGACGATGAAAATCGTCCTCTTTTTGCGTTATCGGTGTGTTCTTTTTTTCAGATTTTCCCAGAAGGCATAGGGAATGGCGAGGTTATTTTTCCCACTGCCAAGATAGATATCGGGTTTATTTTTTCCGTGAAAATCACTGCCGCCGGAGGGAAGCAGACCCAGTCGCTTGGCAAGTGCGGTGATCTCCTTTGTCTGTTCGGGGGTATAGGTGGAATATTGGCACTCGATGCCGTCCAGACCATAGGGAATCAGCTCCCTGCAAAGAATTTCCAGCTGCGCTACATTCAGCTCATAAAGCGTAGGATGCGCCAGAACCGCCGCGCCGCCTGCCGCCTTGATGGTTTCGATGCAAAGGGCAGGAGAGAGAAATTCCCGCTCCACATAGCCCGGCAGACCGGGGGAGATATAACGGGTAAAAGCGTCCGCCTTCTTTTTGATATAGCCCTTTTCGAGCAGAATATTCGCAAAATGCGCCCGTGTGATGATTTCACCGCCTGCGTTTGCCGCCACCTCGTCCAAAGTCAGATGCAGACCGATGGAGGAAAGCCTTTCGCACATCCTGCGGTTGCGGATATCGCGGCTGCTTCGGATGGTTTCCATGCGGCCCTTGAGAACGGGATGCGCCGGGTCAAAGCCTAAGCCGACAATATGGATTTCGGGACGGTGGAAATGCTCCCAGAGTGCGGCAAATTCAATGCCTGCGATGGCTTCGATGCCGAGGGCGTTTCCTGCGGCTTGAAATTCCGCCAGACCGTCAATGGTATCATGGTCGGTCAAGGCGATGGCGGAAAGCCCGATTTTCTGCGCTAGCGCTGCAACCTCTTTGGGGGCATAGGTGCCATCCGATGCGGTGGAATGGCAGTGTAAATCTATAATAGAGGAATCGTGCATAGCAATGCCTCCTTTCTATTTTATCGGTATATCTATCAGTATAGCATACTTTTTCCAAAAGACCCATAAAATAAAACCAGAGAGGTCTGTTTGGATAGGATGTGATTTTTTGGGGAAGGAAAAAGGAAAAAAGAGAAAAAAAGGAGAACCATAGCCGCCGAACCCGCGAAAGGCAGACGGGCGGCACGGCGCTTTGCCTTCTGCGCGGCATGGGCATTGCCTTTGCCATCACCTGTATTATATTTATCGGCTTTGGGATGATACTGACCTATACCGCTGCTTCGGAGGAAAGTCTGCCTTTGGTTTCTCTCATCTGTACGGCACTTTCTGCGGCGGCGGCAGGCTATGACTGGGCGGCGTGCAAAAGGAAACGGGGGCTGCTATGGGGGGCTTTGGCAGGGCTTGTTTACACTGCTCTGCTTTACGTTATTACAAGCCTTGCGGCGGATTCCTTCGTTTTGCATGCTTCGGGGCTGATGACGCTTGCAGTGGCACTTGCGGCAGGAGTCATCGGCGGAATTCTGGGGGTAAACCGCAGGTAGTGCAACAGAATTAGAAAATAAACTTGCAAATCCATCATTTTATGCTAAAATAAATTTTGTGATAAACGGAATAAAGGGGCATGGATCCTTCCGCTGACAGAGAACAAGGAAAGATTCATCCCTTTTTTGCGTAAGAAAACAGCATGAAAGGATGGAGAAAAAAGATGAAGATGAAAGGCAGAATGATGCTTTTGCTGACACTCATTGTGGCGGTTGCGCTGAGTGCAATCTCCTATAAGGGGATTGGTTCCAAAAAGGCATTGAGTGTTCATCGCATTGAGCAGGGTCTTGATTTGAGTGGCGGTGTAGATATCGTTTACGAAGCAGACCAGAAATCTGTAACAGACGATGAAATGAAGGCAGCAATTTCCCTTTTGCAGGGCAGATTGGACTGGAAGGGCTGGACAGAGGCTGAGGTTGCCCGTGAGGGAGACAAGCGTATCCGCGTGCAGATTCCCGGTGTGGAGGATGCGGAGGAAGCCATTCAGGAAATCGGACAGACCGCGCAGCTTTCCTTTGCAGATGAGGACGGCAATGTGCTGCTGACAGGTGATATGGTAAAGGATGCAACCAAGCAGGTTGGTTCCACAAGCAAAAACGGTGCTTCTCAGCCCTATGTTGCACTGGAGTTCAACAAAGAGGGGACGGAGAGATTTGCTGAGGCAACCTCGAACAATATTGGTAAGCAGATTTATATTATTATGGATAATGAGGTAATCAGTGCGCCGACTGTTCAGACAGCAATCACAAACGGACAGGCAATGATTACGGGCAGCTTTACCGCGGAGGGGGCAGAACAGCTTGCGTCCCTCATTCGTGCAGGCTCTCTGCCGTTTAACCTGAATGTAATTCAGATGAAGAACGTAGGTGCGCGCCTTGGTGCGGATGCGCTTTCCACAGGAATTAAGGCAGGTATTATCGGTATCGCTTTGGTACTGATTTATATGCTGTTTGCCTATAAGCTGCTGGGCTTTGCGGCAGACTGGGCACTGGTAATTTATATTGGCTTGGAACTGGTGGCGCTGAGTCTGTTCCATGTGACGCTGACATTGCCCGGTATCGCAGGTATCGTGCTTTCGGTAGGTATGGCGGTAGATGCGAATATCGTTATTTTTGAACGTGTGAAGGAAGAACTGGTTCTGGGTAAGAGCCTGCGCAATGCGCTGAAGGCAGGCTTCAAGAGAGCAACTCCTGCCATTCTGGATGGTAACGTAACCACGCTGATTGCGGCGGCGGTTCTGTTCTTCTTAGGCAGTGGTACAGTGAAGGGCTTTGCAACTACACTGATGATCGGTATTGTGATTTCCATGTTCACTGCGCTTTTTATTACCCGTGTGATTGTGAACGGTCTGATGTATGCCGGTGTGCAGAATCCCAAATATTACGGCTTGAGAATGAAATAAGGAGGTGGGGAAAATGCAGATTATTCAAAACAGAAAAAAATTCTTTATCCTTTCCCTGCTGGTCATTATTATTGGTTTTGGCTTTATGATTGCCAATGCACAGGCAGGTAAGGGCGCACTCAACTGGGACGTTGAATTTACAGGCGGTACCTCCATGGAACTGAATATGAACGGTAAATATGATAATGACAAGCTGATTTCCATTATCAAGGACGTAACCGATCAATCCAGTCCGCAGATTCAGGAGGTTCTGGGGACAAATAACGTAGAAATCAAATTGCAGTCCATCGACAGCCCCACGCGTACGGCTCTGGTGGAAGCAATCCAGAAGGAATATTCCAAAGCGACACTGACGGAAGCGAATGATATCAGCGGTACGGTCAGCGGTGAAATGCAGCGTGCAGCCATCAAGGCAACGCTGATTGCGGCAGTAGCAATGCTGATTTATATTTCTATTCGGTTTAAGGATGTGCGCGCAGGCGGCAGTGCCATTCTGGCGCTGATTCATGACGTGCTGGTGGTTCTGGCGGCGTATGCGATTTTCCGTATTCCCGTAAATAATGCTTTTATTGCGGTACTCTTGACGATTCTGGGGTATTCCGTAAACTCGACCATTGTTATTTTCGACCGTATTCGTGAAAATAAAGGGGCATTCAAGAGAAACCAGACAGCAGAACGCATCAATAAGAGCATCAGCCAGACATTGGCGCGTTCCATCAATACATCCCTGACAACATTGTTTACCATTGGTGCCATTTATTTCCTTGGTGTGCCTTCCATTCAGGAATTCGCACTGCCTATGATGGTTGGTATCATTGCCGGTGCATATTCTTCCATTTGTATTTCCGGCTCCATCTGGTACACATTGCTGCCAAAGGCGGAAAAAGACGTATAACGATTAGTCGAAATCAGGATTTTGACTTGCGAGAGGAAAAGAAAGCGTTGTTCTTTGGTTTATCCGAAACAACGCTTTTTTCTTTTGCCCTGCTATGGTATGATGGAGGGGTATGAAAGGAGTGGCGGCATGAAACGCTGGCTTTTAAAACGAACGAAAATAGATACGGCGGCAATGGCACGGGATTTGGGCATCCGTCGGGCAACAGCGGCAGTGCTTGCCAATCGGGAGCTATCTTCCAGACAGGCGGCAAGGAGCTTTCTCTACGGTGGTACGGCGGCATTAGGAAATCCGCTGGAAATGAAGGATTTTTCGCAGGCAGTCTCTCTGCTTGCAGAAGCGATTCGCGCAGGAAAGAGAATTGCCGTGTATGGAGATTATGATGTGGACGGGGTGATGAGCACCTCTATTTTATATCAGACGATTCTGCGATGTGGCGGCAATGCTGTTTTTTATCTGCCGCATCGGCAGAAGGAGGGCTACGGGCTGAACCTGAAGGCGGTGGAGCAGCTTGCGGCAGAAGGCATAGAAGTGCTTTTTACCTGTGATAACGGCATTGCGGCGTTGCAGGAAATTGCGCTTGCGAAGGAAAAGGGCATGACGGTTGTAGTGCTTGACCACCATGAGCCCGGCTTTCGGGGCGAGGGAGAGGAGCGCAGAGATATTCTGCCTGCGGCGGATGCCATCATTGACCCGAAGCAGCGAGCCTGCCCCTATCCCTTTAAGCAGATGTGCGCCGGAGGACTTTCCTATTACTTTGCACATCACCTTTTGCAGATATTTGAAATTACGGATGAGGGGCTGGAACGACAGCTTTTGACCTTTGCAGGCATTGCGACCGTCTGCGATATTGTGGATTTACTGGGGGAAAACCGTGCGCTTGTGCAGATGGGACTTGCGGAAATCCGTAAAACGGAAAATATTGGGCTGCGCGTGCTGATTGAGGAGGCAGGGCTTGCGGATAAGGCCATTTCGGAATATCATATCGGCTTTATCATTGGGCCTTGCATCAATGCGACAGGACGGCTAGAAAGTGGCAGGCTTGCGGGGGAGCTTTTCTGCACGCAGGATGAGAAGGAAGCGAGAGAGAAGGCAAGGCATCTGGTGATGCTCAATGCGGAACGCAAGCATCTGACAGAGGAAGCGGCGGAGCGTGCGGATATTGCCCTGCAGGAAGGCGACGCTTTGCAGGATAGGGTGCTTGTGCTGTATGATGCGGAGATTCACGAAAGCATTGCAGGGATTGTTGCAGGCAGAATCAAGGATAAATATTACCGCCCGACCATCCTGATTACGGGCAGCGAGGACGGAGCAAAGGGCTCAGGCAGGAGCATTGAGGGCTATCATCTGTTTGAGGCATTGTTTGCCAATCGGGATTTATTTACGCGCTTTGGCGGACATGCCATGGCGGCAGGGCTTTCTCTGCCTGTAGAAAACATCCCCGTTCTGCGCAGACGGCTCAATGAAGGCTGTACCCTGACGGAGGAGCAGATGATTCCGATTCTGCGGCTGGAGGATGCACTTTCCTTTGCGGAGATTGACTTAGGGCTTGCAATGGAATTGCAGACACTTGCGCCCTTCGGCAAGGGCAACCCTGCGCCGTTATTTGCATCCAAGGGGATTCATGCTGACCGTGTGGATTTGATAGGGAAGAATAAAGATATCCTTCGGCTGACGCTTTCCGAGCCGGAAAATGGGATTCGCCTTTCGGCAATCTCCTTTGATGGCTATGAACCGCTTAGAGAAATGCTGAAAGCGTTGTATCCGGCAGAGGATTGTGATAAAATAATAAACAGTGGGCTTTTGCCGCAGCTGCTGGATATTGTGTATAGCATTGAAATCAACAGCTATCGCGGCAGAAGCAATGTACAGTTGATACTAAAGGATTTTCGATTTGCAAAATGAGGAGGATATGGGATGGATTTAAAGGACAAGATCAGATCAATTGAGGATTACCCTCAGAAGGGTGTGATCTTCCGCGATATTACAACACTGCTGAAGGATGCAGAGGGGCTGAAGGACGCTGTGGATGCCATAACGGCAAGCCTTGCGGATGTTTCCTTTGATTTGGTGCTGAGCCCCGAATCCAGAGGGTTTATCTTCGGGATGCCTGTGGCGTATAATATGGGGAAGGGCTTTGTTCCTGTCAGAAAGGCGGGCAAGCTGCCTGCGGAAACCATCAGCAAGGAATATGAGCTGGAATATGGCACGGCAACCATCGAAATTCATAAGGATGCCATCAAGCCCGGACAGAAGGTTGTCATTGTAGATGACCTGATGGCAACAGGCGGCACAGCAAAGGCGATTATGGAGATGGTAGAGGAAATGGGCGCAGAGGTCGTTGCCTCCGCATTTTTGATAGAACTGGATTTTCTGAACGGCAGAAAGACCTTGCCCGATTGCAGAGTCGAGGCTGTGATTCATTACGAATGAGAAAAAAAAGGAAGGGTGGCACTGCCGCTCTTTCTTTTTATAAAAGAATAGATGAGGGATAAGGTATGTACGGACAATTTTTTATACTTTTTGGGTTGATTCTGGTGGGGTATTACTGCAATAAAAAGGGATACTTGCCGATGGAAACAAATAAAAACGTAGGCAATATGGTCATGCGCGTGACGATTCCTGCGATGCTGATTACTACGATTGCAGGGATTGAGATTACCGACAGGGTGCTGAAGGCATTTCTCTTTTCTGCCGCAGGGCAGGCAGCCATGATGGTTGTGTTTGGCTTTTTGATGCGGCAATACGGGCGGAAAAGAGGCTTGGACAGCCGCCTTCTGCCCATGCTTGACCTGACCGCAGGCTCTCTGAATACGGGCTTTATCGGCTTGCCCGTTA
>ERZ791808.2600-NODE-2600-length-10501-cov-3.262493_pt1 | contig 10501 bp, 10 predicted proteins | sample MGYA00510305_ERZ791808 | MGnify/ENA primary metagenome ERZ791808 (study PRJEB30046, sample SAMN00792024) | human gut metagenome | study: EMG produced TPA metagenomics assembly of the A metagenome-wide association study of gut microbiota in type 2... | reverse complement strand
TGCATTTAAATCCTAAAACGTCTATTATCTCCATAAAAAAAAACACCCCAATTTTTCAATATTGGAGTGTCTCTGTTTTTTATCGAGTTAATTCTATTCCGCCCAAAGCTGAATCAAGTTCAAAATCGTCTGTTGCGCACGTCTCATCGTGTCCAGAGAACAGTACTCGAACTTACCGTGGAAGTTCATGCCACCGGTAAATAAATTCGGACAAGGTAATCCCATGTATGAAAGACGGGCCCCATCGGTACCACCGCGGATCGGACGGACAATCGGAGTCACCCCGGCTTGTTCCATAGCCTTGAACGCCTTGTCGATCACTTCCGGATGCGGCTCAACCATCTCACGCATATTATAATATTGATCCTTCAAGGTCAACGTCAACACGCCTTCGCCATACTTCTGGGTCAACAATTCTACCACTTTCGTCATGAACTGCTTTTTAGCTTCAAACTTATCCCGGATATGATCACGAATGATATAACTGATTTCCGCATTCTCCACAGAACCGTTCAATCCTACCAGATGATAGAAACCCTCATATCCATCTGTATGTTCCGGACGCTCCCAGGCTGGCAGCAGGCTATTCACCTCAGCAGCCACCTGCAAAGCATTAATCATCTTATCTTTAGCATAACCCGGATGCACGTTCCGTCCTTGAATAGCAACCTTGGCACTGGCGGCATTGAAGTTTTCATATTCCAATTCGCCCTCAAAACCACCATCAATGGTGTAAGCGAATTTAGCACCAAATTTCTCCACGTTGAAATAATCCACACCCCGGCCTACTTCCTCATCCGGCGTGAAACCGATACGGATTTTCCCGTGCTTAACCTCCGGGTGCGTCATCAAATATTCGGCAGCCGTCATGATCTCTGCAACACCCGCTTTATCGTCAGCACCCAACAAAGTTGTCCCGTCGGTCGTGATCAACGTGTGTCCCTTGAATGCTGATAACTCCGGAAAATCCTTTACTGTCATCATCAAATTCTCGTTCAAACGGATATCCTTTCCATCATAATTCTCGATAATCTGCGGTTTGATATTCGCCCCACTCATATCTGGACTCGTATCCACGTGAGCGATAAAACCAATCGCCGGACGATCCTCATAACCCGGAGTAGCAGGAATCGTACCCATCGCATAGCTATGCTCATCCATCTCAACCTCGGTTAACCCAAGAGATTTCATCTCCTCTACCAAGTATTTCAGCAACACTTTCTGCTTTTCGGTAGAAGGGAAAGTCTCACTCATTTCGTCACTCTGCGTGTCGAAACTCACGTATTTCAAAAAACGATCTTTTAAATCCACCTTGTATAATTTTTAAATTTTAGATTTCAAATTTATGATGTCAGATTATGATTTACGACTGGAATCAAATCTTCAATCGTAAATCATAAATCGTAAATTAATCCGCCAGTTTAGCTTTCATAGAATCGTAGATGAAGTAAAGGATGATCAAAATATACATCACGACAGCCAATACCTCAGCACCACTCCAACTGATAAACCAGTCAGCACCGCAATATTTCAAGATAGCACTGATCACACCCATTAAAGCACCACCGGCAATAAATCCGGAAGCGATCAATGTACCGCGTTCACGGCGAGCTTTATTCACATTCTCATCTTTACTACGAGTACCCACATACCAACTAACCAAACCGCCAATCAATAACGGGGTATTCAAATCCAACGGGATAAACATACCTAAGGCAAAAGCTAACGCAGGAACGCCGATCATCGTCAAGATCAATGCCAAAGCCGCTCCGGCAAAGTACAACAACCAAGGAGTTGCCCCTCCTTCCATTAAAGGTTTGATCACGGCAGCCATCGCATTTGCCTGCGGGGCAACCAATGCATTCTCTCCTACGAAACCATAAGTCTGGTTCAATACCATCATAACCCCGGCAATCGTGGCAGCAGAAACAGCCGTACCCAAGAACTTCCAGCCTTCCTGTCTGGCAGGAGTGGTCCCCAACCAGTAACCGATCTTCAAATCAGTAATGAAACCTCCGGCCATAGACAGCGCAGTACAAACCACACCACCGATAATCATGGCGGCCATCATTCCGCTCGTGCCGCTCAATCCGGCACTAACCAACACCAAAGAACTTAAAATCAATGTCATCAATGTCATTCCGGATACAGGATTCGAACCCACGATAGCAATAGCATTTGCAGCCACAGTCGTGAATAGGAACGAGATGACGAATACAATCAAAGTAGCAATGATCGTGTGTGTCAAATTACCCAACACTCCAAATTGGAAGAACACAAAAGTAGCAATCAATATGGAAATGATTCCTGACAAAATGAACTTCATGGAAATATCACGTTGTGTACGTTCTACCGCACCTTCGCCTTTTTTCTTTCCACCCAATTCACTAACGGCCAATCCTAAAGCCTGCTTGATAATACTGGAAGAACGAATAATACCGATAACTCCGGCCATAGCGATACCACCTATACCGATATGACGGGCATAATTTGAGAATATCTGCTCTGGGGTCATATCCCGCAATAACACCGAGATCCCCTCTCCCACGGCTAACGTTTGTCCGTCGGCGAAATGGCTGATAAAAGGAATCAGCACAAACCACACGGTGAAAGAACCGGCACAAATAATCGCCGCATATTTCAACCCAATAATATATCCTAAACCAAGTACTGCCGCACCCGTATTCACTTTAAATACCACTTTCATCTTGTCAGCAAGCACTTCTCCCCATCCCATGATACGAGTAGAGATTCCTTCTGCCCACCAACCGAAGGTATTCACGCAGAAATCATAAAGACCCCCAATCAGACCACTCACGGCCAATAGTTTAGCTTGATTACCTTTCTTCTCACCGGAAACCAAAACTTCCGTGGTTGCCGTTGCCTCTGGGAAAGGATATTTCCCATGCATGTCTTTCACGAAATATTTCCGGAAAGGAATCAATAACAAGATACCCAAAAATCCCCCGAACAAAGAAGAAAGAAATATCTGGTAAAATTGAGCCTCCAATCCTAAAATGTAAAGAGCCGGTAGCGTAAAGATTGCCCCGGCCACGATCACACCGGAACTAGCTCCGATAGACTGGATAATCACGTTTTGTCCCAACATATTTTTCTTCCCCAACATATTGCCCACACCAACAGCAATAATAGCGATAGGAATTGCAGCCTCGAATACTTGTCCTACTTTCAACCCAAGGTAAGCTGCTGCCGCGGAAAAGATAACCGCCATGATAATACCGAATGTCACGGAATAAGGCGTAACCTCCTTGGGGTTCGTATTCGCCGGCATCATCGGCTTGTACTCCTCGCCCGGGGCGAGTTCCCGGTATGCGTTATCCGGGAGTGAATTCATTTGTTTGTTCTCTTGCTCCATTGTTTCTTTATAGTAAGTGATTTATTTTTAACAGCACCTCAAAGATAACGATTTTAGCGAAAAAACGGGAATCGTAACAACCTTTATACAAAAAATCCGTAATTACGACATTATAAATATCATACGATGAAAATCATGCACTATCTTGAAATATTATCCACGAGTATCAGCATCATCAGCCTAATCATCGTTATCTACGGAGCGATAATCGCTTTTTGCGCATTCATACATAATGAATCCCGGCGTTTTACCGGGAAATACTCGTTCACGGCAACTCGTGAACTTCGTGCCGATCTAGGAACTTATTTACTATTAGGCCTTGAGTTTTTGATCGCCTCCGATATTCTAAAAACAGTTCTGGAACCCAGCTTGAATGAATTGGCCATACTTGGGGGAGTTGTAATTTTACGGACAATCCTGTCCATTTTTCTCAACAAAGAAATCAAAGAATTACAAGTACAAAAAGAAGGAACGGGTGGTCCTGAAAAGGATTAATCCAACGTTTGGACACCTCCCCCGTTCACGAATAACACCTGCCCTGTGATCCAACTGGAAATCGGTGCTGCAAAAAAGAGGACTGCCCCGGCAATATCCTCTATTTCACCCAATCGCTTGATTGGCGTGTGTTCCAACATTTTTTTCTCGATCTCCGGAGTCAGCACGGATGCGAGTGCTTGCGTTTCCACGGCTCCCGGTCCCACGGCGTTAATCCGTACGTCGGGTCCGAAATCCATTGCCAGATTGGCAGTCATGTGATTCAATGCCGCTTTTGACGAGGCATAAGCACTCATGTTCGGACTCCGGTTGATACTTCCCATGGAAGTAATGTTCACTATCGAACCATAACCAGCCTGTTTCATATAAGGTACGACCAACTGGCACAATCTCCAAGCACTGAACACATTTACCTTGAAAATATGTTCGAAATATTCCACCGTCACCCGAAAAGGATTTTCACGGCCTCCCCCACCAACTCCCACGTTATTCACCAGAATGTTCAATTTACCAAACTCCACGATGGCTCGTTCCACGAAATTCATCAAATCCGCCTCCTTCGTCACGTCACATTTCAGAGCCAAAGCTTTACGTCCCATTCCCCGTATATCCTCGGCAACCTCTTCGGCTGCAGCCAGATTCACGTCACCAATCACCACGTCAGCTCCCGCCTCTGCCAAAATACGGGCACTCCCGCAACCTATACCATTACCGCCTCCCGTCACGAGAGCTACCATTCCCGTCAAATTCAACATTTTATTCAAATTCATTATTTTTCTTGTTTAATTTTCACACATTACGCTTTTCCCCTTTTCAAGGTTACTTAAAAACAAAAAAATCCCAAAACAAGCGACAGGAAATCGAGTGCGTTCGAAACCTCTCGAATACCATGATGATCATTACACCTTGTTTCACAAGGTTAACACGAACGTATTTCTTCCAAACGGTAAAATCGGAGATCTTTCGAACCAGCACATGCCGCAGGGAACTCTTCCCCAAGCCCTCAACATGCAAATCTCTATTGACCAAAAAGATAACATCACGCTCACATGGACAAACCATCTGGAATATATCGCCTCATATGACAACTCTCGTCTGGGAATCATCGCCATGTACAATCACCGCAGTTTCCGTCCACGACTCATCGAAGGTGCTCCGCAACCCGAAAGGAGCAAAAAGCAGTTTTCCACGTGGACTGTGAAACGGCAAAGGCTCTTCATCTTTATGTATTTTTCTTTTCACCGGAAAAAGCTGTCTATTCAAATGACCAGAATTTCAAACTAACTTACGAATAATAATCATTCACGGGAATCCTAAAAAAGATTTCCGTGAACATTTTCTATGGCCAATCAGAACCTCTCATTATTTCCACCCGACCAACAATAAAATTTCCAGTTGATTCCCTAATTCATTATTACGCCCAGCCCCTCAACAATCTCCATCTTATCCCCCCGTTTTATCCTCACAACAATTCACGATCCGGACCAATTCGTCCATCATTAAATCATCCGTTCCATGCTCAATATACATCAAATACTTGGCATGATCTACCTCTTCGATAACCGATCCCAACTTTTTCAGTACCTCTTCAATAGCATCTATGGCTCGACTCTCACCGGCTTCGGTCCCGATTACCAACCGGAACTTATCGCTATCATCCATAAAATGCTCCACGTCGCCACGATCCAGACCTAAAGTAATCAATTTTCTTTGGAAAATTATAAATCCTCTCCTTCATCTTGAATATGCCAAGTCCAATCATTGATGATCACTTGCACGGCATGCCATAAACCTTCTCCGTTCTCACCGGCAAAATAGAAAACGACATCCCATTCATCCTGACGATCAAAATACTCCTGAGTACTCCAATTACGTCCGGCCATCATTGTCTTACTAAAATAGTCGGTAAGACTTATATTAAACACTGGTTTATTCGTGGCTTTTTCCGTCACGACAAAACGAGTCGGTCGATCATCCACCAGGCGCATCGTGTTCAATTCCACCCCGATGGCAGCAGGACTGATTTGTTTACTATAATAGGGACGAAAACTCAACTCATCATCATCCTTTAATTGATTCTGATGATCAAGATAACCGTTCGATTCAAGAATTTCGTAATTATAATCATCCACGGCAAACCCACCCCCGCTATTTTCCGGTTGTTGGAAAATAAATCTTACCGTATTTGTATTCTTGATCAAGTTAATCGTCTCGACAAGATTCATATTACCGGTAAAATTTACCTCATTGATTTCACCATACCAAAGCGGTTCCAACGCTTTATCAATAACGAGCGAAGAAGCCCTCTTCAATTTCAATTCTAACTCCGTGATCGACGCACCAGGGGCTAACTGAGGAACATCGTACGAATCATGTACCCCGGCCCAAGCCATAAGTTTGTATTCTCCCAAAGGAAGTGCCACGGACATCTGGTAATTACCGGTAGCCAATGCATCCCCCTCTTCGGCTTGTTGGAAAAGGAATTTGCCATCCTTGTCGAAAACATAGAGTTCCACTTTATCTACCTGTTTATGAAAAGCACAGACGGATAGCATGTTATAGTCATATTTAAACTTGACAAACAGGCGACATTCCGGCAAATCTTCATTAAAGGCATCACAGGATATAAATATCCCTGTACCAATCATCAGTAGACCAACGATTAGTAAATTCATATGACTTTTGAAATTCATTTTTTTCTTTTTTGGCGTTCCATTTTACTAATGGCAAACAATTATCCTCCCATACCAAGAGGTATAAGCTTGTGAGGGACAAACGTTGCCCCCCACAATTTAACAAAATCATCGAACTAATTATAATTCTTCAGTTTGAGTATACCAAGTCCAAGGATTTACGTTAATTCTGATAGACAAGTAATTATCCTCATCTTCATCTTTGGTACCCGGATCTGGCTCCGGAATATTCGGATAACCTGGATTATTCACCTTAGAAATATGCACATCATAAACAGAATTACGAACCACTCCGAATTCTCCATATTCATTGTAAACCTGGTCTGTATCATCATGTTTAATCATAATCGGATAGTAATTTACGCCACCTTTGTAATAAGATACAGTTCCATGACGGAAAGCTCCATAATTTTCTACATTACTTCTTTTCTGATTAAAATTATCAACCACTTCATTAGCTCTCGTTTCGGAAGTCCCATTACCTCAGTCGATACCTCCGGAGTCCCAATAGCCTTCAAATACGAATTCAACGTTTTGGATAATGCAGCAGTATAGATAACAGTCGGATCTTTATCCTCGCTAGTGTATTTATACAACAGTTCCGCTTTGATATAATCCATCAACAAATTCCAAGTATAGTACCCACCATTGACCATAAGCCAATCAGTACCAGGAAGCAATTCTCCATTGTTCACATTATCCGCAGGATTATTGTAAACATTCTTATCCGGATCAATCAATCCCTTCGGAGAATAAATAACTTTAAATAGTACTTGAGTCGTGTAAGCCCACACGTTATGATCGGCTGTCTGGGTATTTTCGAGACAATACTCCACGTTATCCACGGATATTTCAGTCGGATGCCAAGCAGAAGAAGCTATATTCGCCGCATTCATCTCATAATTATACTCTTGCAAATAACTTGCAAAACCTGGGTCTGACATCAAGGGTTGCACGTCATGATTCGGATCTATTCTGTATGACCCGAGATCATACTGGTCAAAAGGAGTAATACATCCTCTCGAAGTTCCTTCCATCCAAGTCTTCACTCGCTTGGATACCGGGAAATACCTTTTGTTCGTCGCATTCAAAACCCAACCGGGTTCAGATATATTCGCCTTCAAATTGTTGGATGAAATATTACCATTGTCAGTATACACCCGAACCTTCGCCACAGCACGATCTATATGAATAGAAAGCGGCTGACTCTCAGCCTTTGAAGCTGAATTGTAAAGGGTCAGATCGGTTTCATCACCATTGGCCTGAGAAGGTTCCAAATCTCCCTTGGCGTTCGTCATCATGAAATAGGAAGGTGTGGATAACGAGGCAACAGCTACAATAGCTTGATTAAAATCATCATAGCTATTAAACAACCCCACATCAGGCAAGTCCACACTTGGATTTGCAATTACCAAAATCCGCTTTGACGCTGCCGGAACTTTAAAAGCCGTTCCAAAAATTCCTTCCGGTTGTCCGGGTTCTCCAGCTTCCGAATTAGTACCAACAGTAAAAGACTTGTCAGCAGTTACATTCCGATTCTCGTCAAAGAAAATAACTCGGAGTTTGCTTACGGCAGATTCTGCCGGAGTACCCATCTCCTTATCCGGGTTATTCAATGCTCTACCTAACGCCTTCGGTGCGGTAGTCTTAATATCCAAAGAAATCCAAGCCTCCCCAGTAGGATCCGTTACAATCCCGTCATCATCATCTTGACCAATATGGTCATTGCTACACGCTGCAAACAACATTATTAAAAGGGTTGCAGCAAAATAATACATCTTCTTCATAGTTACAAAGTTTAATTGAAAATTGGTTGTTTATTTGTTAAAAAATTGATTGGTTTATTTATCAAATTATTATTTATTGGTTTATTCCACCTTATTCTTATTCATTAATCATCCTAGATTTTATTTCCAAATCATTCGCTTTCTTCTTACCAAGCTCCTTCAAGTTCTTTCCAGCAACTTCAAGTCCGGCATCAGAAGCAGCTTGAAGGAATCTTTCAGCAACATCATAATCGCCTCTTAGAAGAGCCAGTACTCCCGCCGCATTCGCATATTCTGGTAGTTCCCGATATTTCACCTGATCCAAGAATTGTCCTGCCATTTCGATATCACCACGAGAAAGCGCCGCTATTGCCGCATTTAATTTAGCAACGTCATCTTCCGGAAACAACTTCACGGCAGTTTCAAACACGTTAATAAACTCACGAGATCCATTCGAGTAAGTATTTGCCACCAAATACATCTCGTTAAGACTCAAGTTCTGCGGACGCACCTTCATAATCTCCTTGGCTTCTTCCACGTTGAAATTTTTAACGTGATATTCCACCTTGCAAATGGCAACACGTAATCCCGGATAAATATTCCGAAGTAAATAACGATAAGGCTCCCCTCCTTGTAATTTCATCAAACGCTCTTTTCGCTTTTGCCCGTCATAATTATCTATAATCAACTCAATTTCAGCCTTGTATACTACATCAAGATCAGTCAAAGCTTTACGTAAACCTTCCCAATTTTCACCGCCGAAAACGATGTGGTAAAGTGAAGGTGCAAACGAATAGCGTCTTGCCAGATAATTTTTCAATGCCAAAGCTCTTCCTTCGGACAGTCGTTTGTTCCCGGCCAAAGAACCTTCCGGAGAAGCATACCCGATAAGATCCAATCGGTTAATTGTAATATCGTGATCGACATGCAATTCATCAATCATCGCCCGAATTTTCGCTAATTCCAAGGGATTATTCATGTATTCCGGCTGAATATAAGTTTGGTTCACCTCGAAATCCAAAAAAGCCTCCACTTGTTTTTCCCGGTTTTTAACCGGTTCGGGCACAGGCTGCACGTAAGCCAAGTAGGGAACTATCCGGTAAGGAAACGGAATAATATCCAGCTTCACGGTATCGATTGTCTCCACTTCCATCCAAGCCACTTCCCCGCAACCACATTCATCTTTCTGAACATCCAGATAGGCTTCCGCCATCCAAGCCTCAAAAGGAAGTGTATAGCGATACTCTATCGTTTGATTTTCAACCTTCAAGTTTCTCACCACTTGATAAGAGGGGGAATAAACCGATCGTTCAGAAAGACTCATCAAGGAAAGAACCCGCTCGTAGGTTAGATACTCGTTACGCCCTTTAAGCGAAACTTTAGGAAGCACAAGTGTATCCGAAGCAGACACTAACCGGGGAATAATATCAACCGCTCCCGCCGATTTCACTTTTACGTGATCCAGAATAATATCCATTTCCACGTAAAGCGTTTTGCCTGCTTGCAACACTCGTACCGGATTGATATTAATAGTCCCGGTATAAGAGGATTTTGGCTGGGCTTCCGAAGTTAATGTCTCTAACAAGAAAGCAACCAACAGGAAAGCCGTATATCGTATCATTATTCTCATATTTTACTTGATTAGATAGATTAGTGAAATACCCACTTTTGTAGGCCCAAAATAATTACGAGTATCAGATTTCAAACGAGAACCACACTCCGCACAAGGATATTTATCGTAGACGATACGAGCATACCCCAAACCAATAGTAGCCTCTATCCCCCAGCGCTTTTTCAAAATCCATGCATGACCGACAGAAATCCCAGCCCCGTATAGATACCCCTCATAACGATTTTGCTTCATATTCTCACTTATGAAAGACCAGTCAGGAAAATTACCAACGTTAAAATCTGCGTAATGAGCATGTAAACCGATAAACGTACGTCGGAATCGTTCACAAAACCAGTAACGGACTTCAGGCTGTACACCCCAATGCCGTAACCGCATTCCATCATTGAATTTCCATGGGTTTAGATTCACAGGTACATCCAATGTCCATTTCCGGGCTAACCCGAATTCGACTCTCAGATTGAATGTTGCTGTTGCATCATATAGCAAGTTACTTTTCACGGCAACTTTCTGTGCATACGCCTCCGACATAACACAACAA
>ERZ791808.2598-NODE-2598-length-10509-cov-3.069925_pt1 | contig 10509 bp, 7 predicted proteins | sample MGYA00510305_ERZ791808 | MGnify/ENA primary metagenome ERZ791808 (study PRJEB30046, sample SAMN00792024) | human gut metagenome | study: EMG produced TPA metagenomics assembly of the A metagenome-wide association study of gut microbiota in type 2... | reverse complement strand
TCATACCCCTTATCCTGGAAAAAGCTTGTATATCGCAAATCCTTACTATCTGCCGTAAATTGTGCCACCTCGTACAAAGCTTTTATATCTGTCCGTTGAGATGCATTCAATGTAACAACATTATTCAAGAACAATTCTTTATAATCCGTGTACATTTTATTGGTAAATACCCCCCAAAGCAACTCCGTGTGCTTCCCGTAACGTTTTACATGATCGAAATTCTGCCGTTCTGTCAATCCCACTTCCGGAGAAGCAACCACTTTATCCGCATAATAAGCAGCACTATCCAAATCCCCTTTGGTATAAAATACCCTGGCCTTAATCGCCCATGCGGCGTACAAATTACAATGTGAATAACGTTTCTTATGATAAGAATCTTCTGCAAAATCATTATAAATATCACCATCCCCGGCCAAATTACGTGTAGCCACATTCAAATCTGCCAACACATTATCGTAACACTGTGCCAACGTGTAGACTTTCTTATTACTCAAATCAAACGTATAGGCATAAGGAATTCCTCCCGCCTCCGGATTCGTTCGGTAATTATCACAAAACAAACGCATTACCTCGAAATGTAAAAAAGCTCTTACCGCATAGGCCTCACCCTTGATTAATTTCAAGTCTGGATCCTTATTTAAAGCCTCATGATCTACATTGACAATCACATTATTCACATAAGAAATACACTCATACAACTTCGTCCAGATAGATTCTATCTGCTTTTCCATCCGCTGATCCTTATAATTATAAACCGAGGCATACTTAATATAAGCATATTTACTAGCGGTCCACCGCTCGCATCAGCAAACAACCCGTATTCATCTCCGAACTGCTGGGCAAGAACATCTACCAATCCCCAATTCATCATCATCCCGAATAACTCCCCTTGGGCCATCGACGCATAAATCCCGTACATCGCATCCCGATATCCTTGCACGTCTTTAAACTGCTCATCCTGAATTAACTCCCCCTCCGGCTTGATATCCAAAAAGCTGTTGCAACTACCCAACGAAAGTAGCATCAGCATCACCATCCAAATATATCCTCTATTTTTCATATCATCTGTTTTAGTAGTTCGTATCAAAATGCTGCACTAAGCGAAAATTCAAAACTCCGGGCGAAAGGATACGAAAACCCTCGTTCCTGCTTGATCGTTGAAGCCCGGAACACGTCATTCATCAAGAACTCCACCCGCAAACGGCTCAAATAAAGTTTTTGACAAATCTCCGGGGTAAAATCGTATGAAAGGCTCAAACTCTGCATATTAACCATATACTCGTCCCGAACAAAACGGCTGGTAATATCAGGAGTTGTCTGATCTGCAATATTCTTGTATTTCACCCGATCACCCACCTTTTTCCAACGACTATGGAACACTCGTTTATCCGCATTACGTTGCGGATTGGCTCCTTCCACCCGGGTAACCAACGTCTGGTTATAAACCGTTGCCCCCAACTCGTAATTAAACAACATATTCAACGAAAATCCTTTAAACGTCAAGTAAGTACCGAACGTTCCGGATAACGTCGGATCTGAATCCCCGTACGTCCGTTTATCCCAGTAATTATAAACAAAAGTTGGATTACCGAAACGATCAATAAAAACTTCCTGTCCGGTAGCCGGATCAATCCCCCCGGACTTCACGGCTTTCACGGCACTCAAGGATTCACCTTCCACGTAAACAGGCGGCGGCAACAACGTCCCCTCTGCCGTGTTCAACTCCTCGTTCATCTTTTCCAACGCATTACTGATCTTTTTAATTTTATTCTCGTTATGCTGCATATTTAACGATAATGACCAATTCAAGTATTTATTGGAAATTGCCACGACCCGAGTTTGAAGCTCAATACCGGTATTTAATAATTTACCCATATTTTCCTTTGCCGTCGTCGTTCCCACGGAAGGAGCCTTTGCCACATCCAACAACAAATTATCTGTTGTCTTGTTATAATACTCCAGCGTAAAATCCAATCGGTTCTTAAATAAAACTACATCCAATCCGACATTATAAGTCAAGGCTCTTTCCCACTTTAGGTCCGGATTACCGATAGCCATGGGAATCGCACCAATCCCTTTGTCATAATCCAACCCGGCATCATACTTATAGGTTGTCATTGCCTGATAGGGAGAAAAAGAAGCGTTACCGGTATATCCCAAGCTCCCGCGTAATTTAATCCTATCCGTTCCTGACATATTCAAAAATTTCTCTTTATGAATATTCCATCCTAATCCCAAACTCCAGAAAGGAGTGAAACGCTGATCTTCACCAAATTTGGATGACCCTTCGTACCGGATCGAAGCGTCAGCAAAATAACGGTCATCATAAATCACGTTAGCATTCAAAAATAATCCCATAGAACGCTCCAATCCTTGACTTCCTTGCGGAGTTGCACCTTCCGGATACCTTGTCGCAAAAGCGGGATGTCCCAATTTATCCGAATAAAGCCCAACTGCCGTATAACCATTACCATTGTTTTCCGAAGATTGTATGTTCGCACCTCCCATAGCGTTCAACAATGTTCCCGTTCCAAACATCTTATTATAAGACAAGGTTACACGTCCTTCATAAGTCATCGATTTCTTATTAGATATTTCAATCCTCCCGGATTCGGAAGCCTCTTTGTTATTAAATTCATGTGCTTCCGGAGAAGTAAATTTTTCCGTATCATCTTTTGACTTATTCAATGAGAAAAAACCTTCCACCCGGAAACCCGGCAAAACCTCCACACGTAAATCCAACACGTTATTTAAATAAAACTGCTCGCTTCGGTCATAACTTCCCAAAGTCGCCTCGAATAACGGATTGGGAACATTAAAACTCAACACCTTATTTAACGAGCCATCCAAATTATAAGCCCGGTCATAAGGGTTCAACTCAACATACTTATTAAAAGTTCCATAAGGAGACTCCTCACTATTCACCGAGGTTATTGTTGTTGAATTGGAAACATAAACCTTATCCTGTTTGTTATATGACAATCTGAAATTCAAAGAATAACGATCACGTTTTGACTTTTCCATTACCCCTTGTTCCGAACCGTAACGAGCTCCTAAACTATAACGAATATACTCATCTCCCCCAGCTATATTCAAATTATGATTCTGTGAAACAGAATTACGCAACGGCTTGGACAACCAATCCGTATCCACTCCTTCCCGTACCCGCTTGAATTTTTCATTATATTCAGTATCTTTTTCATATTGAAATTTTCCATTGTCATCATATACCCCGGCCAATCGTTCGTACTCCAATTTTTCTGCCGCATTCAACAAATCATAATCCCGCACGTCTGGAATTGATGTCCGTAAAGTTCCGCTATAGGAAACCCGCAACTTTCCGGCACGTAAAGGTTTTGTTGTGATCACCACAACCCCTTTGGCCGCTTTGGAACCGTACAAGGCTGAAGCCGAAGCATCCTTCAACACGGTCACCGTCTCCACGTCATTCATATCCATATCAAAAACATAATCCAAATCGACTTCTGCCCCATCCACTATAAAAGTCGGTACATTGGATGATCCCTCGAAACTACTCCGACCGCGGATCAAAATTTCCGGCCGCGTGTTCGGATCGGATCCCATCTCGTTGTTTTTCACAATCTGCAAACCTGGAACAAAAGCAGCCAAACTCTGCAAAAGACTTTTTGTGCCTACGCTCATCAACTGTTGTCGACTCACCACAGTCGCTGACCCCGTAAAACTATTTTTTGATTTATTTCCCATCCCGGTAACGATAACTTCATCCAATTTCTCCTCCTCGGAATGCATCACAATTTCAAGATTCTCCTTTATGAAATCCTTTACCACCACTTCCTGCGAAATCATTCCGATAAAAGAGAACACCAAAGTCACTGTTTCATTTTCATCTATAAAGTGCATCTTAAACTTTCCACTTGCATCTGTGGCCGTTCCGGTAGAAGAACCTTTCAATATAATCGTCACCCCCGGCAACGGAACCCCATGCTGATCCTTTACAATCCCGGAGACACGCCAGACTCCTTTCTCCTGAGCCTGCTCATCCTTTTGCGGACTAATGACAATCACATGATCCACGATTTGATACTTGAGCGCCGTTCCTTGCAACACGTGATCCAAAATTTCCGATACCGTTGCATCTTTCACGGACACGGAAACTTTCACTCCCTTCACTTCATTGTCATTGTAGAAAAACTCGTAATCAGACTTTTCACTCAATTCATTCAGTACTTCAATAAGACTTACAGATTTTTTCTCCATAGACAACTTGGCATTCTGAGCCATACTTCCTGCCGACACGGAGAAAACTGCAAACAACGATAGAATAAGACAAAGTTTCATAATCGTACAGATTTTTTTTAAGGCAGACCATCCCCCTGCCCTTACATTCGGTTTTTTTTTCATAACTTTGTAGGGTTAAATTGTTTATATCAGAATCAATTTTTCAATGAAACGGGAAGTGGTACGAACACCTCCTGTTTTTTATTGTATTATTATTGTGTTTCCTTTCACCTGAAATTTAATATCTGTTGTCATCTCTATCATCCTCAAAACTTGGGATATATCTGAATATTTCGGTAAAGACCCCGTGAAACGTTTTTGCTTCATCGAAGTGTTCGAGAAGAAGAAATCCACATTATACCAGCGGGACAACTTCCGGATGACCCCCTCCATATCCTCACTGGAAAATGTAAATCGATCCAACCTCCACATGGAATACAATTTGGTGTTTACCTCCCGGACAATCATCTCTTTTCCTTGTAACAACGCCTGTTTACCGGGTGTCAACGTCACCTTTTCCCCGTTAATCTTATCATCCACCTCAACCCGACCTTCCACAAGAGTCGCATGACTATTCTCCTCATCTTCATATGCCGACACGTTAAAGGATGTTCCCAACACCTTCACATCCATATCCCGCGTTTCCACAATAAACGGAGCCACTTCATTCCGGACCACTTGAAAATAAGCCTCGCCCGTCAAGTAAACCCGCCTTTCATTACCGACAAAGTGAGCAGGATACCTCAATTCAGAAGCACTATTCAACCAAATTTCCGTCCCATCATCCAGCACGATCTTGTACTCCCCTCCTTTAGGAATCCGCAACGTGTGCCATTCCGGCATCCGCAAAAGCGCAGACAAGGAATATTTCAAACTACCGTCCTCGTTTATTTTTAAAGTCTCATTCTCTGCAAGATTCAAACAAGTATCTTTCAATCCTTGTAATAACAATTGTTGTCCCTTCCCCGTGATCAACACCGCCTGAGTTCTACCCGGCTCAATTCGGGCAACAATAACTTGTTCCTCTCCCGATCGAAATGAATCCGTTATTTGCCTGTACAACAATCCTCCTACGGCAGCGACCACCAACACGGCTGCCACACTTCTCCATATGCTCCACGACAAACGGGATCTTCGGGAAGTTTTATCCATCACCTCCTTTAACTGACTCCAACATCGAGAAGTATCAAACGAAGCATACGTTCCGATTTCCCGCCGTAAAACTTCTTTATCCCGAAGCTCCTCCATCAACTTTCGGTGCCGCTCGTTTTCTGCCAACCACCCCTGAAGTCGGATCATCTCCTTCTCCGAAATGTCTTCCCGCAAATAAGCAAGGAGCAACTCATATATCTCTTTTCCCATTTTCATGTATCTTATTTCACACCTCAAACACACTCAACTAGGAAATAGGTGACAAGAGCATTAAAAAAAATCATACATTTTTATATAAACACCACCGATCCACTATATCAAAGCCACGGATACCCTATCATTTATTCTCATCCGCTCATAACTTCACGTATAACAAATATACACGTATATCCCTGCCAGCTGCAAACAAAATTGATTCAAACACCTATTTTATGGAAGATGAATGCAAGATAAATGCAGGATGAATGCTCTATGGTCTAAATGAACTATAAATAAAATACCAATCGGATCACACCGAAAGATAGGGAAACCTTAGAGTAATCCCCTCGAATCATAAGCCCGGGAAAAACATACCCGCATAAACGAACAAATCTCCCAACCTTCCCCGCAAGTAAGACTTTGCTCGCTGCTTTTGAGTTTTTATCGTGTTCAAGGATATATTCAACTCTTCGGCAATCTTCCGTTCCTCTTGGCCATCCACGTATGAACGCTTAAAGATTTCCTTGCATCTATCCGGTAACTCATCAATCGCATCAAAAAGTTCCGCCACCACATCAGCTCGAATTTGCTGACAAAGAAAATAGTCTTCATCCAACTCTTCCTTGTTCAAATTCTTATAATTCCGATCCCGAATTTCCAAATCCCGAAGATAATTCAAGCACCGATGCTGCACACTATTATAAAGAAAAGTTTTTATCGTTTTTACGTTAGGAAAACCACCCCGGTCCATTTTCCAAAAGGAAAGAAAAACATCCTGTACAATATCCTCTGCCTCCGAATGATCCCGCACGATACGAGCCGCAAAGAAACATAACGCTTTATGGTACGTCTCGAACAACTGTTGGAATGCTTCCCGTTCTCCCCGTTCCAGATATTTCATAAACTCCGGAGACTGAATATCAATACTATACATCAAATTCCTATACTTAATTTTGCTCTCCACCCCCTCTCGGAAACTCCCGTCCACAGGATTACTTACAAAAATAAGTATTATTTTACCAAATCAAAATAAATATTCCAAATATCAAAAAGAGCTGTCTTCCATTCGGCCGACAGCTCTCTTCTCTTTACTTATTCTTAGTTGATAACCTGATCTTATATCACGTGATTTACTTTTCTCTTCACATTCACTTTCACCTCAGGAAGACTAACCGGTCCGAAGATCGTATCTTGACTTGCTACTTTCTGCACCGGAGCAACCGCGGTAGCGTTTTCCACTTTCTCGTGATCGGCAAAAGCACATACGATTTTTTCAGCTTTAGCTTGGTTTAAACTACGTCCACCGATAAACACTGTAATTACAGCCACGAATACTATTATAATATACTTCATCATTTTATTTTATATTTAAAAATTAGACAACTATTTTTATGAACTCTCTTTATTTCGTTGTTGTTATCTTTCAACAATACAAAAGTACGACACTTCCCTCTACCGGGAAAATTATCCAAGTTATACTTTAGTTGTCACAAGGTTAAATATATGTTAGGCCTAAAAAAAGCAATCCACCCTTTTATAATTATTAACCAAGATGGTTCCCCCACACAGTAAAGGGTTTAACGGGCATTTCACGCTAAAAGCCACGCGTTAACGAAATCATAATTCACCCTCTTAAAGCTCATTTTTTTAAGAGATACAATTTATCGGGAAATCTTGATTTTATGCTGATATTTATAAAAACAGGCATAAAAAAAGAATGTAACGAAGATCATTTTAGTATCATTCGTTACACTCCGTAATAATCCTATCGGGTTAACCCGTGTAAATAGTCGTTATCGAACTTCCGATCCCGGTTTCACCTCTTTATCCGGTGAAACAAAGGAAAGCGTTCCATCGGCATTCTCGGCCATCAAAATCATTCCTTGTGACACGATGCCTTTTAACGGTTTCGGTTCCAAGTTAACCAACACGCTGACTTGACGACCGATCACCTCTTCCGGCGTGTAATGCTCGGCTATACCCGAAACAATCGTACGTTCGTCAATTCCCGTGTCCACGGTCAATTTCATCAACTTTTTGGTCTTAGCCACTTTCTCGGCAGCAATGATCGTACCTACCCGAATATCCATTTTCATGAAATCCTCATACTGGATATTCTCCTTGGCAGGGGCGGCCTTCACGGAAGCCATCTCGTTTGCTTTCTTGGTAGCTAACAATTTATCGATCTGGGCTTGAATCGTTGCATCCTCGATCTTCTCGAACAACAATCCGGCCTCTCCCAATTCATGCCCGGCAGGAATCACGCCATCACCCATTTTACCCCAATCAATCACGTCAATATTCATGAACTCACGTAATTTCTGAGAAGAGAACGGCATGAACGGTTCCATCAACGTGGAAAGGTTGGCAGAAATCTGTAAACAGATATTCAGAATCGTCTTCACCCGTCCCTCGTCCGTCTTGATCACTTTCCAAGGTTCGGTATCCGCCAAGTATTTATTACCCAAACGAGCCAGATTCATCGCCTCTTTCAACGCATCACGGAAATGGAAGGTTTCCAGACTCTTCTCTACACGTTCCACGATTTGCGGAATTTCAGCCAGAACTTCTTTATCGTAATCCGTCAACTCACCCCGTTCCGGTACCCGGTTGGCAAAATACTTTTGCGTCAACACCAGCGTACGGTTAATGAAGTTTCCATAGATAGCCACCAACTCGCTATTATTCCGAGTTTGGAAATCTTTCCAGGTAAAGTCGTTATCTTTAGTTTCAGGAGCGTTTGCCGTCAGCACGTAACGTAACACATCTTGTTTACCGGGGAACTCCACGAGATACTCGTGCAACCACACCGCCCAGTTCCGGGAAGTGGAAATCTTATCTCCTTCCAAATTCAAGAACTCGTTGGCCGGCACGTTATCCGGTAATATATAAGAACCATCGGCTTTCAACATAGCCGGGAAAATGATACAATGGAAAACAATGTTATCCTTCCCGATGAAATGAATCATCCGGGTTTCCGGGTCTTTCCAGTATTTTTCCCATTCCGGGGTCAAATCTTTCGTGGCAGAAATATACCCGATCGGGGCATCAAACCACACGTAAAGCACTTTTCCCTCGGCACCCTCGATCGGAACAGGTACCCCCCAATCCAAATCACGGGTCACCGCACGAGGTTGCAAACCGTTGTCCAACCACGATTTACATTGCCCGTAAACATTCGGTTTCCATTCTTTATGCTCTTCCAGAATCCACTCTTTCAACCAACCTTCATACTGATCCAAAGGCAAATACCAGTGTTTTGTTTCTTTCAGTTCCGGTTTGTTTCCCGTGATCGCAGACACCGGATCAATCAAATCGGTAGCGTTCAAGCTAGTCCCACAAGCCTCACATTGATCCCCATATGCTCGTTCATTACCGCAATGAGGACATTTTCCCACGATATAACGGTCCGCCAAGAATTGTCCGGCCTTCTCGTCGTAGAATTGCATCGAGGTCTTCTCGATAAATTTCCCCTCGTCATACAACTTCTTGAAAAAAGCGGAAGATAACTCGTGATGCGTTTTCGAACTCGTTCGGGAATATATATCAAACGAAATACCCAATTCTTCGAAAGAATCCTTGATAATCTTGTGATAACGATCGACAATATCCTGCGGGGTCACACCCTCTTTCTGAGCCTTGATCGTGATCGGTACCCCGTGTTCATCCGATCCCCCGATAAAAGCCACATCCTCACCCTTTTTCCTCAGATATCTCACGTAAATATCGGCAGGCACATATACCCCCGCCAAGTGTCCGATATGCACGGGTCCATTCGCATAGGGCAAAGCCGTGGTAATCAAATTTCTCTTGAACTTACTCATATATCCAGTTTATAAACTTTTGAACTCTAGTGGCGCAAAGTTAGAAAAATATTAGTTACCTTCGTACTATAATAACAAAACTTCAACTTTTATGTTACGACCTATATACCTGCAGCCGGGAGATAAGGTGGCTTTAATTTCACCCTCTGGCGTTGCAACAAAAGAACAGTTGGATGTGGCCTGTTCACTCCTGACCTCTTGGGAGTTGGAACCTGTACCCGGACAACACGTTCTTTCCCGACACGGGAGATTGGCAGGCACGGATGAAGAACGATTGCATGATTTACAAACAGCTCTCGATGCCGAAGACATTCGGGCGATCTGGTGCATGGTGGGAGATTACGGGATGTTACGTATCGTACAAGAGGCGGATTATTCCATATTTCAAGGAAACCCCAAATGGGTAATCGGGATGAACGACATCACGGTGTTACACTCCAAACTCCATTCCCTCGGAATCGAGAGTTTACACGCCTTCATGCCTTCCGATTACAACACAACCTCCCCGGAAGTGGTCACGCAATTACGGAATTTCCTTTTCGGGATCATCTCCTCATACGCCATACCCGCCCACCCATTCAACCGACCGGGAATCGTGGAAACAGAAATGATCGGTGGAATGTTGCAATGGGTGCATAACCTGCATGACACTTGTATCGAACGGAACACGAAAGGGACGATCCTTTTCATCGAGGACCCGTCTAACGATCTGTACGAAATTGACCGGAACGTGAAATGTATGAAATACACTGGAAAATTCCAGCACTTAGCCGGATTGATCGTCGGGGAATTCGGGAAAGACTCGACCCCGGAATTTAAAGAAGAAGTGTATAAATTGATTCATGACGCCGTGGAAGATTACACGTACCCCGTGTGTTTCGGTCTTCCGGCCGGACACGTGCGCAACAATTTCCCCTTGATTCTGGGAGCAAACGTGGAATTAATCGTTCACCCGAAAGGAGCGGAACTACATTTCCCCTGATCACGTACAAGCCATGCACAGAATTTTATTGGTAACTCTATTTTTAATTTACATTGCAATGAATAATATTATTTATCCGGCAAAGCTGGACAC
>ERZ791808.2580-NODE-2580-length-10562-cov-8.402018_pt1 | contig 10562 bp, 8 predicted proteins | sample MGYA00510305_ERZ791808 | MGnify/ENA primary metagenome ERZ791808 (study PRJEB30046, sample SAMN00792024) | human gut metagenome | study: EMG produced TPA metagenomics assembly of the A metagenome-wide association study of gut microbiota in type 2... | reverse complement strand
CCGCCATGATCGACAACAGCATCCAGCAGGGCAACCCGCTGAACATCGACCCCCGCCGCATCACATGGAAGCGCTGCATGGACATGAACGACCGCCAGCTGCGGTTCATCGTGGACGGTCTGGGCGGCAAGGTGAACGGCACCCCCCGCGAGGACGGTTTTGACATTACCGTGGCCAGCGAGGTCATGGCCATCTTCTGCCTTGCCACCAGCATCTCCGACCTGAAGGAGCGGCTGTCCCGCATCGTATGCGCCTACACCTACGACGGCAAGCCGGTGACCGCCGGTGAGATCGGCGCAGCCGGTGCCATGACCGCCCTGCTGAAGGACGCGCTGGACCCGAACCTTGTGCAGACGCTGGAAAACAACCCCGCCATCATCCACGGCGGCCCCTTTGCCAACATTGCCCACGGCTGCAACAGTGTGCTGGCCACCAAGCTCAGCCTCTCGCTGGCAGACTACACCATTACCGAGGCAGGCTTCGGCGCTGATCTGGGTGCGGAGAAGTTCTTGGATATCAAGTGCCGCTATGCCGGTATTGCCCCCTCTGCCTGTGTGCTGGTGGCTACCGTGCGCGCCCTCAAGAGCCACGGCGGCGTAGCCAAGGCAGACCTGAACCAGCCCAACCTCGAGGCCGTCAAGGCCGGTGCTTCCAACCTGATCCGCCACATCGACAACCTGAAAAACGGCTTCGGTCTGCCGGTGGTGGTGGCCATCAACGCCTTCCCCACCGACACCGCCGAGGAGCAGGCTTATGTGGAGCAGGTCTGCGCCGAGCAGGGCGTGCCCTGCGTGCTGAGCGAGGTGTTCGCCAAGGGCGGCGAGGGCGGCAAGGCACTGGCTGAGAAGGTCCTGGAGATTCTGGAGGATCGTCCCATCCAGTACACCTACCCGCTGGAGATGCCCCTGAAGGACAAGATCAACGCCATTGCCACCAAGATCTACCGCGCCGACGGCGTGAATTACAGCGCCGCCGCCAGCAAGACGCTGGCCGAACTGACCGAGATGGGCTACGGCAACCTGCCCGTCTGCATTGCCAAGACCCAGTACAGCTTCAGCGACAACGCCAAGCTGACCGGTGCACCCACCGGCTTTACCATGGAGGTGCGCGAGGTGCGTCTGGCCGCCGGTGCTGGCTTTGTGGTCGTCATCTGCGGCAACATCATGACCATGCCCGGCCTGCCCAAAAAGCCCGCCGCCGTGAACATCGATGTAGACGCCGACGGCAAGATCACCGGCCTGTTCTGATAAAAAGCCTGAAAAACACAAAAGGCGCTGTCCGCAAGGACAGCGCCTTTTGTGCTTTTACTCCATGGTGTGGCTGCAAAGGTAGTCCACCCATACAGCGTAGCCCTCCGGCTTGATATGGTAGCCGTCCGGCTGGGCGTAGCTTTCGATCAGGTCGCCGTTTTCGTCCGCCAGTACCTCCCACAGGTTGAGGAAATAGCAGTTCTTTTCCAGTGCAATGGCGGCAAGTTCGTTGTTGATGTGGCACAGGCGGTCCCGGTTCAGCCCTGCGTGGTTTGCCTGCGCGCTCACCTCCGGCCGCACCGGCGTGATGGACTGCACATAGATCTTTGTATCCGGCAGCGCCTGACTGATCATATCCAGCATCAAACGGTAGTAGGTCAGAAAGCTGGTGTAGTCGGTGTCCTGCCCCAACACATTGCTGCCCAGCAGCACATAGACGGCCTTGGGCTGCTGCGCGGTCAGCGCGTCCAGCGGGATCTCTGTCACGCCGTCCACCCGCTTGCAGCTGGTGCCGTTGACAAAGGCGTTGGGGCCTACCCCCTTATAGGCGCAGAACTGCGCCCCGGGCAGACCGGTATCGTAGATCTGCAAGCCCTGCGTCAAGCTGTCGCCCACAAAGCTGGCCTGTGCAAACCAGCTTTTTTCCACCGGGGCACTGGCCGGCAGCGCCGCCATGCGGAAATCCAGCGCGGTCTCGGTGCTGCCCTCCAGTGTCTGTACCCGCAGCTGCCGGACCAGCGGATAGCTGACCGTGTTCCATGTGTTGTCCGTGGTCACCTGCCGCAGAATGGTGTTCTGACTCAGGGCGGTATCCACGCGCTCCCGGTGCAGCACCTTCCACAGGATGCCGATGGCGCTCAGCAGAGCCAGAAGCGCCAGCAGAGCAACGATGATAAACACCCTGCGCCAGCGCCGGTGCAGGATGCGCCGCCGGTATTCCTGATAATCTGCCATTGTCGTTCCCTCACTTCCGGCCCGGAGTACGGGCGGTTCTGCTTATAGTATAGCATAACTGCACCCAACAGCAAGCCCCATTTGCCAAAAATGTGCCGCCGGTTTTGCACGGTACGGGGCTGTTTTGGTGCAAAACAGACAGTGCCCTGCCGCAAACGCTTGCATCCAATAGGCAGGATGTGCTATACTAAGATGAATCAAACGATAGGGAGGCTTTCACGATGGCATATACACCGAAACTGACTTATAAAGGCAAGCCCCTCGTCCGCAAGGACAATGAGCTGTATTACGGCAGCATGACCGATCCCTATGTGCTGTATCTGCAGATTTTGACCACCACCCCGGTGGGCGAGCAACAGGTAGCCGACAAGGTACACCTGATGCTGCTTTCTACGGATACCACCAAGGCACCGCAGGAGCGCGTAGCGCGTCAGACCACCAAGCACGGCCTGTACAATGCGCTGGACATCGGCGGCATCTGGCTGCAGAAGGCCAACGAGAACCGCTGAATCAATTTAAAATGAACAATGCCGGACAGTCTGCGGACTGCCCGGCATTGCGTTTTTACAGGGACGATTTGGAATGGCCTTCGCGTGCGCTTTGGCCATATTCATAGGAATTTCTTTTTAGATTGCAATTTTGGAAAATCTGCGGATTTTCCAAAATTGCCTTTTCACGGGCGATGAAGAAGCGTTTACTCCTCGGTCACCTCAAAGTCCAGCGGCTCACCGCAGTTGGGGCACTTGGGTGCGCCGTCCAGCAGCTCATCCTCCTCAAATACGGCGGTCTTTCCGCAGGCGGGGCAGGTCACCTCGTACTGCACAGGGGCGTCCTTGGCTTCGTCCTCCTCGCCTTCCAGTGCGACCTCAAAGGTTACACCGCAGTGGGCGCAGTTAGCTTCGCCTGCATCCAGATCATCCTCGCTGACGTAGACGGTCTCGCCGCAGGCGGGGCAGGCTACCTCATAGAAGGGCTCGCTGGCGATGTCGTCATCTCCCGCATCCTCATCCTCGTCGGCTGCGTCGTCGTCCTCGTCCTCGGCATCCTCATCCTCGTACAGGTCGGCCTCCAGATCCTCCAGCTCCTCTCTCAGATCGTTGATCTGGTCGTAGGCTTGGGTCAGATCCTCGTCCATGGCGGCAATGGCATCGGCCATCTCGCCCAGCAGTGCGGCCATGGCCTTGATGATCTTGCCCTCTTTGGTGCTCTCATCCACGCCCAGACCGTCCACCAGGCCCTGCAGGTAGGCTGCTTTCTTGTTCAGTTCCATCTGAAATGCCCTCCTTGTGTATGATACAAAAACCGGGCAAGCGGTTGCCCGCTGCCCGGTATGCGACAAATGATCAGACGCGCTCCATATACTCGCCGGTGCGGGTATCGATGCGGATGTGATCGCCCTCGTTGATGAACAGAGGCACACGGATCTCGGCGCCGGTCTCAACGGTAGCGGGCTTCAGAGTGTTGGTAGCAGTGTTGCCCTTGACACCCGGCTCGGTCTGGGTGACTTCCAGCTCGATGAAGTTGGGGATCTCGACGCTGAACACCTTGCCCTTGTAGCTCAGCAGCTTGCACAGCTCGTTCTCCTTGCAGAACTTGAAGTTATCGGGCACGTCGGCTGCGTTGACGGGAATGTCATCGTAGGTCTCGTTGTCCATGAAGTGGTACAGATCGCCGTCCTCGTAGCTGTAGGTCACGTCCTTACGCTCGATGAAAGCCTGCGGGAACTTTGCGGTGGGGTTGTAGCTGGTCTCGACCACAGAACCGGTGATGACGTTCTTGGTCTTGGTACGGACAAAGGCAGCGCCCTTGCCGGGCTTGACGTGCTGGAACTCAACGACCTGAAGAACCTGGCCGTCCTGCTCAAAGGTCACGCCATTGCGAAACTCGCCTGCAGAAATCATAGGAATTCCTCCATAAATTTAATCTCAGATGCTTAACGCATATCTCTATTTATTTTACCCAATCTGTCCCTGTTTGGCAAGGGGTTTGGGCAAAAAAGACGATAAAAACACAAAATCTTTTACACATTCCGCGCTGCGCGGTACATTTGCTGCATTGTCTGCGCGTCCTCGGCCTGTGTGCCCGCGCTCTCGCAGATGACCACCGGCGTCAGCTGACGCTCTGCCAGCAGCTCCATCAGGGGCTGGGGCTCCGGGCCGAACTGAGTATCGGCAAAGGTCCAGTGGCGCTTTTCGCCGCCCGCCGAGTACTCGATGCGGGAAAAGTGCACATGGAACTGCCGGGCACGGTCATCGCCCAGCACCTCGGCCATGCGGTCCAGAATGGCGGCATAGTCCGCCTTGGTCTGGATGCCGCCCAGCGTGCGGGCGTTCAGGTGGCCGAAGTCGATGCAGGGAGTAATGCGGCTGTCCACGCTGCACAGCGTCAGCACCTCGTCCAGTGTGCCCAGCTGTCCTACCTTGCCCATGGTCTCCGGGCACAGGGTCAAATCCTCAAAGCCCGCCTCGTCCAGCGCAGCCACAGCGCGGCGCATGGTATCCAGCGCCTTTTCCAGCGCCGCCTCCCGGCTCTGTTTGCCGCAGCTGCCGGAGTGGAAGATGATGCGTCTGCCGCCCAGCGCCCGGCACACCGCCGCGCTTTGCAGCAGGTACTGGATGCTGTTCAGCCGCTTATCCTCTTCCAGACTGGACATACTGATATAATAAGGTGCGTGGACGCTGAACAGGATATCCCGCTGGGCGGCAAGGGCAGCCATGCGGGCGGCCTTATCCAGCCCCAGACGCACCCCGCGCCCGCACTGATACTCAAAGGCATTTAGTCCCATTTTGGCGGTGTACTCCGGCACATCCAGACTGCTTTTGTAGCCTTGGGCAGCAAAGCTGTCGCTGGTGCCTGCAGTGCCGAACCGGATGTTCCAAGTCTCTCTCACAGGGTCTTACCTCCACGGTCGTAGTACTTCTGCCAGTGCTTCTTTTCCCACTTGCGTTTCAGGATGACCTGTGCGCCCAAATCCGGCCCGCGGGGGATGACCATCAGCCCGGGGATGCCGTACAGCGCCGCCACCATGCGGTCGGCGTAGAGCTGGTCGCCCACCATGGCCATCTGGCGGTGTTTCACGCCCATGCGGTGCTGCGCCACCATCAGCGCAAAGGGCAGGGGCTTGGCAGCGCGGTACAGGTAGGCAAGGCCAAGCTTTTCAGCAAAGGGGCGCACCCGCTTTTCCGCACCGTTGGAGACGATGGTCAGCTTTACCTCGGCCTTGCGCATGGCGGCAAGCCACGCGGCCACCTCCTCCGGCAGCTCCTGACTGCGGTCTGCGGTCAAGGTGTTGTCGATATCCAGCACCAGAGCCGTGATGCCCTTGGCGGCAAGCCATTCCGGCGTGATATGGGTAACGTCCTTAAAAACATATTCGGGGGTAATGAGCATAAATAGACCCTCTCAGTCTGCCCTGCGCAAAGCAGCTTTAAAATGAAAATAGGGGAACCTGTATAACAGGCTCCCCTACATCGGCGTTAGCAACGCGTTTAAAATCTAAAGCAACGTGCGATTCCAAGCAATCAATTACTTGAACTTGCGCTTGCGGGCTGCTTCGGACTTCTTCTTGCGCTTAACAGACGGCTTCTCGTAAGCCTCGCGCTTACGAACCTCTGCGAGCACACCGCTGCGAGCAGTGCTGCGCTTGAAGCGACGCAGTGCGCTTTCCAGCGACTCGCCCTCTTTAACACGAATTTCCGACATCTTATTCCCTCCCTTGGACCGTGAGGCAGGAATTTCGTTGTTACATGGTAACTAACAGTAGACAGTATAGCGCATTTTATCCGGTTCGTCAACCTTTTTTTGAAAGTTTTTGCTCAAAACTTTTGAAAGATTTTTGGACAGACGCTCCCGGGTGTTTCCTGCGCTAAATCCGCCTCTGCGGGTGATGATATGTTCGCGCTTATTCAGCGGAGCAGCAGTTCTCAGCCCTTGGCAGCCAGATTGACCAGACGGCCCTTGACGTAGATCTCCTTGACCAGCTGCTTGCCTTCCAGCGCGGCAGCCACAGCGGGGTCTGCCTTGGCGGTGGCGATGGCGTCCTCGGCGGTGATGTCTGCGGGCACCTTCAGGCGTGCCTTCACCTTGCCGTTCACCTGCACGGCGATCTCCACAGCAGCCTCCACACACTTGGCCTCCTCGTAGGCAGGCCACGGATAGTAGGCCAGCTGCTCGTCGTGGCTGTGACCCAGCTTCTCCCACAGTTCCTCGGTCATGTGGGGAGCGAAGGGGTTCAGCAGCTGCACCAGCGTCTCAAACTCGGCCTTGGTCGCGCCGCCGTTGTCGTACAGTGCGTTGACCAGCGTCATCAGCTGGGCAATGGCGGTGTTCATCTTCAGGCTCTCGATATCTGCGCTGACCTTCTTGATGGTCTGGTGCATCAGGGTCTCCATGGCGGGGCGGTAGCCCTCGCCCTCCACCAGCTTGTCGCTCAGTGCCCACACGCGGTCGAGGAAGCGGTTGCAGCCCGCGATGGCAGAGGTCTGCCACGGTGCAGCCTGCTCAAAGTCGCCCATGAACATCTCGTACAGACGCATGGTGTCGGCACCGTACTGGTCCACCACCTCGTCGGGGTTGATGACGTTGCCAAGGCTCTTGGACATCTTCACGATGGGATGGCGTGCCATCTCGCCGTACTTCTCTTCCAGTGCCTTCTCGGCGGCCTTCTGGCTGCCGTACTCCTTGAGCAGCTTCTCCTGTTCCTCGGCGGGCAGGTTGACAAAGCTGTGGGGGTTCAGGCCAAGGATCATGCCGTGGGCGGTACGCTTCTGGTAGGGCTCTGCCGTGGGCACAACGCCGATATCGTACAGGAACTTATGCCAGAAGCGGCTGTACAGCAGATGCAGGGTGGTGTGCTCCATGCCGCCGTTGTACCAGTCCACCGGAGACCAGTATTCCAGTGCTTCCTTGGAGGCCAGAGCGTCCTTGCAGTGGGGGTCCATATAGCGCAGGAAGTACCAGGAAGAACCTGCCCACTGGGGCATGGTGTCGGTCTCACGGGTAGCGGGGCCGCCGCAGCAGGGGCAGGTGGTCTTGACCCAGTCCTTGTGGCGTGCCAGCGGGGACTCGCCGTCCGGGCCCGGCTCAAAGTCGGTGATGTCCGGCAGGGTCAGCGGCAGGCTGCTCTCGGGCAGGGGCTGCCAGCCGCACTTGTCGCAGTGCACCATGGGGATGGGCTCGCCCCAGTAACGCTGACGGCTGAACACCCAGTCGCGCAGCTTGTAGTTGACCTTATCACGGCCCTTGCCGTTCTCTTCCAGCCATGTGATCATCTTCTTTTTGGCATCGACCACGGACAGGCCGTTCAGGAAGCCGGAGTTGACCAGCGTACCGGTAGCCACATCGGTAAAGGCAGCTTCGTCCAGATTGGACGGGGTGTTGCCCTTGACCACCTCGATGATGGGCAGGCCGAACTTCTTGGCGAATTCCCAGTCGCGGGTATCGTGAGCAGGCACGGCCATGATGGCGCCGGTGCCGTAGGTGGACAGAACGTAGTCGGAGATGAAGATGGGGATCTCGGTCTCGTTGACCGGGTTGATGCCCATCACGCCGTCCAGCTGTACGCCGGTCTTTTCCTTGTTCAGCTCGCTGCGCTCAAAGTCGCTCTTGCGGGCAGCTTCGGCCTGATAAGCCTTGACGGCATCGGCGTTCTTGATAATGCCCTTTTCCAGCCATGCTTTGAGCAGGGCATGCTCCGGGGAGATGACCATGTAGGTAGCGCCGAACAGGGTATCGCAGCGGGTGGTGTACACGGTCAGGGTGTCCCCTGCGGTGGTGCCGAAGTTCACTTCTGCGCCGTGGCTGCGGCCGATCCAGTTCTTCTGCTGGGTGGACACGCGCTCGATGTAATCCAAACCGTCCAGACCGTCGATCAGCTTATCGGCATAAGCGGTGATCTTGAGCATCCACTGGCTCTTGACGCGGTGCACCACCTCGCTGCCGCAGCGCTCGCACACGCCGTTGACAACTTCCTCGTTTGCCAGCACGCACTTGCAGCCGGTGCACCAGTTGACGTTCATTTCCTTCTTGTAAGCCAGACCATGCTTGTACAGCTGCAGGAAGATCCACTGGGTCCACTTGTAGTACTCGGGGTCGGTGGTGTTGATCTCACGATCCCAGTCAAAAGAGAAGCCCAACGCCTTGAGCTGGCTGCGGAAATGATCCACGTTGCTCTTGGTGACGATGGCCGGGTGGATGTGGTTCTTCATGGCGAAGTTCTCGGTGGGCAGACCGAAAGCGTCCCAGCCCATGGGGTACAGCACATTGTAGCCGTTTTTACGGCGCTTGCGGCTTACCACATCCAACGCGGTGTAGCTGCGGGGATGGCCGACGTGCAGGCCTGCACCCGAAGGATACGGGAACTCCACAAGGGCATAGAACTTGGGTTTTTTGTGGTCGATCTCGACATGGAAGGTCTTTTCGCCCTCCCACACCTTCTGCCACTTGGCTTCAACAGCCTTGTAATCATACTTCATGTTTGTAATCAGCTCCAGACTTTAACCAAAATACCGTTGCTTGGGGGTGTGTATGCTTTTAAGGTACTTCCGGTACAGACCCTCTCAGTCAGGGCATTCGCCCTGCCAGCTCCCCCGAGGGGGGAGCTTTTCTGCCAACTTTCCCTATTGCGCCGCAATAACGGAGCGGGTCCTGCCAGAAGCAAACCTTTTTGCCTTAATTATTCAATGCTGCTATCCGGGGTCAGGTACTCCGAGATGTCCACCGGCTCGCCGTCTGCCCACAGGTGCTCCAGATCATAGTAAGCGCGGCTGTTGGGCACAAAGACGTGCACGATGACGTTGGAGTAATCCAGCAGCACCCAGTTCTTGGTGTCGTGACCCTCGGTGCTGTAGGGTTCCAGACCCTTCTGCGAAAGCTCGTACTCCACCTCGTCGGCCAGAGAAGCCACCTGCGTGGTGGAGGTACCGGAGGCGATGACGAAGTAATCGGTCAGGACGGTCAGGCTTTCCACCTTGAGCACCCGCACATCCTGTGCCTTTTTCTTGTCCAGGATCTTGGCGATCTCAATGGCAAGCGCCTTGCTGTCGTTGAAATTATCCATGTGTTTCTCCCTTCTGTCGGAACATCCCCGCACCCGGTGTGCAGGGCATTGTTTTTGTTGTTACTGTCCGGTGCCCGCTGCCTGACCATCGGTGGTCACAGCGCCGGAAAGGTCGGTATCGCCGCTGAGGATGGCGTCGTCGGATTCCTTATCGATGCGTCCCATATACTGCACGTTGGCATCGGTGGATGCGCTGCCGTGGGGCCACTGGTCGGTGACCATGTGCAGCTCGCTTACCTCCACCGGGCCGGTGTAGGTGCAGAAATACTGGTTGAGCAGGTTTGCGATGGAACCGGCATCCGGCACCACACAGGAATAACCGGCAAAGGTATCGGTCTTGCCCACGTTGGGCACGCCCATGAATACCGGCGTCTGCGCCAGAATGATATTGGAACTGTCGATCTTGAGGAAGGACGCCAGCAGCTTTGCGATGGTGGTGATATCCATATCCGTGTGGATATAGTCCTTGAATATCAGCGGCAGCTGGTTCAGGATATCGGTAATGCCCATGGCGCGGGCGCGCTTGAACAGACCTGCGTAGAAGTAGCGCTGCATATTCAAGCGGTCGATATCAGAGTTTGCGTAGCCGTCGCCGTGGCGGCAGCGCACAAAGAACTCTGCCGAGGCACCGTCCAGATTGCGGTAGCCCTTCAGCAGTTTGCTGCCGCCGTAGGACATATCCCGGGGGATATACACCTCGATGCCGCCGAAGTTATCCACCATTTCCACCAGTGCCTGCATATCGATGGTGACATAGTAGTCGATGGGCAGGTGGTACTGGTCGTAGATGACATCTGCCAGCGCGGCAATGCTGCCGCCGTTGGAAAGCGCCACCGAGTTGATCTGGTAGTTGGAAACGGCATAGGTCTTGCCGTTGGAGAGGGTAAGCTTACGGTTCTGGGTGGTCACCAGCGTATTGCGGGGGATCTGCAGCATCCGCAGCGCGCCGCCCTTGATATCGAACTGGCAGTACAGGATCATATCCGTCATGCCGTCGTTGGAGCTGGCGTCGCTGTAAGAGCGTCCCTCTTCAAAGTCGATGCCGCAGACCAGAATGTTGACCACATCGCCCTTGTACTCCTCGGCAGTCTGGATCTCCTGTACGATAGAGGGTGCGCTTTCCGCCGGGCGGATGCTGTCCTCTACCTTGTTCACAAGGCTCACACCGTACACCACCACACCGGAGATCACGGCGATCACCCCCATCACGATGGCAAAGGGCAGCCACAGCGGGGTCTTTTTCTTCTTTTTGCGGCGGCGCGGTGCATTATCCCCGCCCATGTCGGGCTGAGATCGGAAGA
>ERZ791808.2567-NODE-2567-length-10650-cov-4.677395_pt1 | contig 10650 bp, 11 predicted proteins | sample MGYA00510305_ERZ791808 | MGnify/ENA primary metagenome ERZ791808 (study PRJEB30046, sample SAMN00792024) | human gut metagenome | study: EMG produced TPA metagenomics assembly of the A metagenome-wide association study of gut microbiota in type 2... | reverse complement strand
CAGCTTGCGCACCGGGATTCTTGTATACTGCTGATACAGTGGGTTTTGCGTTACGTACGCTTCGATGATGTTAATCATGATGTAACCTCTTTTGATATGTGATTGTCATATGATGGCCTCCCGTCACAGCGCGCGGATGCGGTCTGCAAAGTCACAGGCCATGATCTTACCTGACTGACCGCTCTTGGTACGGATTGCGCTTGCGATGTCGACAAACAACTCGCCAAGGTTTTCTATGTACTGAACTTTCTGCGAATCCGCAAATGCCGTCACGTGCTTGTCCATCCAATCCTTGCTCGGCTCCAAACCAGCACCAAAGGCGGCTGTCAAGTCGATCAGCATACAACTTGTGAACCAAAACGTTTTGTTGCCGCCGTCGTTGTTGTTGTAGTCAAAGCGGCAAGGATATGACCCGTCCGCAAAGCTGGTGCGATCAAACACCGCCGACAAGCGCGTCCACGCGCCAGCAGCAGCGTTAAAAGCCATGTTTTGTGCTGCGCAAGGCTCGGCAACCGGCCAGTACCAGTCGCAGGTTCCCGTGACCGCAGCCTCAAATCGGATCTTAAATGTGACATAGTATTTGTGCGACGCGACCATGGCGTGCGACGCCGACGTCAGTGTTACCTCGCCCGCGCCGGAAGGGATGATCTTGATACTGGATGCCGCCCCGTCGCCCGGCGTGATGCTCGACAACTGCCACGAGCAGTTTCCGCGCGTGGCCGGGAACCAACCTTTCCCGCTATTCGCTACTTGATTTGTAAGTGTCACATTAGTAGGCATATCGTTTCACCACCTTAATAGCTGCTGTTGATTGCTGCTACGATTGCAGTATCAACGTAGGACTTGATCGCGTTGGCAATCCCAAGATCGCCGAACAGTTCGGCGGGCGTGCGATAGTACACCCAGCCGCTGTCGTCCAGCACGGCGATCTTGCCCGGTGTACGCCCCAGATCGCTAGCCTCTGTGGACCGTAGCCACGTGCCCGTGATGTACTTGCCATCCAGGTTGCCGGTCAGTGTGCCACCCGTCTTGTCGAGCTTGCCATTCAACGCAGATTTATCGGCTTTACTATCCAGTGCAGTCTTATCGGCCTTAGCATCAATCGCCGCTTTGACCGCTTTATTCTGCACAGGGTTGGTGCTGGTGCTGGATAGCGTCGCGTCCACGGTAACATTACTGCCAGCAGCAGCTACCTTGTCGTCGACGTACTGCTTGACGACGTGGTTTGCGACGGGGTTGTTTGACGACCCAGACATGGCACTGTCAATGGTGGTCTTGTTTGCGCCCCTCTCAATGTCGTTCAACTTGGTTTTATCCGCCTTGGACATCAGGCCGTTGGCGGACGTGGTCGCCACCGCGGTACCAGCTTTCTTGTCCAGTGCGGCCTTGACGACTTTGTTCTGCACGGGGTTGGTGCTGGTCGCCGACAGTGCATTATCCACGTCCACGCCGCCGCTCGCAGCGACTTCGGCGATTTTTGCCTTGACGTAGGCCACGTTTGTTGCATAGTCTGTCTGTGCATCTGTCGGGGTTTCAAGGCCCGCTACGTACACAGGGACGTTTTCAGGCCCACCATCAAGAGTAAGCGTGTAGTCGTTGCTTTTTTCGCTTGGCGTAATGTTTACAACACTTGCCCCGTCATCATGCCCGATTGCCTGCAACATTACAACGCCATCGATAAACGCGTGCTTTTGGCTGACCGCCCCAATGTTTTGGCTCGCGCGAAACTTCTGATCGGATGTCAGTTTTTGCGTTTCATCGTACCGAACAGCGCCTTCTCCTGTCGGGATGTCTATGGTCACATCTTTTGAACCGCTAAACTGCGCCTCGGCAGCGCCAGTGAATTTCAGGATGCCGGGAGTGCTTGCAAGCAAATCGTATTCGGACTTTACCCATGTTGTACCCGCATATGTACCGCCAGCCGATGCAGTATACGCCAGTCTTGTATTGGGTTCCCAAAATCCATTGTCCTTTGTGATTTGGAAAATATACCTTGTGTCCCCACCACTCTGCAACTGCACTCGATACAACGGGATGATTGTATCCACAACCTTGATCGCGCAGGTGGTTGGAACACCTTTCAGTTTTTCATGCAACTGTGCAGGTGTAATGTCAAATGTTTCTCCATCCGTGGATGTAGCGACAATGTCGTACATACTGTCCAATTTTTTCTTATCGGCAGCAGACATCAGGCCATTTGCACTGGCCGTAGCAACGGTGGTATCTGCCTTGTTATCCAACGCCGTCTTGTCCGCTTTGTTATCCAGCGCTGCCTTGACCGCTTTGTTTTGGACAGGGTTCGTACTGTCTGCGTCAAGTGCTGCGTCAACAACCGTCTTGTTCGCACCATCCTCAACACTGTTCAGCTTGGCCTTATCTGCCGCAGACATAAAGCCGGGTGCGGTCGCGGTAGCAGTATCCGGCCACCTATATGTCCACCTGCCGCCATCAATCGTCAGGTACTTGCCGTCCTGATTTGCGTCAACTGCCGGCAATTCGCCAGCACTGCAAGTGTACATCGCGCCATTTTCGTCAATATAAATCCTACCTGACCCGCTTACGCCGACTAGCCCCGGAGCGTCAAAGTAATACCCGCCTTCTGACCGGCTGGTATCGTATTCCGATAGTGGGCAGATGACGCGTGTATCACTGGGATTGTCGATGTTATCCACCAGCAGCACACGCGGCGTTTTCCCTGCGTGGACAGCCGCGTTAATCTCGGCAAACGTGTGTGATACCATGCACCCGTATTTGTATACGCTGTCGTGCGTATCTGCGGTGCCTATTTTGGCATAGATGTCGTAGCACACGCTGTCCATGCTGTCCAGCTTCGCCTTATCCGCAGCAGACATCAGGCCGTTTGAGGTTGGTGTCGCCGGGATAAGTTTATCTTCACTGTACATCCACTGGCCGTCTCTAACGACCAGCGCGCAGCCGTTTTGGCTTACATCGCTGTCTGGGATGGGCAGCTCACCAGCCGCCGACGTGATCAACGTCGTGTCACCGTTGGACGTGGTGGACATGATCGTGACCGTGATATTTCCGTCTCGCGCAACACCGTAGTTCGCGCCGGTTCCCGCAAACGAATAACTTCCATCCTCAGCGCGCACAAGCGGCATGATGTTGCCGCCATAGATGCAGCGCACAATAGCGCCAGCAGCGTAGGCAGCGGCGATTTCGGCGACTGTTTTGTCTGCGCTGCCGCGCACGGAGATGATACCGCCGTCGATCGTCTGCGCCGCGTCGGCCGCAGAGATCACGGTTACATCGTAGTAATCGTGCGTCCTGCCATCCACATACGCCTTGGTTGTTGCATCGTTGTCCCCGGTAGGCGTGCCGACAGCGAACCGTGAATAGTGCGATTTTCCGTCGCTACCCAAGCTGGAAATTCCAGCAGCGTTATCCCTAGAACAGTTAATGTGGACAGACGCTCCTGCGCCGTTGTGCACAGCAACACTCGGCGCCGACAGCAGAAGATCAGACTGCACGGCTCCACCAGCGTGCACGTCACCGGTGATCTCGGCACTGCCGTCGATTTTTCCGCCAGTCTTGTCGTACTTTTTTGCCGTCTCGGCCTTAATCAGCGCGACCAACCTGGCCGTCGCCAGCGGCCCAACCGCTTTGTTATCGTCTGCCATTGTAGTACCCCCTTATCAATTTGTGTCCCAGATGGCCTGCATCTCGTCCGCGGACATGTATGTCACGCCGCCACCTTCCGCAAGCGCATCCAGCTTAGTCTTATCCACGGCGGACATCAGGCCAGCCGAGGACTGCGTGGCTACCGCCGTTCCGGCTTTGCTGTTTAGCGCGGCGGTCACGATTTTGTTTTGCACCGGATTGGTGCTATCTAGCGACAGTGCATCGTCCACATCGATCGTGCCCCCACCGCCACCACCGGAAGGTGACGATCCGGAAGGACCGCTATCGGATGTGTTGTAGCTGCTGCTGGACTCCACGCTGTTGCCAATCGACGTTTTCCCGGAAAACACGAACGTGTAGTTCATGATGATCGATGGGTATTCCCGGCCGTTGATGTCCTTGACGATAACCTTGTCGAAAATATCAAGCCGCGGGTCGGCCGGAAGATCGCCGGAGAACTTATAGATCGGCTTGTTTTTCAGCTGCTCGTACGCTGTTTCCGCGACTGCTTCAGCAGCGACCGTGATCGACCCTGCTGGCCCTTCGATGCCCAACCACAGGTTGTCGTCATTCAGTTCGATAACGTAGCCTCCGGCGCCGAAGAAATACGTGTGCTCTTGCCCGTCGCTGGCGAACGTCTTTTTCACGCGCACTCCAGTGACTTCGACTGGCGTACTTGCCACTTCCAGTTGGTTAATCCACTGTGTTAACGTCACATCTGCTGTAGATGTAATCGGTCGCACATACAGTGCATCCCCAGACACCACGGCATTGCCACCGCAGGCCAGCGCGATAGCTTCTATCACCTGCCGGATGGTGTGCTGTGCGTCCACGGTCGCCAGCGCGTTATACCCCAAATCATTATCAATCGCGCTGGGCGTCAGGCCGAGACGAGTCGCTGCCAGCCTCCATAGCTCTATGTAATTGTGCTCTCCCTGCATCTCCGTCGGGCACAGCACGTCCGCTTCCCTCATGGCATCGTAGCAAGTAAGCGTGGTAACTTCGTGCACGGTTTCCACTTCATAAACCTTAAAGCTGCCCATTGGAACCAAGTATCCATTGCCGTCGATTTTGATATCTGCCTTTAGGTGCACGGTCGCTCCTTCGTATAGATTCCGGTTATCGACGTTTTGCCACCCACCATCGTACATTTCAATTGTTGCGCATTTGCACGCGGAAAGCCCGACCGGGTAACTGCCGGATGATATCTGCGCTGTGATTTTCGTTCCACCAGGACGAAAACACGCCCCGTCTACCGGTAGGTGCTCCCCCGCCTTGAGCGTCACAGTTGTACTGCCATAATACACCAATGTCACATCGTGATCCCACGTAAAAGTCGCTTCAACCACAAAGTTCGTCTGCGACGGGTAGACGCTTGTGATTTGACTTTCGACTGTTCGCATTCATGTCACCCCCAATCACGTCAGTGGATTGACGCTGACCATGTTAAAATCCAGGGACGTAAACAGCTCCTTGCCTTCGTTCAGGCGCCCGATATTCAGCTGCCCTTTGCCGACGTAAAACCACGCCTGACACCACGCGCCGTAGTAAGCGGAAAAATAGTACAACTGGAACTGCTGGCCTTTTGCAATGATCTTAAGGATCTGCGACAGCATGGTTTTACTGACAGCCGCTCGGCTATATCCAAGCGCTTCGACCGTGAACAGGGGACTGACAACGGCCGCGCCGGTCTGGGTGCGGCCGCTGTCCTCCGTGTAAGTTGTTTCAAAGTCGTACGTCAGCGCACCGGAATCCGGCTGCGGAAGTACCAGCCATTCATCCGACGGACTTTTTCGAATTTTAATGTATTCCTGTGCCATGTGTTACACCGCTACAAGCGGGTTTTTGCCCGTTTGCCCTTTCCGCAATTTTGCTTCGGTGATTACTTCATCAAACAGTGTGCGGCGATCCAACCGGGCGATAAACTCGTATCGGCTGCCGGCACCGCCGGCTTCTTCGCGCACAATCTGGCGCAGCAGGGATTCCGGCGCTTCCAGGTTGTTGCCGTTGCGCTGGTCGCCCAACACGGCCAAGAACTGCCGGTTCGCCGGAATGACCGCTCCGCGCGCCAGCATCGGGATCTGCGGCACTGGCAGTGGATTCACGCCCCACATATTCTGGAACGGGGAAATGCCAAGGAAGTGCGCATTGCGGATCGTATTCAGCATGGAATTGATCTTGTTGAACGGCACGGCAATGATCGTGTTCATGCCGCGAATGATGGCGTTGACGACCGTGTGGAAAGTGCTTTCGATGCCTTCTTTGATACCTGACCAGATACGGCCGCCGGTCGAAAACACGTCCTTAACCTTCTGCCATGCGTCTCGGAATTTGCTCTGAAACCACTCCGGAACAGACTTGAAGGCGCTTTTGATTCCATCCCACGCAGCTACAGCGCCGGATGAGACCTTTTCCCACAGGCCGCTGAACCAGTCCTTTACGGCCGTCCATTTTTCGATGACCCAGTCCACTGCCGCTGCAACGCCCTCTTCTACGTTGGCAAGAAACTGCTCAAAGGCCGCATCGATACTGCTGATCGTTTTACTGATCCATTCCTTTATGGACGTCCATTTTGCAACGATCCACACGACCACTGCAGCTATAGCGGCAATCAGCAGCGGTATCCACGCCCCTGTGATGATAGCAATAGCACCGCCAATAGTTAGCAACGCCACGGTAATAGCCGTAAGGTTCTTGCTGTTGAAGCCGTTTTTAATCACGTCACGAATTGCCACGCCAAGAAGGACAAGCCCCGCGACGATTGCCGTGATTGCTCCGCCAAGCACACCAAATGCCAGCCCCAGCCCAGTTACAGCCGCAGCAGCGCCGATGATGTACCCTGTCAGATTGTCGAAATTTATGCCGTTTTTAAGCATATCGACAACGTTGATGGCCATCAGGGCAGTCCCCGCGACAGCAAGCGCCAGCTGCTTTGCCTTCGACAAATTCCCCAGGAACTTCTTTCCGATTTTCCACGCAGCGAATCCAGCCGCCACCGCCGCCACATACGGCGATAGCTCGCGGACAACGGCTGCGATCTTGCCAATTTTTCCGGTGTCGACCTGATCGGACAAATCAAATTTCGGCGCTATGCCAGACGAACCGCCTCCACCGCCGCCGGAACTATCGTTCGATTCCCAGCGGTTCATTTCATCTAGCCCGGAAAGCTGTTTTTTTGCCTTCTCGGCCGCGTCCCCTGCGGTCTCGGTTGCGGAAGCCTGATTATACAGTGCCTTTGCAGATGCATCCGCTTGTGAAGCCGTTTTGCCAAACAACGAGTTGATAAACACGGACACAACGGCAGTCAATTTGGCAAGCCACGCCAAAAGCGTTCGAATTGCCGGCAAAATATAGTTGTAGATTGGTGCAAAAGCGGAAATCAGATTACCCCTGATCTGCGCCAAAGATGTTGACATTTGTTTGTCTGCGCCGATTGTGCTAAGCAGCATTTTGCGCATCGTACGCAGCGCTTTGGTAATCATGGTGAAAATGAAGACGCGCTTTGCTAAGCCAGCAATTCGTTTGGTGAATTTCTTAAATTGTTCTGACACATTCTGCGTCGTCAAAGCTGCAAGACGCTGCTTTCCCACATATTCGCTTACGGCAGCACTGGCTTTTTCCTGCGCGATCTGGCTGCTTTCCAGATTAAGCTGCGCCATTTTCAGCTGCTGCGTCGTTTTCTGGATTGCATCGCCGGTTTCCTGCGATACCGTCCCGGTGCTTCTGGTTTTCTTTTCGTTTTCGGCAACAGCCTGCAGTTCTTCCAGCTGCTGCCGCAGCGTGGCTACCTTCTGTGCGGTCTTGTCCACATTGTTCGCGGCCTTTTTCGCGTTGTTTTCCAGCTTCGCAAGGCCAGCGTCAAACTGGCCACTGTTTATCGTTGTATCAAATACCAGATCGCCGACAACATCAGCCATCGCGCACACCCCCTGTCATCAGCTGCCGGATGAATTCATCTTCGTCGTCGGTCAGATGCGCCGACTTGAAATCAATCAATTCCCGGTTTTCGTCGTAGTATTCACGCTCCCACTTTTCCAGCTTCTTGTGCTTGCGCAGCTTCCGCCGGATGTCCAGGATCGTGGAAAACGTGCAGTCACCGATCTCCATATAATATCCGATGAACGTCCACCAGTGCATATACGGCAGTGCGCGCACGTCCCGCCCGGCTACGCGGTTGATTGGCGCGATGATCATCGGAAAATCCTGTTCCCAGTCCATCTGCTTTGGCTGCTGCCGCTGGTCGCCGCGATCCACACCACCATCCAAAAACCACAGCATGAATTTCACCGCGGCGGCCATGTCCGTGATCTGATCCCAGTCTGGGTAAAAGATCTTGACCGCCACTTCGGCGCGATCCTGATCTGTCAGCTCCGAGTCATTCAACGCGGCGCAGATGTCCAGAATTTCACGGAAGTCGCTGCGGATACGAAAACACCGGCCGCCGATGCATGCAGTCTTCGGTAGGCCGGTATTCATGATCTGCGCTTCTTCCTGCGCTGGCCGCCGCCGTTGTATTTATCCAGGTATTTCGCCTGACGCTTCTGCGCGGCAGCGGTCGCAGCGTCCATTTCGCGCCGGATCTGGCGTGAAACCGCTTCCAGGAACGAGATGACCTGCAGGGAACCGGACGGCGTGAGCGAAACGCAGTAGGCTTTGCCGAACACTGTATCGCAGACGGGCGAGGGAAACGCCGCGTCCACCTGCTCGCGCGCGTAGGCGTCCAGTTCACGGATCGTTGTGCGGGCGTCCGTATCGCTTTCCTGCGTGCCCATTTCGTCGGCTTTGGCCTTGATCGCCATCGCTGCCGCTTCCAGCCGGTCGATGATACCGATGTCGTTCGGGTCAAAATAGATCTTCCGGTTTGCGTCGCCATTGATGGTGAACGCTTTCAGGCCGGTTTCAAAAGAAATGTTATTGCTCACGCCGTCACCCCCTTATGCAGTTGCCTTCGTGAACGTGGCCACGCCGTCCGCAATGGCCGCAGTGCCGACCGTGCGCGTGCCGCCGTAGGTCACATCAAACGGCATGTCTACCGTTTTGTCGCCGCCCAGCGACTTCACTTCAATCGCGCAGCCGCTATAGCGCTCGGCAAACATCGCCGTGCCCTTCGTGCCGGCATAGCAGTGCACGATCATCATATCCTGTTCGGCCAGCGCCGCAACGTCCTGATCCTTAATCGCCAGCTGCCACAGCTTCGTCAGCGCGGTCTCGCCGGCGTCCAGATTGCACGGGTCAAAGGTCTGCGTGATGGTCGGCGCGGACATGGTGGTAAACGTGTTGCCCAGGATGTCCTGCGTGGTCTCCTTGTTCCAGTCATATTCCTGACTGCTGTCTTCCACGCGCTTGCCGACGATCGACCAAACCGGCGCGGAAGACGTTCCGGTATTAATGAAGGCCATCAGCAGTTTGCGGGCAATCGTCTGGCCCGCGGTTGTGTTAAAAGTCGTACTTTCAGGCATAATGCATCACCTTTCAAAATTGTTGTCGTACCGCATCGACAGGGACACGGCCCAGTCTTCCACACCGTCGGCATAGCGCCCGGTCAAATAGGCCGCCGACACCTGTACAAATGCAGTGATCGTCCGGCCATCGCCGATGTCTGGCCACGCGGCAAGCGTGTGCTGCTGGCCGTCCGCCGTGATCGGCTGTTTTTCAAGCCAGCGCGCCAGCTTGTCCAGCCAGCCCTTGATGTGGATGCGGTCAGTTTCCGACTGCGGCACGGCGCGATATACCACCTGAAACGCATAGTTGCATTTCTGGTACACACCGCCCATGATGTCGGTCGTTTCGCTGATTACCGTCGCCGCAGCGGACGGATAGATCCCGATGCCAGACTTGTCACCCAGTTCGCCGAACCGGATTTCACGCGCGCAGATGGCAGGGAAGTCATTCAGCAAGTCGCTCAGGATCGTTGAAAAATCTTTTGTGTCAACCATTTGATTCCCCCAGGATGATCCGCTTGCACTCCGCGGCCCATTCCTTGCCGTGTTCGTTTTGGGCCACTTCCGCCCAGTGCGGCACGCCGGTCGCAAACCGCAGATCGCGGTCAGTCGCAACAAGTGTCGCGCCTTCTCTAAAACGCGGGCCGACATTCGGAATGTTCGCAGGGCCTTTCCCGGTTTTTGAATCCACCATGACCTTACCCATATACAGATACCGTGCATATGGGCCTGGGAACACAACCTGCCGACCACCTTCTGTGACGTATGAACGCTGCTGCAGGCTGCCGGTTTTCAGCGGCATATACAGTTTGCTGTCCGCAAGCACCTGCTTCCCCAGCCATTCCTGCGCCTTAGCGAATCGTGGGCCGTATTTGGCAAACCGGAGATTTACCCGCACGTGCCCTTTGACATAGCTGACGTTCTTATAGTGCTTGATGTCGCTCATGACGCCGTTACCTCAAAGTGTGCAATCAGCGGGAACCATGCGCAGGATGTGATGCGGTGGCACTCCGTGACTTTGCACAGCACATCGTATTCCGCCCAGTCGTGATCGCCGCGGCAGAAATAATCGCCCGGCTGAAACGCAATCATGCCGCTGCGGTCATCCGCCGCCTGGTACACTTCCGGCGTTACATAGGTCAGCATGCCGATGGACGTTTTCGGGACAAGCAGCAGCACATAATGCCCCGGCACATCGCCGGTTGTGCCGGGCGTCATGGCCGTTTTTGCTTCGACCTTGACGCCGACCAGCACGTGCCGCTCCCATGTGTCAGCCTGACCGCGCGCACCGCGCACGCGCGAAAAAAGCGTGATCGTATCGCTATGCAGCAGCATCAGCATGTCACCCCCGCGTACAGCACAAGGACGCCATCCACGGCCACGCCGGAAAGCCAGCGCCGAAGCACATCGAACACCAGCGCGTCTCGCGCTGCTATGGTCTTCGCGGCGGTCGTGTAGCAGCTGTCGGCCGCCTTGTATGTGATCGATTCGCTGCCGGACGACACCGACGCCACAGGGCCGGCGGTTTTTACGCCGCCGACGTCTGCGGTTTCAGCCGCGCTGTCACGCG
>ERZ791808.2557-NODE-2557-length-10674-cov-10.744420_pt1 | contig 10674 bp, 13 predicted proteins | sample MGYA00510305_ERZ791808 | MGnify/ENA primary metagenome ERZ791808 (study PRJEB30046, sample SAMN00792024) | human gut metagenome | study: EMG produced TPA metagenomics assembly of the A metagenome-wide association study of gut microbiota in type 2... | reverse complement strand
GGGTTTCCCCGTCTCAGTGGGCGGCAATAGGCGTGCTGGGGAGTCTGCTGTTTGGTCTGCTGACGTACCTGACGAACCTGTATTTCAAAATTAAAGAAGACCGGCGTAAGGCGGCCCGGGGAGAGTAAAGCGATGAAGAAAAAATACGAACTGGTTGTTAAAGGGATAAATCATTACCCGGATAAGATTACTGTTACTGTGGCACTGGAAATTGGTGGGTATCCGTCACTGTTGTTGCCATATGTGGCGATTAGTCTTGACCGTACTGAAGGTGCCACGCTGGAGTTTTACGAAGCTGAGGCGAAAAAACAGGCGAAGCAGTTTTTCATGGATATTGCTGCCGCTTTATGTGAAGGGGATGAGCAGTCGCCGGAAAAGCGCCCCATAATTTTAGAGGCGCAGGATGTGTTGATAACCTACAGAGGAAAACTACCGGGAAGAATTACTGGTTCTCTGAAGACGCCACCGACGGCATTGCGGTCAGAAAACGATGATATTGAATCACGCATTGAAAAACTGGAGTGCTATATCGCTGAATTGAAAAAAAGCACCCCAACAAAAAATGAGGTGCTTGCAGCAGATGAAATGAAAGAAACTATTCTTGATCGCGCGGCGCATCTAAGCTGCGCTTCACGGTTGAAAGAGCATCTTCAGCAGCCTTGAGGAATCTTTTATCATCACGAGCAACTGTCTTTGGTATTTCTTTAATTAGATGTTCCATTTCGGCGATCAGGTAATCTGACACAGCGTTATTTTTACTTAGTGCATCCATTGCTTTGATTATCTTTGGGAGAAGAACACCGACCTGTAACTCAAGAGTAAAAATTCTGTCAAAAAGTGCTGTATTCTCTTTGCTATTTTCTTCACTCATATCTGTTCCTTATCTTTGCGAGGCAGCCATCTCGCATTGTTGAGTTTACGCTAGTGCCCACCACTGGCGGGCTGAAGACTTAACATATCCAGGGATTCGGAACCGATAAATCCTGATAAATATCCATGAACGCAAAAATCAAATACGGCCTGTCAGCTGCTGTTCTGGCGCTGATTGCTGCAGGCGCGTCTGCTCCTCAGATACTTGACCAGTTTCTGGACGAAAAAGAGGGTAACCACACAACGGCATACCGTGATGGTGCAGGTATCTGGACCATCTGCCGTGGTGCCATCATGGTGGATGGCAAACCTGTCGTTCCGGGCATGAAGTTGTCGAAGGAAAAATGCGACCAGGTTAACGCCATTGAGCGTGATAAAGCGCTGGCGTGGGTGGAGAAAAACATCAGAGTGCCGCTGACCGAACCCCAGAAAGCGGGGATCGCGTCATTCTGTCCGTACAACATTGGTCCCGGTAAGTGTTTCCCGTCGACGTTTTACAGACGAATTAATGCTGGTGATCGCAGGGGAGCATGTGAGGCGATTCGCTGGTGGATTAAGGACGGTGGCAGGGACTGCCGTATTCGCTCAAATAACTGTTACGGTCAGGTATCCCGGCGAGACCAGGAGAGCGCGCTGGCGTGCTGGGGAATCGACAGATAAGCAGAATATTTTGCTAATAAATGACGTTGGCCAAGGCGGACGGATAACACGAAATCCTGCGAACTGGCAAAATGTAAGTGAATAAAAGTAAAAACCCCGTTTGTTGGCAGCAAGCGGGGTTTTGTTTTTATGGCAGTAAGCTATGGGAGGCTGCCTTGATTGATTTTAGCAAACTGATTAGGGAGTTGCGACTCATGATTAGTCAATTACCAAACTGGAAATTTTTGCTGGTCTGGAGCATCCCTTTTTTATGGGTAGTATCCCAGTTAATTGTGGCAATTAAGGGGTAGCTATGTCAGACAAACTCATAACGCCGGCAAAGGTCCTGTGTGTGATTGTCGGTATTTCATTTTCACTAATGCTGGTTGCTCTTTTTCTGTCCCTCGCCTGGGTGATGTTGTCTTCGTCGGGGCTGCTGGGGTGACAGTGACTGATGACATCAGCAGAGCGCTGGCTTTTGCTATTAAGTGGGTGGCTGTTGGTATTGCTGTGTCTCCGATGCTGTATGGGCTGGCAAAACTGGTCATTGCGCTGAAATCGTGAACTTTAAAAAGATGAGTGCTGAACTTATTCGGGCAATGGCATTTGCCATTCGTATTGTGGCCATTGCTGTTCTGGTCTGGGCAATTCGTTGGTGGTGATATGAACCGTGTTCTGTGTGTGGTGATTATTGTCATGCTGGTAGCCTGTGGTGTGCTTAGTCTGGGGCTGAATCATTACCGTGATAACGCCATAACCTACAAAGAGCAGCGCGATAAAAAAGTCAGTGAGCTGGAGCAGGCAAATGCAACCATTACTGATATGCAGCAGCGCCAGCGTGATGTTGCTGCACTTGATGCCAGATACTCGAGGGAATTAGCCGATGCGAGAGCTGAAAATGAAACTCTGCGCGCTGACGTTGCCGCTGGTCGTAAGCGCCTGCGTATCAACGCCACCTGTCCAGGTCCCGTGCGTGAAGCCACCGGCACCGCCCGCGTGGATAATGCAACCGGCCCCCGACTGGCAGACACCGCTGAACGGGATTATTTCACCCTCAGAGAGCGGTTGATGACAATGCAGAAGCAGCTGGAAGGGGCGCAGGAATATATCCGCACTCAGTGCACTAAGCTGGCTTTTTATTATCCGGAGAATGCATGAAGAAATTACTGGTAACCGTAAAGCCTTTTCAGGGAACAATTCCGTTCCGTATTTTGCAGCGTGGTCGTGTTCTTGTTGAAGGTTCGTTCAGTGGTAAATGTACGCAATTACATTCCCGGACCTTTCAGGTGAATGCCACGAATGAAGAGCTAACCGTTGAGTGTACGATGAATGCCGCTAAATGCCGCATGGTATCCGCTGCATTACAGCCAGTGTGTTGAGCGACCTTATTATCCATGCGCGGTATTGTCGCCGTATTCCTGCATTAACAGAGACCGCAGCCCGACAGGGAGACTCCTCTGCGAGAGTGTGCGGGGATAATCAAAAACGATACACACCGGGGTTTACCGCGTTAACGGAGCGCGGCGTTGTCCCCTCATGGTCGCTGGTCCGGTGCGATGGTGGAAGAAACCGGACGATGTGTTACCTCGCAAGCTCTGTTATGTCATGTGTCTGATTTGTGATTTAAGTCGGATAATTGTCGTTGCCATTAAACAGAGGATTGATGACCGACAGGGTGGCATTGTTAGAATAAGACTTATTCTTATCTGTGCCGGGAATGAAAATGAAAAGAAATCTTCCGTTAATTATTTTGTTGTCTTCTCTGGTTATGGGCTGTACGCAACATAAAACAGATATGCCCCGACAGTTGGTTAAGGCATTACCACAATATCCGGCCTATGCAGCGGCAAATTATATAAAGGGACGGGTTGATGTGAAGTTTGATATTGGTGCTGATGGTACTGTCACCCGAATTGAGTTTATCCGTTCAGAGCCGCACCATTTGTTTGATGAGCAGGTTGTAAAGGCGATGGCAAAATGGCGATTTGAGAAGGACAGGCCGTGTAAAGGCGTGAAGAAAACGTTTATCTTTAGTCCTTCTGCACCCTGATTATTTCATCAGAAATTAATTATCACTCTGTTGTTATTCTGTACATCCCGGCAGGGTAAGTCTTGTTCCGTCGGATATGAAGATGAAATATTGTTGGAGGACAGTGGGTACCTGCTCCTGTAACCGAACGTTCATTTCTCGTTATTTTTCATGCTGGCCGGGCGCAGATGCGTTGCATCTGTTGCCAGCCTTCTCCTGCAGGCTTCAATAACCCACGCTGAAAAGTTACCGGACCCTTTATGCTCAAGGGCGATGCTGATCTGTTCAATCATGTGATTGGGGAAACGGATATTGCGGGTTGTGGTTCTGCGGGTCCGGTTTTTCGATGACATATTTATTTCCTTTACTGATTGCCATATGACGGGGATTTTACATGGCTCAGCTTCGTACACTCCAGAGCAGAATCAAAACACTGAATACCCGACGGGTGAATATTCTGAAGGGGGAGCAGCGTCGTGTCAGTGGCAGTGCACGTGTTTCCCTCAAGCGTCATATCTGGCTGAGGGACGCCGGGCAGTGCTGTATCTGTGGTCGTGTGGTTGACCTCTGTGACAGTGAACTCGATCACCGAATTGCACTTCAGTTCGGTGGTGGTAATGAGGAGACGAATCTCTGGACGCTCTGTACCGAATGCCATCGACAAAAGTCTGCTCGTGAAGCGGCGGGTGGTATGCCGGACCCGACGCTGCCGGAGGTGTCCGGAGGTAGTGGCAGAGCGGACGACATCATCGGACTGTAACCCGACCCGGGGGGGGGGATCATCCGGCGTAAAAAACGATCGCTTTGGACACCGCGCCCCCTCTCACGCAGAGAAAAAATTCCCGTTTCAGGGCAGTTAACATGTTAACTGGCTGCCCGGGCATTTTTGCGGTTTTTATCTTTATTATTCAGTTTGTTGTGCGGAAAAAATGTTAACTGGCTTTTTCAGCAAATGTTAACCAGGCAGCAGTTAACATTTGCGGCATGAGACGCCGGGAAAAATGGGCTGAACCATACCCGGCTGAGTGCGTTCTGGACCCGGGAGGAGGCTGTGCTGACAACGCAAAAACGAAAATTTGCGCTGGCGCTCATGTCCGGGAAAAACAAAACAGCGTCAGCCATTGCCGCCGGTTATTCGGCGAAGACCGCCAGGGTTAAAGGCTCGCAGCTGGCAAAAGATCCGGAGGTGCTTGCGTTTATAGCCCGTAAACAATGCGAGACGGTGGAGGTGGATGAGGTTCCTGTTTACCGGCAGAAAAAATCAGAGCAGGAGGATAAAACCCGTCGCCGTGAGGCGGCTGCAATACCACAGCCGGACGAAAACAATCCGGAGATGCCACCGTCCGCGGTGATGTCTCCTGGTATTGAATATATGGAGGATGGTCTTCCCGATCCGGTGAAAGCCATGGGGCGGATCCTGGTGGAAAACCTCTGCATTGATCCGAAACTGGCACTGGATGCGGCCTGGCGTCTGGCGCAGTTCACGCACCATAAAAAAGGGGATACCGGGAAAAAATCGGCAAAAGGTGATGCTGCGAAAAAAGCGGCTAACCGTTTTGCGGTGCCACCGCCACCCCGACTGGTGGTGAATAACGATAATGAGGGCAACGGATGATACCTGTATGGAGCACAGCCTGCCCGGACTGGGCAGAGCGCCTGAAAAAGGGGCTGTCGATTATTCCGGATCCGATTTATCCGGACGAGGCCGCACATGCCCTGGCGATTTTTAAACAACTGCGGATTGTGGATGCACCTGGTAGCCCGACGTTCGGGGAGTCCTGTGCACGGTGGGTGTTTGACCTGGTGGCGGCCCTGTTTGGCTCCTACGATGCGCAGACCGGTGTACGCCATATCAAGGAAGTTTTTATCCTTATCCCCAAGAAAAACTCGAAGTCCACGCTGGCCGCGGGGATCATGATGACGGCGCTGTTACTGAACTGGCGGCAGGCGGCGGGTTACACGATTCTGGCCCCGACTGTGGAGGTGGCGGCCAACGCCTTCAACCCTGCCCGGGATATGGTACGACGTGACGATGATCTGGATGACCTCTGCCAGGTACAGACCCATATCCGGACCATCACCCACAGGGTGACAGACACCACCCTGAAGGTGGTGGCAGCCGATCCGAATACGGTGTCCGGTATCAAGTCCGTGGGTACGCTGATTGATGAGTTGTGGCTGTTTGGCAAGCAGTGCAAGGCGGAGGACATGTTACGTGAAGCCATAGGCGGCCTTGCCTCCCGCCCGGAAGGGTTTGTGGTGTATACGACCACCCAGTCGAATGAACCGCCCGCCGGGGTGTTCAGACAGAAACTGCAGTACGCCCGGGATGTGCGCGACGGCAAAATTCATGATCCGCACTTTCTGCCGGTGATATTTGAACACCCTCCTGAAATGGTGGAAAGCGGGGCTCACCTGCTGATGGAAAACCTCGCCATGGTCAATCCGAATCTCGGCTATTCAGTGGATGAGGCCTTTCTGTACCGGGAGTACCGTAAAGCCCGGGAAGCCGGTGAAGAGACATTCCGGGGGTTCATGTCAAAATACGCCAATGTGGAAATTGGTCTTGCCCTGCGCTCTGACCGCTGGGCGGGGGCTGATTTCTGGGAAGAGCAGGGCCGTTGTATCAGCCTGGACGATATCCTGCGTCGTGCTGATGTGGTGACGGTGGGGATTGACGGCGGAGGGCTGGATGATCTGCTGGGGATGTATGTGATTGGGCGTGACCGGGAGACCCGCGAATGGCTGGGCTGGGGCCATGCCTGGGCGCATGAAACCGCGGTGGTCCGACGGAAGAGCGAGGCGTCCCGGTTTCAGGATCTTGTTGCCTGTGGAGATATGACCATTGTCCGGCGTGTCGGGGATGACACGGCGGAAGTGGCGGAATATGTGCGTCGCATTCATGAGGCTGAGTTACTGGACCATATCGGTATTGACCCGTCAGGGGTGGGGCAGATTCTGGATTCACTGGCGGAAGCCGGGATCCCCGACGGAATTGTGGTGGGGATAAGCCAGGGCTGGAAACTGGGCGGGGCCATTAAAACCACCGAGCGCAAACTGGCTGAAGGGGTGCTGGTGCATGGTGACCAGCCCCTGATGGCCTGGTGTGTCGGCAATGCCCGGGTGGAGCCTAAAGGTAACGCCATTCTTATCACCAAACAGGCCAGTGGACGGGGAAAAATTGACCCGCTGATGGCGCTGTTCAATGCGGTCTCCCTGATGTCCCTTAACCCGGAACCGAAAAAGAAAGAATATGCGGTTTTTTTCATATAACCCTGTTCACACTGTAACCATCACGAACCGCTCCGGCGGTTTTTTTATTTTCAGGAGGCTGATGTGACTCTTAAACGGGCCTGTTCCCTGCTGACGGTGAAATCCTTCAGTGAGGATGAACGGGTGATCACCGGGATTGCGTCAACGCCTTCTCCGGATCGGGATGGTGACATCCTGGAGCCGGAGGGCGCGGAGTTTGGCAGTGCGATCCCGTTTCTCTGGCAGCATGACCATTCCCGCCCGGTGGGGCAGTGTACGGTGCGCCGGGTCAGCGAAGGGCTGGAAATCACGGCAACACTGGTGAAGCCCGTACCGGATATGCCGTCGCAACTGGCTGCCCGGCTGGATGAGGTCTGGGCGGCCATTAAGACCGGGCTGGTCAGGGGGCTGTCCGTGGGCTTCCGTCCCCATGAATACACCTTTCTGGACGGAGGCGGACTGCATTTTCTGCGCTGGGAACTGATGGAGGTGTCTGCCGTCACCGTGCCCGCGAATGCGGAATGCACCATCCGGACCATTAAATCTTACGACCGCCCGTTTTCTGCCGCGTCCGGCAACCGGAAACCGGTGGTGAAAATCGCATCTTCTGCCGGCGCTGCGGCACAGTCAACAACCGTTTTTCATAAGGAAAAGACCATAATGAATATTGGCGAACAGATTAAAAGTTTTGAAAACAAGCGTGCAGCGCTGGCAGCCTCCCTTGAGGAGGTCATGACCAAAGCCGCAGAGGAAGGGCGCACGCTGGATGTGGAGGAGGAAGAGCATTACGACAACACCGCAGCGGAAATCCGTCAGGTGGATGCGCACCTGAAGCGCCTGCGTGAACTGGAAGCCGGTAAGGCCGCCACGGCGCAGCCGGTGAAACAGGCCGGTAACGGGAATGTGGCCGCGGTGGCTTCTGCGCCGGTGATCCGTGTGGAGCAGAAACTGGATAAGGGGATTGGCTTCGCACGTTTTGCCAAATCACTGGCTGCGGCTAAAGGTGTCCGCTCTGAAGCCCTGGAAGTGGCCCGTCGTCAGTATCCGGATGACAGTCGTCTGCATCATGTCCTGAAATCGGCAGTGGGCGCGGGGACCACCACGGATCCGCAGTGGGCAGGCAGCCTGTCTGAATATCAGGAATACGCACAGGACTTTATTGATTACCTGCGTCCGCAGACCATTATCGGGCGATTTGGTCAGGGCGGGATCCCGGCACTTCGTCAGGTGCCGTTCAATATCCGTGTGCACGCCCAGGTGTCCGGCGGTGCTGCCGGCTGGGTGGGTGAGGGTAAGGCAAAACCCCTGACGAAGTTTGATTTTGAATCCATCACCTTCAGTCATGCGAAGGTGTCGGCCATTGCGGTACTGACGGAAGAATTGATCCGTTTTTCCAGTCCGGCTGCTGATGCACTGGTCCGTAATGCGCTGGCGGAAGCGGTGGTGGCGCGTCTGGATACAGACTTTGTGGACCCGAAAAAAGCCGCAGTGGCAGATGTCTCCCCGGCGTCCATCACCCATGATGTGAAGGGCACGGCATCAACCGGTAACCCGGATGCGGATGCAGAGGCTGCGTTTGGACAGTTTGTGGCAGCAAATCTGCAGCCCACCGGTGCGGTCTGGCTGATGTCCAGCACCAATGCCCTGGCACTGTCCATGCGTAAAAATGCGCTGGGTCAGAAGGAATACCCGGACATGACCCTGCTGGGTGGCTCCTTCCAGGGGCTGCCGGTGATTGTCTCCCAGTACGTGGGTGACCAGCTGGTGCTGGTGAATGCCCCGGATATTTATCTGGCGGATGACGGCGGCGTGGCAGTGGATATGTCCCGCGAGGCATCACTGGAAATGCAGTCTGAGCCGACCGGCGACAGTACCACGCCGTCCCCGGTGGAGCTGGTTTCCATGTTCCAGACAGGCAGCGTGGCCATCCGTGCGGAGCGCTGGATCAACTGGCGTCGTCGCCGTACCGCGGCGGTGGCGGTGATCACCGGAGTGAACTACGGCAGTGCGTCCGGCGGCTGAGTCTGATAAGGAGGACGGGAGGCGCGAGCTTCCCGCAGTAACTGATGGTAAAAATCCAGTATCTGCAGGGCACGCATGATGCCCGGGCCGGGGATATCCGTGATGTGGCACAGCCGTGTGCGGAGGTGCTGGTTCGCCTGGGAAAGGCGGAGTACATCACGGTGCGACGTCCGGCAGGTCAGAAAAAGAAACGTGATGCGGAGCATGGCGAATGTGGAACCTTTTACGGCGAACCCGAAAAAACCAGAAATCAGGACGTGACGTAAGAGAGGCGGGCTGGACCAGCCTGTTTCAGGCGGTGGCTGAGCCCTTTTCCGGCGCCTGGCAGCAGGGCGTGAAAGCCGATCCTGAAGCCGTCCTCTCCTTTCATGCGGTGTTTTCTTGCATTTCGCTGATATCCCAGGATATCGCCAAAATGCGGCTGCGTCTTATGCAGACGGATGCGCATGGGATACGCAGGGAAACGCGCCGGGGGGATATTGCCCGCCTCTGTCGTCGTCCCAACGCCCAGCAGAACCGCATCCAGTTTTTTGAACTGTGGCTGAACGCCAAACTGCGTCACGGCAATACGGTGGTGCTGAAAATCCGTAATGCCCGGGGGCAGATCAAAGAACTGCGTATTCTGGACTGGAGCCGGGTTGAACCTCTGGTGGCGGATGACGGCGAGGTGTTCTATCGCATTACACCGGACCGGAACTGCGGGATCACGGAGGCGGTGACGGTGCCTGCCAGGGAAGTGATCCACGACCGGTTTAACTGTTTTTTTCATCCGCTTGTGGGGCTGCCGCCGGTGTATGCTGCCGGGCTGGCGGCCACGCAGGGGCATCATATTCAGGCAAATTCAACGTCTTTTTTCAGAAATGGCGGCAGGCCGTCCGGGGTGATTGAGATCCCCGGCAGTATAACGGAAGAAAATGCGAAAAAACTGAAGAGCAACTGGGACAGCGGGTATACCGGCGAAAATGCGGGGAAAACGGCGATCCTGAGCAACGGGGCGAAATATAACCCCACGACGTTTTCACCGGTGGATGCGCAGACGGTGGAACAGCTGAAAATGACGGCTGAAATTGTCTGTTCGGTGTTCCGTGTCCCGGCCTACAAGATTGGCGTTGGCCAGCCGCCTTCCAGTGACAACGTGGAGGCGCTGGAGCAGCAGTATTATTCCCAGTGTCTGCAGACGCTGATTGAGTCCATTGAGCTGTTACTGGATGAGGCGCTGGAAACAGGGGAAAACGAGAGTACAGAATTTGATGTCACCACGCTGCTGAGAATGGACAGTGAGCGGCGCATGAAAACGCTGGGGGATGCGGTGAAAAATACGCTGCTGACGCCCAATGAGGCCCGTAAACGGGAGAACCTGCCGCCCCTGGCCGGCGGTGATGCACTGTATCTTCAGCAGCAGAACTACAGTCTGGAGGCGCTGTCCCGTCGTGATGCCCGTGAGGATCCGTTCGCGTCGACCGGGAAAACAGTTTCATCACAACTGCCTGACGGCGCATCTGACGGTAATAAGGCCATAAGCGAAACAGAGCATGATGCAGTGAAAGCGATGTTCAGGGGGGATACTGAGAAAATGACGGAACGGGAACTGTCCATTATTCGTGCACTGGGAGAAGAATTCTCCACAGTGCTGGCGGATTTACAGCGCACATTTGAGGGGAAGATGGCCTCGCAGGCACAAGCGTTTGAAGAGAAACTGACTTCCCTGTCGGCGGTATTACAGAAGCATGTGACGGTGGATGAGGTGCGTCTGGTTCTGCAGGCGATGGTGGATGACGCTGTGGGGGCCATTCCGGTACCGCGTGATGGTCGTGATTACGATCCGGAAGTACTGAAGCAGGCGGTGAATGATGCGGTTGCGA
>ERZ791808.2547-NODE-2547-length-10719-cov-4.610371_pt1 | contig 10719 bp, 8 predicted proteins | sample MGYA00510305_ERZ791808 | MGnify/ENA primary metagenome ERZ791808 (study PRJEB30046, sample SAMN00792024) | human gut metagenome | study: EMG produced TPA metagenomics assembly of the A metagenome-wide association study of gut microbiota in type 2... | reverse complement strand
CACGGCTGGCTGCCGTGCCTTAGACCGTAAATACATTGTAATAGGAGGAAATCCATCGTGAAACGCACCATCCTGAGATGCGCCGCCGGCCTGTTGATAGCCGCAGCGCTGCTCCCAACCGCCCTGGCGGCGGAGCCATTCCCCGCGGTCACCGAGGTGCAGGTCTGCTATCCAACCTCTGTCACCCGCAGTGAGGACGGCACGGAGATCCGCAAGGTCTATGACCTGTCCCCGGAGCAGGACCCTGCCGGTATCCCCCGGTCGGACTTTGAGCAGGACGGCTTCCACTACACCCTGACAGACCTGCTCCAGCAGGAGCTGCCGGAGTGTGAGAGCCGTCCGCACACGGAAACGGTATCGTTGGAGAGTAAAAGCAAGGATATGGAATCCGTCCTGGCCCTGCTGCCCCAGGAGAAGGAGTTCGTCACGGAGGACGGCCTGTCCGGCACCCTGTCCCTCCAGCTGGACACTGTCCAGGTGGAGGCGGCGGGCTGCGGCAGCTCCACCCGGGAGGTGTCCGCCACCCGCTCCTACCCCAACCTGGCCAGCCAGGATACCGCCAACATCCCCAAGAGCATCGAGGAGGACGGGCGTACCCTCACCCTCCAAAATATTGACTGGCGGACGGACAACACCGCCAGCATGTCTGGCTACGCCATTGGAGACCGTTACACCGCTGTGGCTGCCTACACCGGCACCGCCACCAGCAGCTATGTCACCGGCTATACTGTCACGGCAGACTACACCGGTACCGTCAGCCGCATCGCCCTGAACCGGGTGCGTTACGTTGCAATTTTTGAGGGGGAACCCCTGGAACCCGCCGTACCCATGGAGGGGCCTGGGGACGGCCTGGCCCAGTTCAACTGGGCGGCCATCCTGCTCCCGCTGGGAGTGGTCTTTGCTGTGGGCGGTGTGATCGGCGCCTGCCTGTTCGTCAAGCGGCGCCGGGAATCCAAAGAGGAGGATGCGGAATGAAGAAGCTGACCACCCTGTGCTTGGCTGGCTGCCTGGCGGCGGCCCTGGCCACCCCGGCAGGGGCATTGGACTACACCATTGACGCGCCGGAGGGGCCGGACTTCGGCAAGTTCACCTCGGTGGAGGTGGTACATACGGCAGATGGTGGGGCCCTGAAAAATGAGGACATCAGCAAGAATGCCGCCCTCATCCCGCCGGGCTTCGGCAGCGCCAGTGCGGATACCCTGAATACCGGAACCTGGCTCACGCCCAACCTGGCCCCGGAGGGCATGGCAGTGGGCGCCGTCAACGGCAGCGGGATGCCAATCGTGTTCCCGCCCTCTGTAGATACCAACAGCTCCACTCCGGCTACCGAGGAGGAGCAGACCACCTCCCTCGGCTATACCCCGGTGACTTCGGATCTCTACTATTCCGGCGGATACCTGGGGACATTGAGAATCCCCGCCATCGGCCTGAGCGTGCGGGCCTATGAGGGTACAGACAGCTCCACGCTTATGAAGGGCGCGGGACATTTCAAAGGCACCAGCATCTGGGATGGAAACTGCGCCATCGCCGGGCACAACCGGGGGGTACGGGATGACTTTGGGGATCTCCACACCCTGGAACGGGGAGATACCATCACCTGGACCACCAAGCTGGGCGTCCGCACCTATGAGGTCACCAGTGTGCAGAAAGTCAAGGAGACGGATACCAGCGGCACCGCACCTTCCACCGAGAACATGCTCACTCTCTACACCTGCGTGTGTAACCAGAGGGCCTACCGCTGGCAGGTGCAGGCGGTGGAGGTTGTGTAACCTGCTTGAGTTTCCGGGCTCATTTTCTCCACAGGGAACTGCTCTTTGCTGTAGACTTTTCCCCAGATTTCCGGTATGTTGTTGCTGTAAGGAACACAAGAACAGCAGAGGAAAGAAGGAGGTCAACCGTATGAGAAGGAAACAGCTTATTCCGGCGGTATTGGCAGGTACCTTGATAGGCGCAGCACTGGTGGGGCCCGCGTCAGCAGAGGTGGCCGCCCTCACTGCAGCACCAAGCACCCAGACCTTCTATGTGGACGGGAAACAGGTGGATCTGGAAGTGTATGTCATCCACGGCCACAACTATGTGCAGCTCCGGGACGTCGGCCGGGCGGTAGACTTCGGCGTGGCGTATGACCAGGGCGCCAACTGTGTCCTGGTAGACACCAGCTCCCCTTACACAGAGGAAAGCGCGGCGCCTGCCCCCTCCGGGGTGGTCACCATCCCCCAGTCAGATACGCCCCTCCGGCTGAAGGAGGGAGACAAGGTGCTCTGCGATGACGGTACCACCTATGAGATTACCGATCTGAAGTTATGGGAGCCCCCGGCCCCGCTGCCCACGCCGACTTGTGACTGGAACCAGTTCCCAGAGTTGAAGCTCCCGGAAGTGCAGGTGCTGCGATTCCAGAGCCAAACTGGGGATAGACTTCATATCCTGAACCTCTATGAGACCCGGCGGATGCTGTATACCCTGTATAACGCCGTACCCAACTGCCCGGAGTTATGGGAGGCTGGAGCCATCAAGCTCAACTCTAAGGGGGAACCCATCCTACGCTTGTCTATGGGGATTACAGAGTCCAGCGGTGTGCAAACATTCTGGCCCTGGCGGGATGAGCAGCTCACCCGCGTCTTCTACTCCGCCCCAATGGCACGGTTTGAGGTGGAAGCATGGGATGTCTATAAAAATGGGAAATACCTCTATACGGAATACAACGTAATGGGTATGTAACTACCCACAACAGAACGAATGATATGGCAAAGCCCCGAAACGGCCGGTTATGCACCGTTTCGGGGTTTCTTTTTACTCTTTTTGAAATCCGATGAGGAGGAAATACTGTGAAAAAGCTTATATCGCTCCTATTGACAGCCGTCCTGATCATGGGTCTGCTGCTTATATCTGCTGCCGCTGCGGATACTCCGGAAGAGGCTTTGGGCGAACTGGACATTTATAGTGGTGGATATTCTATGAACTATCTGGCCGTCAACGGCAAAGTACAGACCCAGTCGTACACCTACTTCCTCTACGAAAATACCACTGGAGAAATCCAGGAAATCCCAGCGTACTGTGTCAACCCCAACCAGTACGGCGTGCCCCAAACAGTTCCAGAGGGGGAGAGCATCCGTTATCTGGCTGAGGAGAAGGCCAGCGATCCTAAGGTGGTAGGGCTGATTGCCAACATGTACCCCCACCGCTCCTTGGAGGAACTGGGGCTGGATAACAAATATCAGGCCTTTTACGCCGGCAAGATTGCCCTGTGGTGTTACCTGATCCCCGAGTGGGACATCAACGACGTCACCGTGGCCCCCGGCCTTATCGGCTCAGAGCGGACAATTGGAGAAAAGCTTCTGGATGCCACAACCAGGATTTATACCCAAGGCATGACCTGGGATCATGTGGCTGAACCCCAAATTACGGTCACTACAGACCGGGAGCAGGCGTACCCTGTCACCCTTGACGGAGAAGCATATCTCCAGCAGGTATTTACTGCCACCTCGGATACTTGGGTGGTAAACCATATCGTCAATATCCAGTTTCAAAATCCCGGTGACGTACCTGATGGCACCAGAATTACAGACATGAACGGACAGGATATTACCCAGGTCAAGGTCTCCAATACCGGAGACGGCTACAGTGGACAATTTAAGGTGCTGTATCCGGCGGCCAGCGTGGAGGGACGGAGCGGCAGCGTCCAGCTTACCCTTTCTGCTGATGTCTACCGCTACGCCGTTTATTATGCTCTCTGCCAGGAAACGGATGAATACGGCAAGCTCCAGAGCTATCTTTTCGATACCGATCCCCAAACCAGCCTGCTGCGCAGCGTTATCTCCAACTACTCAGATACTGACGACCCGGACGAGCCCACGCCCCCTCCCGGTGAGACTGCCCTCAAAATCACCAAGTACGAGGCCGGTACCACCGTCACCCTGGCTGGGGCGACCTTCGAGGTGGTGGGCCCGGACGGAGACACTATCGGCATCTATACCACGCCGGAGTCCGGTTCCATAACCATCCCCCTCACTGAGGTGGGCAATTACACCATCTATGAACGAGTGCCCCCGGAGTACCACTTGTTGGATGAGGAGCCGGTCAAGCAGATCACTGTGAAGTATGGCGAGGTGGCCAAAGTCGCCTTTGAAAACGAACCATACGGCGACCTGCGCATTGAGAAGGTTGACGGGGCCACCGGAGCCAGCCTGGCCGGGGCGCGGATTCAGGTCAAGCACATTGAGAGTGGCGCGACCTATACCGGCATCACCGGCACCGGAGGTTCCTATACCTTCACGGAGCTGAAGCCGGGGGCATACGAAATCCGGGAACTGTCCGCCCCAGAGGGTTGGCAGCGGGATCCCCAGACCTATACCACCACTGTGGTGGCAGGGGACTGCGTCACCTATACCCTGAAGAACGAGGCCCTGCCCGGCCTGAAGATCATCAAGTACGACCGCCTGAGCCATGAGACTATGCCCGGCGTTACCTTCCGCATCTGGCGGGATGGGGAGCTGCTGGGGGACTATGAGACGAACGCCCTGGGAGAAATCCTGCTGACGGACTGCCGGCCGGGCACCTACCGTGTCCAGGAGGTGGACACTGGGGACAGTGAACATCTGGTGGATTCCACCCCGCAGGAAATTGAACTGAAGGCCGGAGACAGTATTAAGGAGCTCTACTTTTTTAACGACCAGAAGCCCGGGATCTGGCTGGTCAAGGTGGACAGCGCCGACCCGTCCAAGGTGATCCCCAACGCCAGGTTCCGCATCGAGGCGGTAGACGGTTCGTGGGGCCCGGCGGAGTTCACCACCGACCAGAACGGCGAAATCGACCTGTCTGAACTGCCCACCGGAGCTTATGTGGTGACGGAACTGGACTGCCCGGGCTACATCATCGACGAGGCCCAGCGCATCATCCATCTGGAGGCCAACCAGACGGCCCGGTTCGTGTTCACCAACTCTGTGAAACCCTCCCTGAACCTCATCAAGCTGAGTTCGGACGGTTCCCGGCTGGCTGGGGTCACCTTCCGCATCGCCAAAATTGAGGACGGCACCCACTACCTGGACCGCACTACCGACGAGAATGGCGAAATCCAGATCTCCGGCCTGGAGCCGGGGGTGTACTCGGTCAAGGAGCTGGACACCACCTCAGACCACATCAGCGACCCGGTGGAACGCCATGTGGAGCTCTTCCCCGGCAAGACCTCCACCATCATCCTGGAGAACGATATCCGGCCAAATCTGACGGTGGTGAAGCGGGACGCGGACACCGGGGAGCCTGTGCCGGACACCGTATTCCTGGTGGAGGCGGCGGACGGCCACAGCGTGGATGAAATCAAGACCGGGGCAGACGGAACGGCAACCCTGGAAAATCTGCTGCCCGGGGTGTATCAAATTTCAGAAAAATCGGTTCCCTCCCCTTATCTCATGGATGCGGAGCCCCAGTTGGTCACCCTCTATCCCAACCGGAACCACACCGTCTATTTCGAGAACCACAAAAAGCCCACCCTTACCATCCAGAAGGTAGACAGCATCACCGGCAGCCCCATCCAGGGGGCCAAATTCCAGCTCTGGTACGGCAGCAATGGCACCGACACCGGCGAGCTCAACAACCTGGGGATCTACTTCACTGACGCCAGCGGCCAGATCGTGTTGGAGGGCCTGCGGGACGGCTGGTACCGGGTGACGGAGCTGGAACCCGCCCCCGGCTTCACCATCAAGGAGCCTGCCACCCAGGAGGTCTATATTGAGGGCGGCGGAAACAAGTCTCTGACATTTGAGAACGTCCCCCTCAACGCCATCGTGGTACACAAGACGGACAGCGTCACTGGCGAGGCCCTGGGCGGGGCCACCTTCCAGCTCCGCTACCTGGGAGGCACCTCCGGTACCGGCGGCACCATGATCGGACAGAAGGTGACCGGCTCCAACGGCATGGCCATCTGGACGGGCCTGAAGCCAGGATCGTACATCGTGGAGGAGGTGGATCCGGCGGACGGGTACAGCATCATCCAGTCCTCCGAGACCGTCTACCTGGCAGACAACGGGGAGCAGAGCGTCATCACTGTCCGCTTTGAAAACATGCCGGACGGGAACCTCCTGATCCGCAAGGTCTGCGCTACCAATCCCAGCGAGACCCTGCCCGACGCGGAGTTCAAAATCACCTATGCGGACGGCACCCTCATTGGGGACAGCAACGGAATTTTTAAGACAGACGAGAACGGCGAGATCCTGATCTCCGGCCTCCAGCCCGGAAAGAGCGTGGTGGTGACGGAAACCCAGGCCCCTCCAGGCTACCTCATCGATACCCAGTCCCAGACCGTGCAGATCAAAGAGGGCCGGACGGTCAGCCTGACCTTTAAGAATCAGCCGAAGGGTGAGCTGATCATCCAGAAACGGGACAGCGCCACCGGCCAGCCGCTTCCCGGCGCGGAGTTCAGAATCACGACCGCCGCCGGCTGTGAGGTGGGCCTGGATGGGGTGATCGGCGACAGCACGCTCACCCAGAACGGTGTGTTTACCACTGACAACAATGGCGAAATCCGCGTAACCAACCTGGCCCCCGGCGCCTATGTGCTCACGGAGATCAAGGCGCCCCAGGGGTACGTCATGGATGCCCCCTCCACCAATGTGGTCATCGGAGAGGGCGGAGACACCCAAACGGTGGTCATCACCAACACCCCCAAGGGCGGCCTTGTCATCAACAAGCTGGATTCCGTCACCCATGAGCCCCTGGAGGGGGTAGAGTTTACCATCACCGAGGCGGACGGCACGGTGGTGGACGACAACGGCGGCATGACCTCCAGCAGGGGCCTCTACCGCACTGACGAAAACGGCCAGATCATGATTGACGGTTTGGTGGGGACATTCCTCGTCACAGAGACCAAGACCATCGAGGGCTACACTATCCATGAGGAAACCCGTACCCAAACGGTGGTCATCAACCCTAACGACACCCAGACCATCACGGTGTATAACGACCCCATCGGCGGCGTGGAAATCATCAAGGTCAACGCGGATGACACCAGGGAGCGGATTCCCAACACTACATTTGAAATCCGCCGTATGGACGACGCCCTGGTGGATACCGTGACCACCGACAAAAATGGCCGGGTGTTCCTGGCCCTGGAGAATGGATCGTACTATGCCGTGGAAACCGAGAGCGCGGAGGGCTTCAAGTTGGACGACACTCCCCATTATTTTGAGGTCAAAAACGGAGAAACCACAGTCCTACAGGTGGAGAACACGCCGGTGAGCGCCATCCTGATCCACAAAACGGACAGCACCACCGGCGAGGGCATCTATGGGGTGCCGTTTATCCTCTATGACAGCACCAACACCCCCGTTGGCCAGTACACTTCGGATAACGAGGGGTATGTACTGATCGAGGGTCTGGAGGCCGGGCGGTATTATCTCAGAGAGTTAGAGAATGAGGGCTATGTTCCTGACACGGAGAAAAAGACCGTCTATGTGGAGTCTGGGGAGACCACCGAGGTGGAGTGGGAGAACACCCCCATCACTGGACAGATCCAGATAACAAAGACCTCCGCGGACTACAACAGTGTCAACGGCTGGCCCGCCGGCACCCCCATCCCCGGCACAGAGTTTGAGATCTACAACGCCCGGACCGGCAACTTGGTCGATACGGTTGAGACGGACAAGAACGGCGTTGCATCCTCCCGGCCTCTCCCCCTGGGCCGCTACAAAATCGTGGAATCCAAGGCCGCAGACTTTTACGGCCTGGACAAGACCCCCATCGAGGTGGAGATTGAGTTTGAAGGGCAGATCGTAAAGGCAGCCATGACCAACCAGAGCCTCTATACCAATGTGTCCATCCAAAAGACCGGCTATGTGGAGGTCATGCCCGGCCAACAGATCCGCTATGATTTCAGCGGCATTGCCAATAACTCCACCACCAGCCTTACCTCATTTTTCTGGAGGGATACCCTGCCCAGCCAGGCGGTGCGGCTGGACAAGATTGTCACTGGCACCTACAACGTGCCGGGCAATTATAGGGTGGTCTACAAGACCAACCTGAGCGGCAGCACTTGGCGCACCTTGGCGGACAACCTGAGCACCCAGCAGAACTATGTATTGGACGCCTCCAAGGCCGCCCTGGGCCTGGCCTCCAACGAGTATGTCACCGAGTTCATGGTGTCCTTCGGCGTGGTGCCCGCCAACTTCCGGCAGGTGGAGGCGCCCCAGGTCTATGCCACCGTCTACGCCTGGCTTACCGGTGGCAGCCAATTCGTCAACCAGGCGGATGTGGGCGGCGTGTATAACGGCCAGTGGATTATGGCCACCTCCCGGTGGGTGACCAAGGTCTACAAGCCCGCCGAGCCCCTGCCCCGCACCGGCTATTGATTCCAGCAAACTATCGTTAGGAGGGCCGCCCCAGTCGGGCGGACCTCCAATTTTATGGAGGTGTCAGAATGAGTATCAGAAAAAAGGGCATCCGGGTGCTGCTCCTGGTCCTGGCGGTGGCCACCCTGTGTGTCATCCCGGCCTTCGCTTCCTCCGCCGGCAACGTGGCGGACGCCGTGGAGCAGACCTGGACGGACGCCGCCGACCAGATCAAGACTGTGGTCAACACCGTGGTGTTCCCCGCCTTGACCATGGTGCTGGGCGTGGCGTTCTTTGTGAAGGTCGCCATGACGTATTTTGAGTACCGCAAGCACGGCCAGTTTGAGTGGACGGGGGCGGCCACCCTGTTCGTCTGCCTGATCTTCGTGCTGCTGGCCCCCAATTACATCTGGAATATCGTAGGCATCTGAGGCGGTGAAGGCGAGTGTTTATTTGGGACTTTGTGGCCAATCCGGTGATGGAGTCCATCCTGGACTGGTTTTACAGCCAGATGGTGGGCTTCCTGGGCGCCTTCTTCGCCCAGATGGGAAACATGGGGGTGGAGCTGTTCGACCTCTCCTGGGTGTGGTCAGTGGTGCGCTTCTTCTCCCAACTGGGCTGGGCCCTCTTTGCCGTCAGCGTGGTGGTATCTGCCTTTGAGTGCGGCATTGAGTACGCATCTGGCCGGGGCAATCTCCAGCAGCCCGCCCTCAACGCCATCAAGGGCTTCTTTGCCGTCAGCCTGTTCACCACTGTGCCCGTCCGGCTGTACGCCCTCTCCGTCTCCCTCCAGGGTACCTTCGCCATAGAAATCACAGGGGCGGGAAAGAGCATCGGGGAGTTGGGCAATGAAATCCTCACAGATCTGGAGGGCGCCGGCCTGATGGACATCGCCGCCCAGGCCAAATGGGGCCTGGGCACTAACCCCATCATGCTCCTCTTTGCCATGATCCTCATGGCCTATGCGGTAATCAAGGTGTTCTTCTCAAACTTGAAACGGGGCGGCATCCTGCTCATCCAGATTGCCGTGGGTTCGCTATATATGTTTTCCATCCCCCGAGGCTACACAGACGGCTTCACCCAGTGGTGCAAGCAGGTCATCGGCCTATGCCTCACCGCCTTCCTCCAGGCCACCATCCTGGTGGCGGGGCTCAAGGTGTTCAGCGACAAAGCCCTCCTGGGGCTGGGCCTCATGCTGGCCGCCGGAGAGGTGCCCCGCATTGCCGGGGCCTTCGGCCTGGATACCACCACCAGGGCCAACATCATGAGTGCCGTCTATACCGCCCAGGCTGCTGTCAACACCACCCGCACCATTGTCCAGGCCGTCAAATAGCATGTTGCTTATGCTTGGTTTTCGGCACAATCTTTGTTGCTGTTGGTGATGGCTATTTAACGCCGGGATCGATATACTTGCTTTACCAAACGGAAAGGGGGCCAATCCATGGCAGAAAATATGAAGAACCTCTGTGCTCCCGTCCCCGCCGGGCTCCACGCCCGGGTGCGGGAGGAGCAGGAGGCGTCCGGCCAGACCCTGGGCCAGTACATGACCTGGCTGATCCGGACATTCTACGATAATCAGAAGGAGGAAACTACGATGAGCGGAGACAAGAGAACAGTGGCATTCCAGGTGCCCGGCGAGCTGTTCGAGAAGTTCAAGGACTACCTGCAGGAGAAGGGCATCAAGCAGAACGCCTTCTTCCTGGACTGCATCCACAGGGCCCTGGCAGAGGCCCAGGAGGAGCGGGTGGATGCGGATGCCTCTGCAGAGCCTGACGGCGAGGCCGAGACGGATGCCACCAGTCAGGGCGAGGATGCAGATGAGGACAGCACAGCGGAATAAACCCACAGGAAGGGACCTGGCCGGACAGGCTGGGTCCCTTCCTGTTTTGGAGGTGTTTTCGTGTTCATCTACCCAGACAATCTGAAGGCCAAGGCCACCCTGTGGCTGTGGCAGCTGCGGGACGTGGCCATTATCGGGGTGGCCTTTCTGCTCTCTGTATTGGCGCTGGCCCAGACGGGGACCATGCTGTCCCTGGTGGGTACCGTGCTGTACGCCTTCCTCGCCATCCAGGTGGAGGGCTCCAGCGTCCTGGACTTCCTGCGGCGGGCGGCCTGCTTCCTGTTCCTGCAGCAGCAATACTATGAATGGGGGCAGAACAATGAATAGAAAGGAACAGCAGCTCCTGCGCCAGCGGCAGACTACCCGGCAGCTCATGGGTGTCACCCGCCTGACGGAGCACGGCGCGGTGTGCGGCCGGGATGAGCTGCTCTTCTACCTGCTCCGGCCGGACAACCTGTCCATCCTGTCCCCGGAGGGCATCCGGGGCCGGGTGCGGGCCCTCACCGGGCTTCTCCAGGGAATGGCCTCCCTGGAGCTGCTGGCCCTGGATTCCCGGGAGTC
>ERZ791808.2541-NODE-2541-length-10741-cov-3.991671_pt1 | contig 10741 bp, 5 predicted proteins | sample MGYA00510305_ERZ791808 | MGnify/ENA primary metagenome ERZ791808 (study PRJEB30046, sample SAMN00792024) | human gut metagenome | study: EMG produced TPA metagenomics assembly of the A metagenome-wide association study of gut microbiota in type 2... | reverse complement strand
AAGATACGGTCGATTGATTACAAACTCCTATCGTTTGCAAACAATCGACCGTATGCTGAACAGTATCCCAACAGGCAATAATAATCCTTTAAAACCTGCGCTAAAACTCACTCATCACTTTTTCATTATCTTCTTCGTTACGACACCTTGTCCGGTGTAGACTTTAAGCAGATAGACACCCGGAGCTACGGAGCTTAAATCCAACCTGTTCAGATTCTCACTCCATACTTGCAAAAGACCTCCCTGTATATTGACTAACTCTACTTTATCTGCTTCCCATCCCTCATACTCAAGATACATGTAATCCATTACCGGATTCGGGTAGAACGTAAACTCTTTGTAGTTCACATCCGACAAATTATCCGGAGGACTTACCGTAAATTCAGTACCGTAGGCAGCTTCGCTGATGACATCACCATTCTTTGAACGTACCATCCACTCATAAGCTACTCCGGTAGTAAATCGGGTCGGAGTAAAACTTGTGGAACCGGTAAACGTATGTTCCACATAATCCGTAGTTCCTTTCGCCCAATATGCCACTTCATACTCCGGAGCATTACCGGTCCACGTCAAGACAACGGATTGTCCTGTCACAGTGGCTTTCAGATTGGTTGGAGGCTCTACTGTCACCACAAATCCGGATACAGGAATCGTACGGGTAGCAACTACGTTACTGCCATCCACAGCTTTCGCCTGAACGGTCACACTGCCTCCCTTACCTGTTGCCTGCAATTTTCCGTAACTGTCTATCACTGCAATATCCGCACCGGAAACAATGCTCCATGCCACCTGCTGGTAAGTAGCGTTCACCGGATATACTTCAGCATATAAATAAAGCGTCTGTTGTTGCTCATTCAAGACAGCTTCTTTCTCCACCGTCATGATTTCCAAGCTGTTTACATAGTTAATATTACGTGCATCACCCGTATATACCACATTGGAACGTACACCACTGGACACCGCACCTGCCGCTTTCATCTGACCGGATGCAGCCGAATAATCTTCTTCCTGCGGAATAAATTCCAGCGCATAATAAGGTTCGGAAGCATCCGGAGCCATATCCGTATATGAAGTGGCCGAACCTGCCAGCGTTGTAACTTCCCGGAGAGCATCCGCATTCGCCCCACGTAATATTTTGTAAGAAGCGGCGGTACGTCCCTGATAAGCATTCCAAATCAAATTCCACTGGTTATCCGCCATACCCCGGTTGATAGTCAAATGGACTGTCTGGTGAATAGCACTCATCGGACTCTCCACTCCCGATGCAGTCAGCATGGAGATAGCATAACGTTCATTCTTCACCGACACATTCGAAGCCACATCCGTAAATTCCGCCACACTCTTGTCTACTCTGCCTATTTCTCTGAAATCATTCAGATAATTACCTTCTTTGTACAGAATGATTTGCGAGCAGGAAGCAGGCATGCTGATTGGATTCCACGTAATCACGTTTTTATTGTTCGCAGCATATACCAAAGAAAGTACAGGTGGGTCCATCTTGGGAAGCACAGTGAAATCATATGTATACTCTTTGCTGCATCCGTTCTGGCTGACGGTAAGCGTCAAACTACGACGGGTTACTTCCGGGAAACGGATAATACGAAGCGTTCCTTTCTTCTTACCCGGAATTGCACTGATTTCCATCTCCTTGAATAACGGTTCGCCTCCACCCAATTTCCATGCGAAAGTAGCATCTGCCTGCACTTCCGGCAAAATCAGCTCTACTTCCGTATCAAAGAACACCTGTGACGGCATGGTAAAGACTGCCGAATAATCATCCAAAACCCGTATATTGGTATAGGACGTTTCGCTACCGACAGTGACGGACACTTTCTTCACACCCGACTGATCCCATTGCACTTCATACAGTCCGTAACCACTACCGGAAAGAACTGTTCCACCGTCAAAATTCCATACAGGGGCAGTGCCTCCACCTTGTGTTCCCTTATAGGAAATTGTCACCGGAGACTCGAAACATGCCGTAGCCGGAGCTTGAATCAAAGGCTGATTTACAATCTGTACCGTGACAGGAGCAGAAAATTCCGACATAGCATCCCAACGGTCTATTCCCTGTACCTGTATCTCCAACTCACCTATCGGCAGAACACTCAACGGAATCTCGAAACGGGTAGCCGTAGAATAATTACCGGGCATGGCAAGCATATTCGCATTGCCACCGTTCAATGGTGAAATGATATAACTTCCCGGTCCTGTTTCACCTTTCTTCTTCACAGAAAGGTTGTAGCGCATTTGTGTTGTCGGCGTTTCTTTATCTTTAGCCGGATTCCACTGAATAAGCAAGGTTTCATCCTGCTGTACGGCAGTCACCATCTTAGGAGCTTCCGGGCGGGTATTGGTCGCAGTAGTCCGGTGGTCATTATAATAATATGTTTTTCCATTATAATCCTTAGAACCGGCATCAATAACGGGTACACCCTCCGGAGATAAAGTAATCAAAGGCCTTTCTCTGTATTCATTGGCACAATCGGAGATAAATCCCTGTCTGTACTTTCCCGGTTCATCTACATAGATGACAGCCAACCCGATGGAATCCGCTCTCGATTTATCTTTCGCCGCAAACATAATATCCTGATAACCATTGTTGTCCAAATCGAACCAACCGACTCTTGGAGACTCAAACTTACCATTGTACTTATTATAATTAAAACCGAAGTTTTCATCCAGAACAATATCATATCCTTCAACAAAGCGTTTGTTCTCTTCATTCTTCAAAACGTGCATCACACGGTCATTCTTAAAGAAAAGAATATCCAGATAACCATCATTGTCAAAATCAAGAAGGACAAAAGGATTTCCTAACACATCATGTGTAACCCTTCTTTCGAATGGTATCGATGTTTTTACAAAGTGCAAATTTCCTTCATTGTGATATATATCCAACTTCGAACAAGTTGCCGTTCCCCAATCGGCAGTAGTTCCATCTATCTGATAGTAATCCCAATATCCGTCATTATCCCAGTCTATCAATGGTTTAGTAGGGTCATATCCTGTCAATCCGGATTCACGATATTCAAACTTGCCGTTACCATGATTGATATACTGTCCGCCAAAATCCATTAAGCCATCATTATTCCAATCCACCCCATAATCTAAAGGCATCTGATAGTAATAAGCATAAGGCTCACCGGTCGATGCATTCGTTACACTCAGCCCTAACGAGGTATTCTTGGTAAAACTACCATTCAGATTATTCTTCAAAAGCCCGAACTTTGTGTTCTCATAATTGTCGTCACGATAAAACAAATCCAACACTCCATCCATATCATAATCCATCCATACCGACTCCTTATAATTCAATCCTTGATTAAAGATTCCTACCGCTCTCGTGAAATTATTGTTTTGGTCATTATGATAAAGTCCGGGAGTAACATCATCATACAGATAAGTATCATGCGAAAAATCCATATATCCGTCCATATCATAGTCGGCATAATTCTCAGAGAAAATAATCTGTTTTTCCGAAGGATAAACCTTATTATCAAATACAGTGACTTCTTCCGTATAATCGGCAGAAGCACCGTCAGGCGCGGTTACAGTCAGCTTTATGGTCTTCTTTCCACCTGTATTCCATTGCAATCTGACCTCTCCGTCATGGAGTGCAGCCAACTGCGTTGCTCCATCCGTATCCCATACATATTGATAACCATCCGTTGCTGTATAGCTTACGGCAAGTACATCAAAGACCGTCAGTGCTTTATCACTGACTGCAAATTCCGCTGGAACATAAGAATGTACAAATGTGGCTTCCTCACTCCATGCAGAGCCTTTATGATTCGGATTGATTGCCTGAACAGCCACATGATAAGTACCCGGTTGCCAAGTACGTACATCAAATGTCTTATTCAGATTCGTTCCGGCATTTCCTTCCAGGAAATTACGACGGGAACCGTCTGCATTGGCATGAGCATACACCATATCTCCCTTACCCGAAGCACTGCCGATGCGAACCTCATACGTCAGGTCTTTACTGCTGCACAATGCGTCACTACTTGCACTCCAACTGATATCCAGTTTACCCATCGTTGTATTATATAAGATATGCGGAGCCGATGGGCGTGAAGGAGTCGTAATTTGTGCAACCGAAGTCATTTTATGAATAATGGTCTGAGGAGATTGAGTATTATTCTTATTAGAGAACCATACTTCCTGAATTCCGTCATTATCAATATCTTCCACATTTATTTTCGTTGACTGATAGATTTCTGCGCCTATGGACTTTAGATCGTTATACAAATAATAGGTATTAAAGTCGGGAGTAAAAAGTTCTTCTGCTTCTCCAAACTTGAAGCCTGCCTGCCCTCTTCTAAGCATTACTTTTACTTTAGGAGACAAGTAATCTCCCTCATTATGACTGTCTCCATAATCTGCAATCAGCAGGTCATAATAGCCGTCATTGTCTACGTCTCTGCAATTACCGAACACCCAACTTTTGGCAACGGCATCCTCATGGGAAGTAAAGTTTCCCTTACCGTCATTCTCATAGAATAACAGATAAGCCGTTCCGTCCGTATTACAACTGCTGAAAGTAACCAATATATCTATATCTCCATCCTTATCGAAGTCATAGCAATAGATTTCATCGTCAGCTGCAAGGTTTTCCAGAAGCTGTGTCTCTTTAAACTCACCTCCACCCTGATAAATCAATGTTTTAAGGATTCCCTCCTTGCCTCCGTAAATAATAAAGTCGGAGATACCGTCATCATTCAAATCTTTGGAGATAACCGCTCCGTTTACAGATGACATCACATAAGTGCCATTCGATGTGCCGTAGAAAATTGTTCCCAACGAAGGGTCTATTAAATCCGGAAAGCCGTCCCGGTTCAAATCAATATTAATCGAAGGCAGTTTTGAAGGAATAACCGGACCACCCGGGTCAAGCCATGCAGCAGAGAAATTACCTCCTGTCAACGGAGGAGTGGCCTTGCCCACAGTAGAAGATTCCTGTTGTTCATTCCATGCCGTCGGATCAAAATTACTTGTATATTCAGCGTAAGAAACCACCTTCATCGGCTGCTTCACAAACTCTTTATTCGGCTGTTGTTCATGAATATAAAAAGAGGATTCGGATACCGATTTCTTTGTTTCCGAAATCAAATCCACACGTCCGTCTCCGTTTATATCCCAGTTATTAAACAGGTTGACAGGCAGCAGATTATAACTCCCGTCAGGGTTGCTCAATAATGTCATTCCGATATAGGTATTCCCCCATCTGTCCGTCACCGATTTCACACCGAAATCAGGATACCCGTCCCTGTTTACATCCTCTATGGCTTGCAGTTCGGTATAGTCATTACGACCGCTTTGAATGACATAAGTACCTCCGGGGCTTTGTGAAAATCCAGAGGATACGCCATTGTACAAATAGACATAGTCCGTTGCCGTCCTTCCTTCAAAACCATCGACTTGCACTACATTCGCAAATCCTTTCTCGCCATTTCCGTCAAAATCATAAAAATAGCTTGCCGGAGGAAGCACTACATTATAGGTCTGAGAGGAAGCATCCAGCTGTTCCATATACTCTACCATAGTGATTGACGCATACTGCTTAACCAGAATATCTCCCCACGAAACATTCCAAGCACCAAGTTGCAGCGGTAGTCCGGACAATAATCCGATGCATATCATACTACCATACAGATGTAAAAGTCTCAGTCTCATAATTATTAAGTTTTAAATATATAATAAGGTATATAAGAAGAATCTACATTAAAAACTGAAAAGCCAGATTGTCTTTGAACTTCTTGCGGATTCGGTAACGAACCGTATATATACTGGCTACTTCCACATTGAAAGTAAGGCTGATATCTCTCACCATCATATCAATGTAAAAGCAGAGAATATATTTCATATCCATCGGCGTAATCTTGCAATCGCAAGAAAGAAAAATCATGATTAAACCTTCGTCTGAAGCAAGGCCGGACAATTTTCTGCAATAGTTTTCTTTCAAATCCGGCTCTAATGGTGCGTGAAGAATCATATCTATGATTTTATTTGCCATAGCAGCTATGACCGTACGGCTCATACTTCGCGTAGATACGCTTTTTTGTCCGTCGCATAATTGCACAACAGTCTCGTTCTCTTTTATAGAATCTTGTCCCATAATCCAATTTTGTTAACAGGAAACAAAATTAGACCTAAACAGACAAATAAAATATAGACAAATATAGATTAAACTTGTCAGATACCGCTAAATACGCTTATTTTAGCCCATTAAGAACTTGAAAGACGGATAATCCTTGAATTTCTTACGGATACGATAACGAACCGTATAGACACTTGCCGCTTCCACATTAAACATCAATCCGATGTCTTTCGCATCCATATCCACATAGAAACAAAGGATATATTTCATATCCATAGAAGTCATTTTATCTCCTACGGGAAGAAACAACTTTTCCATTTCATCAGTATCCAGAGAAAACAGTTTTCCTGCATAAAGTTGTTTGGTTTCCGTATCCAATAAAGAGTGCTCCACAATATCCACCATCTTACCGATTACGGACGCTACCGTACCTTGATTGATCTGTTGCTTAATGGTACTGAGTTGCACCTCATATTTCTTTGCTAAATCCTCATTTTCACGGGCAAGTGCCGAAAGTTTGTCATACTCTTCCTGCAAACGTTTCTTTTCCGAACTGCTTTGTACCAGTTCATCCTGTTTCAACTCGGCAAGAAGTGCGGATTCATAAACCTGCTGTTCCAAATTACGTTTACGCAGTCTGAATAAAACCAAAATCAATATCAACACAAAAGATAAAGCAATCAGGAAAAAAACCACCAATATAATCGTCTTACGGGCCGCCTGATTTTTCTCTTCCAGCCATGTTATCTGGTTTTCTTTTTTCTCCACCTCGTACTTCACCTCAAGCTCTTTCAACGCTTCCATCTTCTCCTGATTGAAACGTTTCCGATGTATATCATTCATCAGTTTCTGATATTTCAACGCAAGCACCGGACGGTTCGTCTCTTCATAAATCTTTACCAACAACCCGTATGCCTCACCATACTCCGTTATCAGAGAATTAACATCCCCGCTTTCCTCCAGCAAACTAATAACTTCCATCATCTTTTGCTCCGCCTGCGCATATTGTTTCTGCTGATAGAACACCCAAGCCTGAAGGTCGAATACACTGATATTGACTTCACGACGCACGGATTCGGTATATTTCTTCACTTCTATTGCCTTATCCAGATAATAGGAGATACTGTCATAAAGCGGAGGATCGAATTTGTCATCATAGATACACGCCAGATTATAATAGTTCCATGCAGGCATGGTTCCGGGCAATTCATCACCGTGTTTCTCTATCAGTTCGATGGACTTATGAGAATAGTAAATAATAGAATCAAGGAAAGACTTGTTTTCAGGATGCTCATCCGACAACATGGAATATTTCGCCGTCAATACAGAATAAAGGTCATACGAACAAGGTATTAGCGTCTTCCTTTTATTCAACTCCGTCATTTTCTCTACAATTCTGTTTAATCCGTCCATATCCAGCATCTGCAAATAGCCTGTAGCCAATTGAAAGAAGCAAGCTGAAATTTCTTTCTCATATCCTCCTAACTCTTCATAAAGTTTTATAGACTTATAATAATATTCATGCCCTTTTGCAACACTGCCGCAATATATCTGGCGATCACCATAAGCATAATAGAGTCTCGCCTGCCGGGCACGGTCTCCCGATTTGTCAATCCAATACACAGCAGAATCCATCATTGCCAACGCCTCTACATGTTTCTCCCATTCCTCATACAGCAATGACAGGTTAAAATACAACCACGCTATACCTTTATAGGCTTTTTGATTTTCCTTTTTCAATGCAAAAGGAAGCACTTCCTGCCTTATCAGGTCAAAACGCAGTTGAGCATCCTCTTGTGCATGACTCAATATAAAATCATTCACAGAAAGTAAGAGCTCACCCACATCCTCACAGGGCTGGTTTAATTTTATCCGAACCGAATCGCGTATAGTCGGATCCGTATCATTTGAAGCCATGGACATACCTGAAGATATACCCAATAAGAAAAGGAAAAGAAGTATCTGTTTCATGGCAATAAATCTAAAGCATATTGACAAATATAAGTAACAAATTTGATTCATGAAAATTTATGCTTAAATTACACTCTTTTTAAAGAGAAAGAAAGATTGAAAACCAATCGAACAGAATCTTCCTTTCAACTGTTTAAACATTTAGAATAAAAACCATAAAACAAGAAAAGATATGAAACAATACGATGCCATTATCATCGGATTCGGAAAAGGCGGTAAAACACTTGCTGCCAAGTTTGCCCAAAGAGGATGGACAATCGCTCTGATAGAACGTTCCAACAAGATGTACGGAGGCACATGTCCGAATATAGGATGCATCCCGACCAAATTCTTAATCCACAAAGCCAAGACTTACAGCTGTAATGAATTCAGGAACTTTCTGGAACAAGCGAGTGACTATCGTCAGGCTATTAATGAGAAGAACGCACTGACCCAACAACTTCGGGACAACAATTACAATAAATTAATCAATACCGGATATGTAACCGTATATAATGGAGAGGCATCGTTTGTTTCAACAGAAACCGTATCTGTAAAGACTGATAAAGAGATCATTGAACTTCAAGCGAAATATATATTCATCGATACCGGTTCGGAAACTGTCATACCTGATATAACCGGAGTAAAGGAGAGCCAATTTGTATATACCAGCACTTCTATCATGGAATTAACGGAATTGCCTAAGCATTTGGTCATTATCGGAGGAGGCTATATCGGACTTGAATTTGCTTCCATGTATGCCGAATTCGGTTCAAAAGTCACTGTACTGGAATCCGGCAATCATCTTATTCCCCGGGAAGACCGTGACATAGCTTACAGTGTGAAAGAATCGCTCGAAAGAAAGGGAATCGTGTTCAAGATGAATGCGAAAGTTCAAACTGTATATGATACCGCCAACGGAGCTACAATCACTTACACCGATACACAAGATAATTTGCCTTATCATGTGGAAGCGGATGCCGTTTTATTGGCTACAGGCAGAAGACCCTACACAAAGGGATTAAACCTTTCGGCTGCAGGAATCACCACCAACGCTCAAGGGGCTATTCTTACCAATGATTCTCTACAAACCAATGTCCCTAACATCTACGCATTGGGAGATGTAAAAGGAGGGCCGCAATTCACCTATATATCTTTAGATGATTCACGTATCATATTGGATCACATATTCGGAAATAAAACCCGAAAAGTATCCGACCGCAAGATAGTAGCCTATTCTGTTTTCATCGATCCTCCACTCTCACATGTAGGTATAAATGAAGAAGAGGCTTTAAGAAGGGATTTGGATGTTACTGTTGTCAAAATACCTGCGGCAGACAACCAACGGATTAAGACTTTAGGGAATACGGACGGACTGATGAAAGCCGTAATCGATAAAAATACTCACAAGATTCTGGGGTGTACCCTGTTCTGCGAGGAATCCAATGAGATTATAAATCTTGTCACACTCGCTATGCGTACCCAACAGGACTACACCATCTTACGGGATTCCATATATACACATCCAAGTGTAAGCGAGGCACTGAATGATTTATTTAACTTTTAATAATCACCGGAGTTTGCCACATAAATATCTTATACACGGTAAACTCCGGTCTTTTTAAAAACAGATTTCAAAATATTATTCCTACTTTTGCAGTCCAATTATAAATACTACGATAATGACTGCAAATAACAGTAAATCATTCTGGTTTATCTTCTATAAAGACAATATCCTATTGGAAAAGAGAAACGGAAAACATACCATCCCTAACGAATATGACTCTCTTATCCCGACACTCCCAAATGTGATTGTCCATGAAGTAGCCTCTTTGGACGGAATTGTTTGTAAAACGCTCTCTTTAGACCATCCGGTTGAAGAATCCGACCAATATGTAATGATGGGGTTACGCGCCTCTTATGACTATATTGAAGAAAAACTCTATAATATGGCAGGCAAAGCTGCCGAAATATTACATTGGGATAAAAATAGCCGATACTGTCCGGCATGCGGAATCAAAACAATCCAAACCACTCCTATTTGTAAGCAATGTCCTCAATGCAAGCAAGAGTATTACCCGGCAATAGCTACGGCAATTATCGTACTCATACGTAAAGATGATTCCATCCTTCTAGTGCATGCCCGTAACTTCCGAGGCACTTTCCACGGTTTGGTAGCAGGTTTCCTTGAAACCGGTGAGACGCTCGAAGAATGCGTCAAACGTGAAGTAATGGAAGAAACCGGACTGACCATCAACAACATCACTTATTTCGGTAACCAACCGTGGCCCTATCCAAGTGGCCTTATGGTAGGTTTCACAGCCGATTATGTAAGCGGAGAAATCAAGCTTCAAGATGAGGAGCTAAGTTCCGGAGCATTCTACACCAAAGACAACTTACCGGAATTGCCCCGAAAACTAAGCATGGCAAGGAGATTAATTGACCATTGGTTGGAAACCCAACAGTAAATACAAATACCTACCCTATTGGCAATCAATGGGATTGTAATCCGCCATAAATTGCATAGACAGGGAACGGAGTAAAATTCTCGTGCTATTATTAAAAAAACGTCTAAAACATTTGCAGATTAAAAGATAATATCTATCTTTGCATCGCTTTTGAGAAAGCAAATATGGTGGCTGTAGTTCAGTTGGTTAGAGCGTCAGATTGTGGTTCTGAATGTCGTGG
>ERZ791808.2539-NODE-2539-length-10753-cov-2.089549_pt1 | contig 10753 bp, 10 predicted proteins | sample MGYA00510305_ERZ791808 | MGnify/ENA primary metagenome ERZ791808 (study PRJEB30046, sample SAMN00792024) | human gut metagenome | study: EMG produced TPA metagenomics assembly of the A metagenome-wide association study of gut microbiota in type 2... | reverse complement strand
TGCAATTCATCTCCCACCTGTAGAGGAAGGAGAATTCTTGCTAACTTTTGTTAAAGATGAAATTCCCTGAATAATTGTTCCTGAAATTCCTTATTATTAGCCGCTTTTATAATGTCATCTTTTCGATTCTGCTCTGATAAAAGAATAATCAACTCATTCATTTTGTCCAGACTTTCCCGCCTTCCAGCTTCAAGTCCTTCCTGCCTACCAATCTCCAGGCCCTCTTTTCGGCCTGCCATCCGTTCTTCACTCATCATTTCCTGCAGCAGCATATATCTTCCCTCCCAGTCACGGTCTTGCTTAATGCTTTTAACCCGTTCCTGCAACAATCGCAAATAAGCATCATCTGTTTCTACATTATCAGTATCTTGCCCGACATATTCCAGAAAATTCACTAACTGTATCGGTACATCATTAAGATTTTTCCCTTTGGTACTGAGAATAATCGTATGATTGCCATCAGCCAACAGCTTATTCGTTTCATAAATCATATTTCTGGCTGTATATCGATACAACTGGTCACCAAACGGGTCAAAATCACAAATAAAAATAACGTATGTATCCGGCAGTCTATCGTAACTCTCACCTATCAACAATGCATCCATATCCATCTGTGCATGATAATTTGTATGCGCTATCCATATCGTCCGTAATATTTTTGTAGCCAAAATGTAGCCAATGTTTTTTATTCACCTCAACGTAATTTCTTTATTTGTACTGACTAATCGGATTTGATTCAAATAGAATGTTACCTATTATTTTATTTCTTTACAACCCATCTTCCGTTCCTATTGGATCCCTGTCTTTCGACTAGCCCTTCCTCGCGCAAATCCTTTATAATCTTCTGAATCTGCTTTCTCGATAAATCAAACGCTTCCATAAGTTTAACCTGAGTTATCTCTGGATTTTCTTCCAACTTCTGCAATATATCCAGCTTTCTTTCGGCTCCTTTTTTCGGCTCCTTTTTTCGGCTCCTTTTCGGCTCCTTTTCGGCTCCCTTCTGATTACGCTCTGAGTCTTCATCTTTCAAAAATGCTTCGTGAACAAATAATCTTGAAATAAAATAGCTATGATCCTCATCTGTTTCAAACTCTGGTTTCGGAGACCCATTCACTTCAAGGGCTCTCAGTATCTTGCCAAATCCAGTATTTCTACCCTCTGTCAAATGCAACTCCTTAAGGATATCTCCAATACGACGATTTCTATATCTACGATTAGAAACCTTATATCGTTTTAGTCCTTCTTGCGTCACTGATCGATCTGGTCCCGGAAAACTTACGATTTCAATCATATCCTTTTCAACTCTTACCTCTATTGGCTCTCTGATATCGTAGCCTCGATGATAAACAGCATTGGCAAGAGCCTCTTCTAAAGCAGCATACGGATAGTTATACACCCAATCTGCCTCCGCTTTGTCCGCACTCTTTACAATTTTTTTCGTTACGATAGAATTCTTTATAAACTGTAATGCCTCTCTTAGTTGATGGATTGGTCCTTTAAAAGTATTTTCGATAATATTGTCTCCGCCTAACCCATCCGGGAATTGTACAATATCAATCTGTGTGCACGGGAAAAATTTATCTGGTTCCATGCAAAAGAACATTAATCCTACGTTTTTGGGTTTTACATACTCTGGAAGTGTACTGATAATATTCATATCACTACATAATTCAGTGAAATCTCCCAATTTTGATTTTTCATACAGCGAACTACCTATCTCTTTAAGGTAATTCTGAATTAACGTAATATTCAAATCTTCTAATTCTGCCTGATGATTCACTCTATCATCAAATGGAACTCTATTTGCCAGATTGAATAAATCTTTTTCTTCATCATCTGAAGGTTCTACAGTATTAGAAGCTTTACGAATATAATGTATTCTCTCTTTATTATCTTTTTCCATTGTCTTTGGTGATGAATACGGTCTGTTATCTCCACCAGGACACCATATAACAATAAAATGCTTGTCTTGATATGTTTCAATACCAATAATCGGTGTATAAGCCGGTCTAAGGAGTTTACATTTTGCAAATATATTCTTCTGATAAGAATCCAGCTTATCTTTCTGAACTCCTTTTAGTGGAAAAACAGGTCTGCCATTATCTTCCTGTACACCGATAACAATATATCCACCGCCCCAGTTGTCAAGATCATTTGCAAATGCACATATAGATTTCAAAGATGCCGCTGCATCCCAGGTTTCCTTAAATTCAATTCTCGCCCATTCAACTACATCTCCGGACAAGAGAGTTTTAATACTTGTTGGTATCGCCATATAATCACTCCCTTCGAAAGTAAATTTCAATAATTCTCCAGGATCCATCTTCCAGTTCGGCATAATCTACAGTGTAATAATTGCTACCAAAATTACTATACTTTTCTAAGAGATCCTGAGGTGGCAATGGTGCATATATCCCCTGAGTGGAATTTCTGCTAATAGTTGCAATCTCATGGTTAATATAGAACACTCTGTAACCTTTACTTCAACTATTGTTCATCTATTTCTATTATTCTATCCATACTCACTCCACATACTTCTGAATACTTAATGTACCACAGTCATATCTATTCTAATCATTATACCAGCCAGCACTGTTAGGTTCTTATCTCCAATTATACATACCTCTTCTGAATTAGGCAACGGGTGTAATTTCGGACTTTTTGTCAATTTTTTCTGCTAAAAAAGGCTGAACGCTAAATCTACCAGCGTCCAGCCTCTTGTTATTCCTCTTTTTCTCTCTTCCCCTGCAGCACCGCCGCCAGTATCTCCAGCACGATGGCCAATCCGATCATGGAAACCGCTGCAATCTTACCGTTTGTACCGGTGATCGTCTGGAAGATGCCTCCCAGCTTCGGCACAGACAGCTGCACCTTTCCTATGTAATTCGCATATGGGATTGGATTCATGTCATTATCACTGTTGGCATCGCCCTTCGTGATAAAATTACCCATAGCCGCACTGTTGGATACCACACGATGAGTGACAATAGAACCATCCGCATCCGTTCCATAGAAAGCAATAACATCCTCTGTCTGGATCTCTTCCGGCTGGATATACTTCACATACACCAGACTGCCCGTCGGTATCGCCGGTTCCATACTGCCGCTGATCACTGTGTAAATCTCATAGCCGAAAGCTCTCGGAATCGTAATTGGAAGATATGTCGCCACAATGATGATTAATAAAAGAGTGCCCAGTACGCTGCATACTGCAGCCACCGGGCTTTTCTTCTGCCTGTTGCGTCTAGCCAAAATCAAATTCTCCTTTGTCAGCAGGCAGTACTGTTCTATTCCAAACAGTACTGCCTGCTGTTACTTGTCTTTCAATAATGTCTATCTTGAACGTTTCTTCAGATAAACAAACAATGCTGCCAACGCTGCTACAGAAAGAATACCAATGGCTGCACCGCCTACCATCGGCAATGTATTGCTGCCGTCTTCTGCATCAATATTGGACTTTGGTGTTTCCTCGTCATCCAGGTCTACCAGTGTCTCCGGTACCTGATTATCCGGAATATCTGTCGTCTGGTTATCCTGATTATCGGCATCCTGACCGTTATTCTGATTGTCTGTCATACCGCCTGCATTGGTATTGGCACCATTGGCCGTATTGTCGCCTGCCGCATTGTTCGCTGCATTTGTACTATTCGCAGCTGTACCGGTTCCTGTACCTGTCGTACCGGTTGTACCCGTTCCCGTCGTGCCGGTTGCACCTGTTCCCGTCGTGCCGGTTCCTGTTGTACCTGTACCGGTGGTTCCTGTTGTCGTTGTCGTCGTTGTTGGCCCCGGAACAATGGTTGTCACAGTTGTTGTTGTCTCAACAATACGATCTGTCTCACCAGGCGTATAGGTGAATGTAAATACATTCTCGCTTTCATTATCACTCAAAGTCTTGGTCAATGCAAGGGCCTGAGGGATATAATTCTCAATATACTTATAAGCAACCACCGGCTTATCACCGGCATTGCCATAAAATGTCTGGCTGTCGGCAAGGGTCTTGCCATTGGCATCCTGATAGTTCACTGTGTAAGCCACCATATCGCCTTTGATGCCGTATGCAACAACGTAATCCACATCGCCGTCCACCTCGATGGTCGGTGTGGCAAGGGCTTCTTCATTGTCACGTCCGCTGAGACGGAAGCCTTTAACATAATACTTGTCATCCGTTACCTTGACGCTGTTGATGTCCAGGATAACCTGTGAACCAAGGGAAAGACCTGTGATCTCTTTCTGTTCCTGTCCGTCAATCGTGCCTTTATTGCCCGCATATACCGTTACCTTGTAGGTATATGTATCTGCCGCCATAACGCTGAATGCAGAACCAACCGTCAGCACTGCTGCTGCAAGAAGAGATACAAATAATTTTTTATATTTTTTCATCTTAGTTCTCTCCTTCCCTGTGCTGTCTTGTTTTTCTGGAATTGTTCAAAAGGATAATGCCTGCGATCAGGAAGATCAGACCGCCTACAAGACCGATCACCGAATACATCAGCAAGTTGGATGTATCACCGGTCTTAACGGCTTTTCTGGATGTCGTCAGATTGTTCTTCTGAGGCACCTTCTTCTCGATCACTGTGTTCTTCTTAATGGTCTGGCCCTCTTTGCCCTTCTCAACTGCGAAAGTCATACGAAGCTTCGCCAGTGTCTGCTGGTAGCCGTTATTACCTGTCTCGCCTTCCACGCCGACTTTCAGGTAAACAGTACCGCTTTCACCCTTGGCCAGTCTGCCAAGATAGAAATATTCATCCAGTGAGGCATCCGCCTGTTTCAGACCTTCACCGGCTGTGGAACTGCCTTCGCCGCCCACTGTACTGCTGTCATATAAAACTGTTTCTTTGTTCTTGCTGTCCACATAGGTCAGACGGTACTCATAAGCCGCGCCTGATGCGGAATCCTGTGCATCCTCCAATGTCTGAAGAACTTCATTGGTCATATACCAGTCTGTATTGCTGCTGTCCTGATTCGTCAGCTGAACATGCAGTGTAATGCTGTCACCCGGCTGGATCTCAGACATAGAATCCGTCACATCTTCATCCTTGAAATTACTGTTCAGCTTGCTGCCGTCAAATGTTGCCTGCCATCCGTCAGCGCCCTGATAATCTCTGGCAAATGCTGTAAGGGGTGCCCCAACTGCCAGAACCGCTGCCATCATGAGGCACAAAATCTTCTTCTTCATACTCTGTACCTCCTATTAAAAACCAATGCTGGATTCATCATCGGATACGCTGACATCCACGCCCCAGGCACTCTTGATAGCCGCTTTGGCATTGTGCGTCTGAACCGCATCAACTTCTGCATCCAGATTGAATGAATAACCGTCGTATTTGTACTGATAAGTAACGGTGGAACCATCTGTCACCTTGTTCACCTGCTGTGCCACGGACTCATCGATACGGATCGTATCGGAAAGTCCCGGTGTGGTCTCTCCCGGTGCCAGTGCCTTTGTGTAATAAAGCACCATACGTTCCGGTGTGGACTGATCCTCGGCAACCACCCATCCGCTGTTCTCCGGAACATTCAGTTCAATGAGGTCCGGTGAAAGCTCTGCATTCTTCCTGCCCTCTTTGTCCTTCCAGCTCTTTGTGATAATGACTCTGACAAATGTATCAATATCGCCGCTGTTAGTCACGCTGATGGCTTCATCATACTGTTTGCCCGGTGTAAACTTCTCATTCTCACCAAGCATATTGGCCAGAAGCTTGCCCTCTGTATTGCCGCTCCACTCATTGCCGGAAACATAATCTCTGCTGCTGACAACCTGGCCGTTCTCCACCAGAGAAACACCGATATGCTTCAGATTCATCTGTGCGGAATAGTTCTCACTGTAGTAAGTCAGCGCCGCTCTTGTGCTGCCTACTGTACTGCCAAGCAAAAGTACTGCCGCTGCTCCCAGAAGCAGGGCAACTTTTTTCGGAAATAAAATCTTATTCTTCTTCATGATAGCCCTCCTTCTATTCTGCTGTATCTGCTGTGATCACATTGTTCCAGTCTGCATAAGCGGTTCCGTCTGCCTTGTAAAGCACCGGTGTACACTCTTCCACAACAATGACATTGAACTCTGCCGGTGCATCCTCACTGTCTGTTGCCGGGAACGTGTAGCTGACATTCAGCTTCGTTGCCGTTGTCTCACCTGCCGGAAGAATCTGGTCGTAATACCAGAAACCATCGCCGCCGTCTGTCCATCCTGAATCCTCCGGCTGATAACTCAGCGTGATATCAGATGGCGCAAAGGCTCTCACACGGACAAAACAATCATAATCACCTGTATTCTCAACTGAAACATGTTTGCCTCTGCTGTCCACTTCTTCATGCGGGATTGTCTGTGTAAATCCCATATTCATCTGAACAGAACCGCTGGCAGTTGAATAGGTGGTGAAATAAGCCATCGCACCGCCCACCTTCAGGGTACCCACAAGAACAAGCGCTGTCACTGCCATCATCAAAAACGGCTTCTTCAATTGCTTTTTCATTTATCGTTCCCCCTTCCTAGTCTGTGCTGACATTATCGCCAGTGTACTGATACTGTTTGTTCTCGTCAAGTTTGAAATTATTCTTCACGCCGTAACCGCCATTTGGACGTCCATCGTGCGCGTTCTCAAATGAAACGCGGACCGCTTCATCTGCAAAAATCGTCACATCATCCGGATCATCGGAAACCTGTGTGTAACTTGCGCCGCTGTAGGTCTCTCTGACTCTGACTGATGCACCTGCCGGAATCTGATCAATGGTCAACTGCTGTGATCCCTCACCGGCCCCCATGGTCATCGCTTCAACTCTGCTCTCTGTCTTACCCTCCAGAGTCGTAATATCAATCTGGAAAACAAATGTTGCCTGAGCACCGGATGTGGCATTGAAATCTCTCAACGTCTTGTCGATCACCAGAGAACCATATCTCGGTGTCTGTTCCGGCTTGAGAACTACTTCTGACAATTCGTATACCCATTCATCATCACCTGTCTGATAATAATAATTATTCGGCAGGGAAATCAGATACGGTGTAAATGTGTACTCATAATTCGTTGTCTGTGCCTTATCCGCCATCACCAGGTAAAGTCCTGTGGCCAGATCCCCGGCTTTTCCTTCACCATCTGTCAGCGAAACCTCTGCTGTCGGCTTCGTACTGTCTGTCACCATACCGGCCGCCTCTGTGGCCCGCTTCAGCCATTCATCTGCGGATGTACTATCGGATGCATCCAGCGCGGAAACGTCCAGCTGTGCAAAATCTCCGGATGCGGTGTAATCTCCGACTTCACTGATATCCGCCACCTTATACAGCTTCACATCCACCGTTGTTGTACCCAGATCTGCACTGACCTTGTCATCACCGCCGGTCTTAAAATCTATGGAGCAATCCTTTTTGCCGGTGTCCACCATATTCGCCGCATTTGCTTTCGGCAGAACCGCAAATGCTGATAATGTAAGGGCACATGCGATCAATAATGCGCAGCTCTTTTTTATACTCTTTTTCATCATCGCTTCATAACCTCCCTCTTCAAATCCAGATTACTCTTTAGGTTGTTTATTTTTCTTCTTTTTTGATAAAAATCTCAAAAGCAGGATCACCAGTAAGGTGACGGCCAGACCAAGAATCGTATAGATCATATAGTAATTCTTAATCGATTCGACCATGGACTCGGAAATCGTCGCCTCCTTGTCCTCCTCACCGTTGTAAGCCACTCTCGTTCCCCTGACAAGGAGTCTATGGGAATTGACACCATACGGTGTACAGGTAAATAATGTGACCTGATCTTTGCCTTCCTCAATCTTCAATGCATTCTCCAGTGTTTCATGATCATCCTTATCCACCATCGGCAGAATCTGATCCACTTCGTAGGCCAGAACCTGATCTAACACATGGATATAAAACTTATCACCATTTCTCAACTGGTCAATATCGGTAAATAGCTTGGCACTGGGAAGTCCTCTGTGAGCAGCTACCACGCAGTGGGTACTCTCACCGCCAATCGGAAGCTTCGTACCGTTTAAGTGTCCCACACCTGTCTGCAGCACATCATCGGCTGTCCCGTGGTATATCGCCAGTTTGATATTGATCTTCGGAATAGAAAGATAACCCATGACACCGTCTCCGGCTTCATTCAATACCTTCCAGTATTCCGTACTCTGTAACTCTGTTGTACTCTCGCCAAATACATCACTGTATAGGTTGTTCTGGGTGATTGTCGCATTGAAAGCTTCGGCCTTTTCCCACTCTTTGCTAAAATCCTCAGCTGACATATCCTGCACAACGCTCTGATAGTTGCTGATCAGCTGACTCTGTCTGTAAGTGTTCCATTGATTGGATACCGTCGGATAGACCAGAATGCCAAATCCCACCAGAAACAATAGCCCAAACAGGATGGCGGAAATCTTCTTCTTCATGAGCTTCTACTCCTTCTTCTCAGTCTCCGTATCGGCATCCCCGGTCACTGTCTTGTCTTTGACTGCCGGTGCCTCCTGTCCGTCTGCTGCCTGTTCGGCACGGTGCTTCTTTAACTTCTGTTCTTTCTTATATAATACCACAATAAATGCTGCTGTCACAAGTAATCCTACGATTACCCACAACAAATAATTGGTGTGTATGCTGATACCGCTGAAAAGCGTCTTCTCTGCTTCGACTTCCTGCTCCACATATTCCACACGGTGTCCTCTGACAAGCAAACGCTCCGTGTTGACACCATACGGTGTACAGGTGAGCAGTGTCACCAGATCTTTGCCTTCTTCCACTGCCAACCCGGAAGTCTCCTCCGGTTTGACCACTGAAATTTTATCCACCTCGTAACACAACGTCTCATTTAAAACATGGATCAGGAAATGGTCGCCCTCTTCCAGTTTGTCAAGATCTGTGAAAAGGGATGCACTCGGCAGGCCTCTGTGAGCTGAAATAACTGCATGGGTGCTGGCTCCGCCTACCGGAAGGGAACTCCCTTCCAGATGTCCGGCTGCCACCTGCAAGACATCTTCCCTGGTGGTATGGTAGATTGGAAGCTTGATATCAATCTTCGGAATCTCCACGATACCCATAATACCGTCACCTGCAATGTTCAGACAATCCATGTAGGCTTTGTCTTCCCCTTCCGTCGCCTCTGCAATGGCAAAGGAGTCTGGCAGAATGCTCGGTAATAATGCTTCATTGTATGCCCTTGCTTTTTCAAGCTCCGCTGCATAATCAATCTCACCTGCGGCATCTTCAGCAGAAACAATAGAATCATAATCACTGATCAGCTGTTTCTGTCTGTAGTTGTTCCACTGATTCGCTACAAATGGATACAGCAGCAAGGACAAACCGGCTAAAAATATAATGACTATTAAAATTTTGTACGTTTTCTTCTTCATCCGGGTTCTCCTTATTGTTGTATACGTATCTGTCTCTCCTAAAGAGATGGGTTAAAAAGCTTCTGAAAAAATGCCTTTAATCTGATAAATTCCGGGGCGGGTAACGCCCCGGAATTCACCAAAAGACTTATTTATGACTTATCTGTTTTCTTTTCTGCGGCTAGCGAAGAATAAACCTGCTGCTGCGATCATGATACCACAACCAACGATTGTGAAGATAGTAGTACCGATACCACCAGTTGCTGGAAGAGCGGAAATAGATGTATTCTGAATATCCATACCGCCTATATTAGATGTCTGGCCATTATTATTTACAGTAAAGCTTGCAACATCCTTAAGCTCACCATTGATTCCTTCAGCAACTTTTACATTCCATGTTTTCAGCATACCAACCTCAATACCCTCAGCTGCAGCATCATAGTAAGTAGCTTCAATTACGACTTTAAAGATTGTTGTATTTACAGAGTAACCATCTGGCGCTTTTGTTTCCTGCAGATAATATGTACCTGCGGCAAGACCTGTGAAGTGAAGCTGACCTTTTCTCGTTCCCTCTGTTTCAGAATCTGTTGTCTTATAAGGCTGACCGTCAAAAGTACCATCTGCCTTTAACTGACTTCCTTTGTACAATGCAAATGTTGCACCATTTAACCCATCGATATCATCAGTCTTGTCACCTTTTTTATTGATGATCCCTGTTGTACCTGTTACATTACTACCGATATCGAATGTGTATGTAAATGTCTTATCTTCATCTGAATCATTGTTACCTTCTGTCTTAGAGTCTTTTGTGTAATTCAATACAACATCATTGACATTTGCGTTATTATTAAGTGTTGCATCGCTTGTTAATGTTGCGTTATAAGTAATGACAACTTCTTTACCTGCATAGTTGTTAAGTGTATAGTTATTATTTACTACGAAATCAACTGTAAGGACTGTCTTACCATTATTTGTTGATGGATTAAATGTATAATCAGTATCTTTTGTCAAAGTTACATCGGCACCATTCTCACCACCACCAAGAACTTTAACTGTAACATCATTTGCAACAAACTTTAAACCTTTATCTAATGTATCAACAACATTAAATACTGGATAAGAGCCATTATAGTTTGGAATTGGTTTTACAGAAACTTTATAAGATACTGTATCGCCTTCTGTTGCACTTGTAAAGCCTGCAGAATTACCTTTATTTGTACCATTACCACTTGTAATTACCTTATCAATTTCTGGCTGGCCACTTACCTTTGCAGTTGCACCACCTTCCCGAATTACAAGATTTCCTTCATCAAGACCATTTGTTGAACCATCTGCATTTGTATAATAAACAGAAACAACCATTGGATTATAAATATTTGTTTCACTATTAGTTACAAGTACAAGATAAGTGCCTGGTTCAACTGTTGCCGTCCATTTACTA
>ERZ791808.2528-NODE-2528-length-10784-cov-4.575823_pt1 | contig 10784 bp, 9 predicted proteins | sample MGYA00510305_ERZ791808 | MGnify/ENA primary metagenome ERZ791808 (study PRJEB30046, sample SAMN00792024) | human gut metagenome | study: EMG produced TPA metagenomics assembly of the A metagenome-wide association study of gut microbiota in type 2... | reverse complement strand
GGTGTCACCACCGCCTGCACCGGCCCCGGCAGCGCCAACGTGGTGGGCGGCACCTTCACGGTGCTGAAGCTGGCCGGTAAACGGGTAGACAATATGCTGCTGAAGGAGCCCGCCGCCATGAAATGCGCCTTCGGCGAAAACCCCAAGGGCTGCTACGGACAGGGCCTGAAGAAGAGTCCCATGACCCGGATGGCGGTGGCAGCACTGCTGCGGGAGCTGCTGTTCAAGGCTCGCCGTTACCGGGATGACAAGCTGGCCGGGAAGAACCCCCCCTTCGACATGAAGCTGGAGGCCATGCTGCCGGTCATCAACGGCGAGATCCCCCTGAAATGCCACGCTCACCGGGCCGACGACATCCTCACCGCCGTCCGTATCGCCAAGGAGTTCGGCGTCAAGGCCACGTTGGATCACTGTACCGACGGCGAGCTCATCTCCGACGAGCTGGCCAAGGAGGGCCTGCCGGTGTTCGTAGGCCCCACGCTGGGCAGCAAAAGCAAGGCCGAGCTGCGCCACAAGAGCTTCACCACCCCCGGTACCCTGTACCACGCCGGACTCACCGTCAGCATCATCACCGACGCCCCGGTGATCCCGCTGGAGAAGCTGCCCATGTGCGCCGGTCTCGCCGCAAACGCAGGTCTCCCCATGGAAGAGGCGTGGCGGGCCATTACCATCAACCCCGCCCGCAGCTTGGGCATCGACAGCCGTGTGGGCAGTCTGGAACCCGGCAAGGACGCCGATCTGGTGCTGTGGACGGCGGATCCCCTGACCACCATCGGGGCCGAGGCCTACTGCACCATCGTGGACGGCAAGGTGGTCTATCAGGCGGAGTAAGCCAAAATCACCAATATTTTACCGAAAACCATCAAGATGGTATAGAAGAACCGCACTGTGAAGTATCACAGTGCGGTTCTTGTTGTTCTTCGGATGCTCGTTCAGCGCAGCCACAGCCAGCACGCCAGCGCCAACTGCACCACCAGAATGACGGGGATGCCATAGCGGAAGTACCAGTGCCGGGTCTTGTGATGAAAGCACCACATCCCCAGCAGCGCCCCCACGCTGCCGCCTACGATGGCCAGCAGAAATAATGTCTTTTCCGGCACACGCCAGCGCCCCTGTCTGGCCCGCAGCTTATCGGCTCCGTACACGGCAAAGGCAGCCACATTGACGATCAGCAGATAGACGCCCAGCCAGTCCGGCAGGACCGCCAGCAGCTCCTGCATCAGCCCTTCAGAGCGGCCAGAGCGCAGGCGGTCTTGGCACCCAGAACGGCGTTGTTGTACACCAGCTGGATGTTGCTTTCCAGGCTGTCGCCGCCGGTGAGATCCTTCACCTTGGCCAGCAGGAAGGGCGTGGTCTCCTTACCGTGGATACCCTGCGCCTTGGCCTCGGCCAGCGCCTGCTCGATGGCCTTGTCGATGACCTTGTGATCCATGGAGTACTTCTCCGGGATGGGGTTGGTGACCAGCATACCGTTCTTCATGCCCAACTCACGCTCGGCGTGGAAGGCAGCGGCCAGCTCCTCCGGGGTATCCAGCTCGTAGTCCACGCCGAAGCCGGACTTGCGGGTGTAGAAGGCGGGCAGCTCGCTGGTGCCGTAGCCGATGACAGGCACACCCTTGGTCTCCAGATACTCCAGCGTCAGACCCAGATCCAGAATGGACTTGGCACCGGCGCACACCACCATCACAGGGGTCTGGCCCAGTTCCTCCAGATCAGCGGAGATGTCCATGGTGGTCTCGGCGCCACGGTGTACGCCGCCGATGCCGCCGGTGGCAAAGACCTGAATACCGGCCATGTGGGCGATCATCATGGTGGTGGTCACGGTGCAGGCGCCGTCGCTTCCCTTGGCCACCAGCACCGGCAGATCACGGCGGCTGGCCTTTGGCACAGCGTGGCCGGCACGGCCCAGATAGTCGATCTCCTCGGCAGTCAGACCGGCCTTCAGACGGCCCTTGATGATGGCGATGGTGGCAGGCACAGCGCCGTTTTCACGGATGAGCTTCTCCACGTTCATAGCGGTTTCCACATTCTGGGGATAGGGCATACCGTGGGAGATGATGGTGCTCTCCAGCGCCACCACGGGCTTGCCCTGCTCCAGAGCCTCTTTGACCTCAGTGGAAATGTCCAGATAACGATTCAGCATGATTCAGTTCCTCCTGTTGATAAATTCGGTTTGTTTCGATTGAAAATATATGTAGTTAGTAAGGAATGACTTACAGGGCCATACGCCGCAGCAGCTCCGTCTCGCTCATGGCGGGATGGATGGTCTCGGTGCTCTCCATGGTCAGAGAGGAGGCCGCCAGACCCGCACGGGCCGACCTCTCCAGATCGCTGCCCTGCAGGTAGGCCCACGTCAGAGCGGCCATAAAGGAATCGCCGCAGCCGGTGGTGCTGACCATCTCCGCCTTGGGGGCGGGCAGGGTCACACTGCCGCTCTGATCGGCAGCATAGACGCCGTCGGCTCCCAGTGAGATGAACACCCGATGCAGTCCCGTCTCCAGCAGGGTCTGCGCCGCACGGTGGAGGCTGTCGGTGTCGGTGATAGGCACGCCGGACAGCAGCTCCGCCTCCAGCCGGTTTGGCTTCAGGGTATGGAGCTTTCCCAGCACCGGCCGCAGCTTCTCGGCCTTTACCGTGGACACGGGGTCGGCAAAAATGGGAGCGTGGCAGTTATCCGCCAGCCATGCGATGCTCTCCGCCGGGAGGTTGGTGTCGATGACCACCACCTGACTGCCCTCCAGCAGCTGCTTGCGCCCCGCCAGCACACGGGGCGTCAGATTCCGATAGATATCCATATCCGACACCGCCAGCTGCATATCCCCCTGCTGGTCGTTGATGAAAAGATAGGTGGAGGTGTGACCGCCGGGGATCACCGGGGACTGGGAGATATCGATGCCCAGCTCGCCGCACACCGCCGCCAGCTTCTGGGCGTACACATCGTCGCCGAAGGCTGTCAGCAGCCGCACATCCAGCCCCATCAGGCTCATGTTGTGGGCGATGTTCCGGCCTACGCCGCCGGGGCTCATCCGCACCCGGCCGGGGTTGGAATCCTGTGCCACCAGTTCCTCACTGGGCCAGCCGCCGATGTCCATGTTCATACCGCCCACCACCGTGACGTAGGGGCTGCGGGTCACGATGTAGCCCTTTCCGGCGATGCAGCCCTTTTTCATCAGGTTGGAAATATGCACCGCCACGCTGGACCGTGTGATGCCCGCCCGCTCCGCCAGCTCCTGCTGGGAGATCATGGGATCCGCTTCGATCCAGTTGAGTATCTGCCGTTCCCGTTGGGTCATGCCGCACCTCCATAAGCAAAACTTTACTTTCTAATCATATGCTTATTATACCATGTGTTCCCGCCGTGTCAAGTCCTTTTCCATAGGCGGAAAAACTTTTTTTGCTCCCGATGGGGCGGGCTCTTGCAAAAGTGGCGACGGGCGGTTATAATCTACGTTATACCGATTTTAGTGCAAGGAGGAACGCACGATGGAGCGAATGAAGATCGCTGCCCTTTTTGCCGACCAGGAACAGCTGGACGGCAAGGAAGTCACCGTGTGCGGCTGGGCCCGCACCATCCGGGATATGAAAACCTTTGGGTTCATCGAGCTCAATGACGGCTCCTGCTTCAAGAATTTGCAGGTGGTCATGTCCGCTGATGAGCTGAATAATTATAAGGAGATCGCCGGGCAGAACGTGGGCGCCGCTCTCATCGTCCGTGGCGCCGTGGTGCTGACGCCGGAGGCCAAGCAGCCTCTGGAGGTAAAGGCCTCCTCCATCGAGGTGGAGGGCAAGTCCACCCCGGACTATCCTCTGCAGAAAAAGCGCCACAGCGTGGAGTTCCTGCGGACCATCCAGCATCTGCGGCCCCGCACCAACCTGTTCTCCGCTACCTTCCGGGTCCGCAGCGTAGCAGCCTACGCCATCCACGAGTTCTTCCAGAGCCGTGGCTTCGTATATGTCCACACTCCCATCATCACCGGCTCCGACTGCGAAGGCGCCGGCGAGATGTTTCAGGTGACGACGCTGGATCTCAACGACGTTCCCCGGACCGAAGACGGGCAGGTGGATTACAGCAAGGACTTCTTCGGCAAAAAGACCAGCCTCACCGTGTCCGGCCAGCTGAATGCCGAGAACTTCGCCATGGCCTTTGGTGACGTGTATACCTTCGGTCCCACCTTCCGGGCGGAGAATTCCAACACCCAGCGTCACGCCGCCGAGTTCTGGATGATCGAGCCGGAGATGGCCTTTACCGATCTGGCGGGGGATATGGATGTGGCCGAGGCCATGATCAAGCACATCATCCGCCGGGTGCTGGAGCGCTGCCCCGACGAGATCAACTTCTTCAACAGTTTCGTGGATAAGGGGCTCAAGGAACGCCTGACCCACGTGATGACCTCCGACTTCGGCCGGGTCAGCTATACCGAGGCGGTGGAGATCCTGAAGCAGCACAATGACCAGTTCGACTTCAAGGTAGACTGGGGTACCGACCTCCAGACGGAGCACGAGCGGTTCCTGACGGAGCAGGTGTTCAAGCGCCCGGTGTTCGTCACCGACTATCCCGCCGAGATCAAGGCCTTTTATATGCGGATGAACGATGACGGCAAGACGGTGGCGGCGGCGGACTGTCTGGTCCCCGGCATTGGTGAGATCATCGGCGGCTCCCAGCGGGAGGAGCGGCTGGATGTGCTGGAGGGCATGAACCCGGAGGACTACTGGTGGTACTGCGACCTGCGGCGCTACGGCTCCTGCAAGCACGCAGGCTTCGGTCTGGGCTTCGAGCGGATGGTGATGTACCTGACAGGTGTCAGCAACATCCGGGACGTGGAGCTGCATCCCCGCACCGTGGGCAATGCGGAGTTCTGATGCACTTCCGGGCTTTTGACAGCAATACAAAGCTTTTGCCGTTCCAATAAAAGAGCTGCATCGAGGGCGCTGGCGCAAGCCGGCGCCCCTTTTTTCTTTTGACTCCAATGGATCACTCTTCCCCGCAGTTTTTCTTTTTTTGTCTTGTCTCCGACGGGTGACTTTCTGCCAATAGCAGCAGAAAGTCACCAAAGAACGCCAGCAGAAACCCATGGTTTCTGCACTTCCTTCGTCATTTGCAAGAGTTGCTACCTAAAATTTGCCGAAGCAGGGAATTGGTCTGCTTCTACTCACGCTGCCGCTGCATTGGGAGGTTGAAGAAGCTTGCTATTCTATCGTGGGGCACGGATTGCCACATCAAGAAAGTAGAAGGTAATTGGGGCCGCTGGAAGTTCTCTCATAAGATAATTCTGTCATTCCGAGCCGGGGCGTAGACCCGGCGTGGGAATCCGTACTCAAAACCATAGACCCACACGCTCCTTCGCCTGAGTGGGAGCGGCAGCGGGTCTGTTGCTGAGTCAGTTCCCGCTACGGCCCATAACGAACGGTAGTTCTTGAAGGTAAAGGGAGTCCAGAGACCATTGGTCTCTGGCGGCGCTTTTTGCATACTTTTTGTCGCTGTTGACAAAAAGTATGCCGCCGGAGGCAATAAAAGAAAAAGCTACTGGGAACAGTGGGCCGCCGGAGGTAAAAGCCTGTGAAAGTCCCCTTCCCACATCATAGGCGCTATTTGGCCCTTCCGGCATATGGCAGCTGATATTTCAGCAGGAAGACACTTTGTATTGCAAAATTGTACACATTTCTCTCTTCTCGGCGCCCCCCCTCTCCCCGTCTGCGAAAAATGCAAAAAAAAGTGGCATTTCTCTGTGCAGTCTGTTATAATGACTTGGTATGGAGTCAAATTGTTACTGGCCGCATCTAATATGCGGCACAACATAAACTTGTAAAAACAGATATTTCATAATAGGAGAAGCCAATGGAAACACAGAAAAAGCGCCGGGGCGACCGCAAGGACGGCCGCCTGATGCGGGAGCTGGACTCCCTGCACTACGTCACCGGCATCCTCTACCCCAACCGATGCGACAACGAGGCCTACATCTCCCAGCGCATCGACCTGACCAACATGAACGCCTATATCGCCAAGAAGAATGAGACGGAGACGGAGTTTCCCTATACCATGTTCCACCTGGTGCTGGCAGCCCTGATGAAAACCATCACCCTGCGCCCCAAGCTGAACCGCTTCATCGTCAACAGCAACTTCTATCAGCGCAACGAGGTATCCGCCTCCTTCGTGGTGAAGAAGCAGTTCTCCGATAAGGGCGCCGAGGCGCTGGCCTTCCTGCACTGCAAGGACGAGTACACGCTCTCCGACATCCACGACTACATCCGCCGTCAGGTGACGGAGTGCCGGTCGGACAAGGTAGACCCCTCCACTGGAGCCATGGATATCCTCAACAGGATCCCCCGCTTCGTCAGCAAGGCCGCCATCCACCTCCTCATGTGGCTGGATAAGCACGGTTGGGTGCCGGCGGACATCATCGCCACGGACCCCTATTACAGCTCCGTGGTCATCTCCAATCTGGGCTCCATCAAGCTCAAGTGCGGCTATCACCACCTGACCAACTGGGGTACCTGCTCCCTGTTCTGCATCATCGGGGAGAAGGCCGTGCGGCCCATCTACGCCCCGGACGGCACCATGACCATGAAGGAGACGCTGGATCTGGGTCTCACCATTGACGAGCGTTTGGCGGACGGCTATTACTATTCCAAGTCCGTCCGGCTGCTGAAGCATCTGCTGGAGCACCCGGAGGAGCTGGAGAAACCTATGAAGGAGGAAGTTATCTATGAGTGAGACGGTACAGATCAAGACCCCGTGGCTGGCATCCAAGGATCCCGAAGTGCCCTCTACCCTGAACTACTCCACCCTGTCCATGTGCGGCCGGGTCGAGGAGATGGTACGTCAGTACCCCAATTACATCGCCTATGAATTCATGGGCAAAACCACTACCTACGCCGAGATGTGGCAGAAGATCAACGCCTGTGCCAAGAGCCTGAAGGCCATCGGCATCCGGGAAGGCGACAAGGTCACCATCTGTATGCCCAACGCCCCTCAGACCCTGTGTATGTTCTACGCCGTGAACATGGTGGGCGCCATCGCCAACATGGTCCACCCTCTGTCCGCCGAGAGCGAGATCTCCTTCTATCTGCGGGACTCCAACTCCGTGGCGGCCATCACGCTGGATCAGTTCTACCCCAAGTTTGAAAGCGTCCGCAAGACGGTGGATCTGCCCTGCCTCATCGTCACCTCCGTGGCCGATGAGCTCAAGCCCCTGCTGCGGGTGGGCTATCAGCTCACCGAGGGCCGCAAGAACCCCAAGGTCCCCCGTGGCCCCGGCGTGGTGCTGTGGAAGGATTTCCTTAAGCGTGGCGAGCATGTGGAGATCTACCGCATCAAGCGCAAGGACACCGATCCCGCCGCCATCCTCTACTCCGGCGGCACCACCGGCGTCACCAAGGGCATCCTGCTCTCCAACCGCAACTTTAACGCTCTGGCCGCCCAGATCGTGGCCACCAACCCCTTCTTCCATCCGGGTCACAAGATGCTGGCCATCATGCCCATGTTCCACGGCTTCGGACTGGGCGTGTCCATCCACTCCATGGTGGCCAACGGCGGCCACTGCATCCTGATCCCCCGCTTCACCCCTCAGAGCTACGCCGAGCTCATCAAGAAGCACAAGCCCAATCTCATCGCCGGCGTCCCCTCCCTGTTCGAGGCGCTGCTGCGGGTCAAGGAGATCGAAGGCGCCGACCTCAGCTGCCTGAAGGGTGTGTTCTCCGGCGGTGACAGTCTGTCCATTGAGCTGAAGAAGCGCTTTGACAAGTTCCTCCACGACCACGGCGCCACCGTCAGCGTCCGGGAGGGCTACGGCACCACCGAGTGCGTCACCGCCAGCTGCCTGACCCCCATCCACAAGCAGAAGGAGGGCTCCATCGGCATCCCCTTCCCGGACACCTATTACAAGATCGTCAAGCCCGGCACTCAGGAGGAGGTCCCCTACGGTGAGGAGGGCGAGATCTGCCTGTCCGGCCCCACCGTGATGCTGGAGTACGTCAACCATCCGGAGGAGACGGCCCAGACCAAGCAGACCCACGCCGACGGCCTCACCTGGATCCACACCGGCGACCTGGGCATGATGGACGAGGAGGGCTTTATCTACTTCCGTCAGCGCATCAAGCGCATGATCGTCACCAACGGCTACAACGTCTATCCCTCCCAGTTGGAGAATATTCTGGATGGCCACGACTACGTCCACCTCAGCTGCGTCATCGGCGTCAAGGACCCCATCAAGATACAGCGGGTCAAGGCATTCGTGGTGCTCAAGCCCGGCTATCAGCCCACGGAGGCCTGCAAGAAGGAGCTGCTGGACTACTGCCGCAAGCACATCGCCAAGTACGCCATGCCCTCCGACATCGAGTTCCGTGAGGAGCTGCCCAAGACACTGGTGGGCAAGGTGGCCTACCGTGTGCTGGAGGAGGAAGAGAACGCCAAACAGGCTCAGAAGGCCGTAGAGGACGCTAAGCGTGCCGAGGAGGATGCCAAGCGGGCCGAGGCGGCGAAGGCTGAGAAGCTCAGTGCCGCCAAGAAGCCTGCGGCCAAAAAGCCCGCCCCTAAGAAGCCCGCTCACCCCACGGCCAAGTCCGAGCCCGCCAAGCAGGCTCAGAAGGCCGACACCCCTCATGACGACCAGAACAACGACATCAAAGAATAGTCGCTCCCATGGCGGGGAGCGCAGGAGGTTCCTATGGACAGAGAGATGAAACGCCACTACACCCTACTGGTAGACTTTTTGGGTAAAATTTTGGGGCCGGACTACGAGGTGGCCCTGCATGAGCTGCTGGATGACTCCAATGAGATCATTGCCATCGCCAACGGCGAACTGACGGGGCGGCATTTAGGCTCCCCCCTCAGCAACAAGATGCTGGAATTTCTGACCAGCCGCCTCTATGAGACGCAGGACTATGTGCTGCGGTTTGAAAGCACCTCCGTCACCGGAAAGAAGCTGTGCTCCAACTCCCTGTTCATCAAGGATCCCCACGGCCGTCTGGTGGGCCTGCTGTGCATCAACTTTGACAGCAGCCGCTACCGGGAGCTGTCCGCCCGTGTCATGGACCTGTGCGGCAGCCTGCTGACCCCCGGCGCCCCCAGCGGCACCCACCTCATCGTGGAAAACGACGAGCACACCTATCCCTCCTCCATCGCCGGCGCCACTGCCAGCATCGTCTCCTCCGTCATTGCGGACTATCCCGTGCCGGTGGACCGTCTGACGCAGGACGAGAAGATGGAGATCATGGATGCGCTGAACCGCAAGGGCGTGTTCCTGCTGAAGGGCTCCGTGAGCCATGTGGCACGGGAGCTCCACAGCTCCGAGGCCAGCATCTACCGCTATCTGGGCAAGCTCAACAACAAGGACTAACCGTAAAAATCGGGAGGGACGGCGCAGCCGTCCCTCCCGAAAATTTCCCCTTCGCCGCATTTCCCCCTATTTCCGGGAAATTCTTCCGTCACTGTTGCAAATATCACGGTTATTTGGCAGCAGGTGTGGTATACTACCGGCAAATAGAAATAGAAAAGGAGATCTTAACTATGGCCATCGTACACGCAAACGCACAGACCTTCCCGCAGGAAGTGCTTCAGTCCAACGAAACGGTGCTGGTGGATTTTTGGGCCGCCTGGTGCGGTCCCTGCAAGATGCTGGCCCCCATTCTGGAGGAGCTGGACGGCGTGGCTCCCTGCAAGATCGTGAAGGTGGATGTGGATGAAAACCGGGCGCTGGCGCTGCAATACGCCGTGGCCAGCATCCCCACGCTGCTGGTGTTCCGCAATGGTCAGCTGGTGAACCGCTCCGTGGGTCTTATCTCCCGAGAGGACGTGCTGAAGCTGGTGCAGGCGTAAGCTTTTTAACGAAAAATGTGCGGGGCTTTTGCCCCGCACATTTTCTCACAGCTTCTCCATCTCATGGGCCACCTGCTCCTCACAGGAGCGCATGGCCTCCAGCGTCCGCTCCAGCAGCATATCCAGCTCCCAGCCCAGACGTTCCGCCCCTTGGGCGATGACGTCACGGGAGCACCCGGCGGCGAACTTCTTGTCCTTGTACTTCTTTTTCAGGCTCTTCAGCTCCATATCCTGACAGCTGTGGCTGGGCCGCATCAACGCCGCTGCCCCGATCAGGCCCGTCAGCTCATCCGCCGCAAACAGCACCTTCTCCATCTCATGCTCCGGAACCACGTCGCAGCACAGGCCGTAGCCGTGGCTGCACACGGCGTGGATCATATCCTCGCCGCAGCCTGCCTCCCGCAGCAGCTCCGGTGCCTTTTGGCAGTGCTCCTCCGGCCAGCGTTCAAAATCGATGTCGTGGAGCAAGCCCACAATGCCCCAGAATTCGGCATCGCCGCCGTAGCCCAACTCCTTGGCATACCACTGCATGACCCCCTCCACCGTCAGGGCGTGCTGCAGGTGGAACGGCTCCTGATTGTACCTCCGCAGGGCGGCCCACGCCGCCTCCCGGCTGATGTGCTCTCTCATGGGAGATCCTCCTTTGCTGCTGATGTTTTCCATAGGATAGCACCATCCGCCGGACTATGCAAGCACCATCTGCTCCAACAGGCTCAGCAGCTGCCGGGCATGTCGATATTCCGCCGCCGACAGCTCCTCCCATATCTCCCGCAGACACACGTCCTCCGTGGCCTCTGCCGCCTGTGCATAGCGCAGACCGCCGCAGGTCTCGGCGTGATACCGGGTCCGCAGCACCTCCCGCCACGGCAGACGCTCCACCCGTCCTCCCTGCAAACGGGGCTGATAGCAGCAGCCCGTCACCAGATAGTACACCCCCATGAGACGGCGGGCGTGGCTCCCCTCCTCCCCT
>ERZ791808.2526-NODE-2526-length-10785-cov-3.980895_pt1 | contig 10785 bp, 9 predicted proteins | sample MGYA00510305_ERZ791808 | MGnify/ENA primary metagenome ERZ791808 (study PRJEB30046, sample SAMN00792024) | human gut metagenome | study: EMG produced TPA metagenomics assembly of the A metagenome-wide association study of gut microbiota in type 2... | reverse complement strand
ACCTTCACTTCAACTACTTATACAGCAATCTTTTAATCCGAATAGTGAAGAGGTGAAGGCAGTTTCAAGTAATTTAAAATATGTACAAATACGTGGATTTCAAGCCCCTACACAACAGCGTCTTCAATATCCTGAAGTTCCACCTATTTGGGGGCAATTGCATAAATGGTTAACCCCGCGGGACTATGAATTTGGAGTTTCTTTTCTTGCAGGTTCAAGATTCTCTTGGTAACTTGTCACTGTGTTTCTTCTAAATCCTGCAATATATTAACCATATTAATGGAAAACCGATTGGTAGAGTTAAATATGCGCTAATTTAATTCCGCCAACGGGTTTAACTATTTTCTTTTTCTAATGTAATAACAGTAATTTCGGGCCAAGCTCCAAATCGAAATGGCATACCGATAAATCCTAATCCTACATTTACATACAGGTTTTGCTTTCCCTTTGTATACATTCCTTTCCATTCTTTATATACCCATGAAGAAGGAGAATGTTGCCCTATTGCAAACTGCATAGCATGTGTATGTCCTGCCAACATTAATTCTATATCTGTCTTGGAAAGAACTTCAGCTTCCCAATGAGTAGGATTGTGGCTTAATAAAATTTTAAAACCGTCATCAACTCCCTGCATTGCTTTCTGCAAATCGCCTTTTCCGTTGAATGGAGGTATTCCCCAGTTTTCTACACCTATGAGTGCAATACTGTCATTTCCTTGATGCAAGTAAATATGTTCATTATTGAGTAGTTGCCATCTCATATTGGTTTCTCGCTGTTCAAGCTCTGCCAGATTATCAGCTTTCTCTCTTTGGCTATTCCAATGATAATATGGACCATAGTCGTGGTTGCCTAATATAGAAAAAATACCGTCTTTGGCTTTCATTTTAGAAAGAATATCTTCAAAGCCATTTAATTCTGTGGCACGATGATTAACTAAATCGCCGGTAAATACAATTAAATCCGGTTTTTGTGCATTGATTAATTGAACGGCTCTTTCCAACTCTTTTTCATTATTAGTCCAGCTTCCGATATGAATATCTGATAATTGAATAATTTTGTATCCATTGAATGATTGAGGAATATTAGGCGAACGAAATGTAATGTCTTTTACGTCGAACTTTGTTTTTCCTATAATTGAACCATATAAAATACCTATTAAGCATGTTGAAGCAATTATTACTCCTAACCATGAAAAAGGCATGAAACTCCATTTGGCAATATATTTTAAAGGTAAGTCAAAGATTGAACAAACAAAGAACATTAGTTTAGGCAAGGCAAATACCATGAAAGTAATAATAAACCATCCTAAACAATAGTTCTTATCAATCGTAAACCTCTGGTCTGCAAAACATACAATCCAGATCAGGCCGATTAACAAAAATAGTGATGGTATGAAGTAAAGCACCTTCAATAGTGTGCTATCTGTTGAGCGTATAATAAACATCCGGTAAATGTAAATATCCGGGATGATAAGGATTAATGTCAGAATAAAGAATAATTTATTTATCATATTGTTTTTAATGTGAAAGTTCTCCGACTCACGCCGGAGAAACTTTCTTGTTAGAGAGTATTATTAAAACGGCTTAGGTCTACTTAATGTCCTGTAAGTCTGCAAGATTTTTCTTGATATTTATGATCTTGTTATGAAAAGCCTTTTTTATAATCCAGAAAGCAATACATCCTCCCAATAGCCACAGAACGATAAACATAACTTGTTGTTGCCAGGTTTTATGAATAAGATCAGATGTATAAGCTTGAATAATAATGCAGGATAAGAAGAAAATGGCACTGACATAATATTCGCATATCAGATACTGATGACAGCGGGTAATCCTTTTTACTACGGTTTTTACAGGCATCTTTTCGATATTTGTATTACGTAAATAATAATATGTATAAGAATCCCATAGACATCCTAAAAAGAGAAAAGTAATAAAGTAAACAATAACAAAGCTCACATTATGATTTTGTTGAATGAAAAAGCTTGTAATAAGTATTACCATTAATAAAAGTCCGATGATAAGAGTTCTCCGGCCATTACGCAATAATTTGGCTTTGGAGTAATCCGCTAGTTCCTTATGTTCTCGGATTAGTTTATCTACCGATTCTTCATTTATCGGATTGTTTTTCTCCAATCGTTCATTTAGAACATTCCATGATTTTTTTAATTCATCCAATTCCATATCTTCATGTTTATTCGTTCTTCATTTTTCTAAGTTTATCCTTTATCCGATTTAGTTTTGTAGCAACATTTGTTGTTGTCAATCCTGTTATCTCAGCTATTTCTTCATAGCTTTTCTCTTCCAGATAAAGTAAGATGATGGATTTGTCTAATTGTCCGAGCTTGTTTATCAATCGATATAACTCTCTTAACATTTCTTTGAAATCGTCTTTTTCATTTGACATCCATTCAGCTTCATGAGTAAGAGTTACAATTTCCGGTATGTTTTTTTCCTTACGGATAAAGCTGATACAAGTATTTAAAGCAATGCGGTATATCCAAGTCGAAATTTTACATTCTTTCCGGAATTTGGGAAAAGCCTTCCATAGATTTAATACAACATCTTGATAAAGATCACTTAGTGGAGCTGATGGAGTGGTGTAGAGATAGCAGACTTTATATATTACCCGTTCGTATGAACGGATAACTGTAATGAATTCCTGCTCTACCGTTTGTTCCATTGTCCGTTTCTTCTCTTTTTGTTTATTTGTCGCCGTTAGGCCTTATTTATCACAAAATGATTGATATTTATTGGAGGATATTGGCATATTTGTCCGATTATAAGTTTGCAGCAAGGAATTGACGCATTCTTGAAATTGGCATATTTCTTCGTGAAGCATAATCCTGCAACTGATCTTCTCCTATTTTTCCTACAGAAAAATAAAATGAGTCCGGATGTGAAATCATAAACCCACTTACCGAAGCATGTGGGTTCATAGCTCCGTTTTCTGTCAAAGTAATGCCTATTTGTTTCATATCCAGAAGCTCATCCAGCAGAAAGTTGATCGATTGATCCGGTATGGATGGGTAGCCTACGGCAGGACGTATTCCTTGATATTTTTCGATAAGCATATCTTTCATGTTCAGATTTTCATCTTGAGCATATCCCCATACCTCTTTTCGCACATATTCATGCATTTTTTCAGCTGCAGCTTCGGCTAAACGGCTGGAAAGCGTTTGGACTAATAAATGTTTATAAGAATCATTTTTATAAAAATCGTCAGTTTCGGCATTAAAGCTTGTGGCGAATACACCTATCGTATCTTTAATACCGGAAGAGAGCGGACGGATAAAATCACTCAGACAAAGATAAGTCTCATTATTGTTATGAGGAGTTTGTTGCCGAAGAAAAGGAATTGTTTTATTATTTATGATAATATCGTTTCCATTAGAGTTGGCATCTAATAGTTGGAAAACAGTTTTTACTTCAAAGTCCTCATCCAGTTCATTTAGCATTCGATTAGCTTCTTTGAACAGTTGCATGACTTCTGCTGCTTTAGTACGTTCTTCTTCCGGGAAGTCGGCTAGCCATCCGGCCCTACAAGCATCGCATCCGTGTATATCTACGATAGTAGCGAAACGGGGCTGGAATCCCCATGCATGGAAAAAATATATCCAGTTAATGTATTCTGTTAGTTGATGTATTTTGTAGGTTATTACCATAAAATATTATTGTAGTCTGAATTTTAGCTCTTCTCCTCTGTAAGTCTCGTCTACCAAGCCGCTATCATAAACCAATTTACCGTTAACAAATGTCTTTTCTACTTTGGAAGTGAAGCGATGTCCTTCCAAAGGACTCCATGCGCATTTACTTAGTATATTTTGTGAGGTCACTTCCCATTCTGCATTTGGATTGACGAGGACTAAGTCTGCCTGATAACCTTCCCGTATATATCCGCGATGATGTATCTCATATAGTTCTGCGGGAGCATGACACATCTTTTGCACTAATTGCTCTATGCTTAATATCCCTTCTTTTACCAACTCCATCATAGTGACAAGTGAAAACTGAATCATGGGCATACCTGATGCGGCTTTTAATGTTCCTCCTATTTTTTCAGTGAGTAAATGAGGGGCATGGTCGGTTCCTATGACGTCAATTAAATTGGAATTTAGTGCTTTTCTGAGTGCATCCCTGTTTGTAACCTCTTTGATGGCAGGATTACATTTGATGCGTGTACCAAGCGTTGCATAATCGTCTTTCGAGAAGAATAAATGTGCGATACAGGCTTCGGAAGTAATTTTTTTATCTTTAATCGGTTTATCCTCAAATAGTTGTAGCTCTTTTCCTGTCGTTACATGTAAAATATGCAATCGTGCATCGGTCTTTCGTGCGAGCGAAACGGCTAATGACGAAGAAGAATAGCAGGCTTCTGCATTTCTGATAACAGGGTGTAAGCTGACATCCGGATCTTCTCCATATTGTGCTTTAATAGCTTCAGTGTTTTGACGGATAATATTCTGATCTTCACAATGAGCAGCTACTAATATATTTGCTTTATTAAAGATCCTTTCCAGTGCTGCCATACGGTCTACCAACATATTTCCGGTGCTTGACCCCATAAAGAGTTTAATACCGCAAACACGTGTTTTATCCAATGATTTGAGTAGTTCTGTATTATTGTTCGTAGCACCAAAATAGAAAGAATAGTTAATGATACTGTTTTTTGCACCTAATTCAAACTTTTGCTCTAAAGTTTCAAGGGTGGTGGTTTGAGGTTGTACATTAGGCATATCCATGAATGAGGTAACTCCCCCGGCTACAGCAGCACGGCTTTCGCTAAATATATCGGCTTTGTGAGTTAGTCCCGGTTCGCGGAAGTGCACATGATCATCTATAATACCCGGTAAAAGGTACTGTTGTCCGGCATCAATCACTTCGTCACAAGTGGCAAGTGGTTCTTTGCCGTCACGCAAGATTTCACTGATGATTTCATTTTCAATGATTACAGAACCATTAAAAACTTCATTCTCATTGACGATACGTGCGTTCTTTATTAATATTCGTTTCATGCTTTCTTAGGATATTTGCGGAACCAGCTGTTTACTTTTAGTTTGATAACACCGAACACAGCTTCGCCAAAAATACTACTGTTCATTTTTGATGTTCCGAGTTCACGGTTAATGAAAATAACGGGAACTTCTATAATTTTGAAACCACATTTATAGGCGGTGAATTTCATTTCTATTTGAAAGGCATAACCTTTAAAACGTATTTTGTCAAGACCTATTGTCTCTAAAACTTGCCGGCGGTAACATTTAAATCCCGCAGTGGTGTCATGTACGGGTAATCCTGTAATAATACGTACATATTTAGATGCAAAGTAAGACATCAATACGCGTCCCATTGGCCAATTTACGACGTTAACCCCGCTGATATAACGAGAACCGATGGCAACATCGCCTCCTTCTTGGGTGCAGGCATTGTATAACTTGGGTAAATCGTTCGGATTGTGAGAGAAATCGGCATCCATTTCAAATATATAATCATATTTGTGCTCAATAGCCCATTTAAACCCTGTGATATAGGCCGTTCCAAGTCCCAGTTTACCTTTTCGTTCGATCATAAACAGGCGGTCCGGGAACTCCTTTTGCAATTCTTTTACAATAACTGCAGTTCCATCGGGTGAATTATCTTCAATGATAAGTATATGAAAAACTTTTTCTAATCCGAATACTGCTCGGATTATATTTTCTATATTTTCCTTTTCGTTGTATGTAGGAATGATAACGATACTGTCGGACGCTTGCATATGTTTGGTTATTCATATATGATGTATGCAAATGTACTACTATTTATGGAATCGTCTGTTTCTTTTTGCGTTATTTTTAATTATACAGAGTTATATAAACCTCTAAATGTTATTAAATATGACAACAGTAAAGAAAAAAAATGTTCGACGTTCCTTTATTTTATTTCTAGATGAACAAATCTCCCGGTTAAAGGAAGAGAACCGTTTGGGAACAGTTAAGACTTATTCATGTGCTCGGAAGAGTTTCGTGAATTTTGCGGGGAAAGACATCAAGTTATCCGCTATTAATCGTGATTTAGCGATGGATTATGAGTCTTGGTTAAAGAAGAGAGGAGTTTCGCGTAATACGATTTCTTTTTATATGCGTATACTCCGGTCTGTGTATAATAAAGCTGTCGACTCCGGTTTGGTCAAGCAATGTTATCCTTTTGTCAAAGTTTATACAGGGGTAGACCGTACCTCAAAACGTGCTGTAGGAGAAGATATTATCATGAGATTGAAAAGTATGGACCTTGAACCTAACACTCCTTTATCTTACGCGAGAGATTTGTTTGTATTCAGTTTTTATATGAGAGGGATGGCTTTTGTGGATATAGCGTACCTGAAAAAAAGTGATAAAAGAGATAATAACATACAGTATGTACGACGTAAAACAGGACAGATGATGACATTACGGTTAGAACCCTGTATGTTGGAAATAATAGATAAATATGCTCCTCTTACCAAAGACTCGGAGTATATATTCCCGATTATTACTTCGGCAAATGACAGTATCGCCTATAATCAGTATAAGAATGTATTGAGTTATTATAATAAGTTATTAAAGCAGCTCTCTGACCTTTTAGATTTACCTTGCCCGCTTACGTCTTATGTTTCCCGCCACACTTGGGCTACAACTGCACGAAATAGAAATATTCCGATCTCCATAATCAGTGCCGGTATGGGGCATACTTCGGAATTGACAACACGCATTTATCTTGATTCGTTGGATGCTTCGGCTATTGATGAAGCAAACCATGCAATACTTCAAAGATTTATATGAATAATCTCTCAAAGTTTAGTAATTTTGTACCGCTATATATAAAGGTATGGAGATTACTGAACTGCAAAGTATATATTCCAAGCATCCGAATATAGGAACTTTGGAAAAGATATTGAGAGATAATTCCGTAAAAACGGTTTTTCTGAAGGGGCTTTGTGCCTCTTCCGCTGCACTTTTGGCTTCTTCTTTTTTGAAGAAGCAGGAATATCCTTTTGTGTTTATTCTCGGTGATTTGGAGGAAGCCGGTTATTTTTATCATGATTTAATCCAGATTAATGGAGAGGGGAGAACTTTATTCTTCCCTTCGTCTTATCGTAGGGCAATAAAATACGGACAGAAAGATGCCGCCAACGAGATCCTTCGCACGGAAGTCTTGAGTCGTTTGCAAAAATCATCGGAACCGCTTTGTATCGTGACGTATCCTGATGCACTGGCTGAAAAAGTAGTTTCTCTGCAGGAATTGTCGGACAAAACATTGAAACTTCATAAAGGTGAGCAGGTGGATACGACGTTTATAACGGAAGTGTTGTCCGGTTACGGTTTTGAAAGGGTCGATTATGTGTACGAACCGGGGCAATATGCTGTTCGTGGTAGTATTATCGATGTCTTTTCTTTCTCGAGTGAATATCCTTTTCGTATTGATTTCTTCGGAGATGAAGTAGAGAGCATCCGTACCTTCGAAGTGGAATCACAGCTTTCCAAAGAGCGAAAAGAGAGTATTGCTATTGTGCCGGAACTGACAAGGAATAGCGGGGATGAAATCTCTTTTTTGGATTTCCTGCCGGGCAATACAATGCTGGCTATGAAAGATTTCCTTTGGGTACGTGAGCGTATACAGGCTGTGCATGATGAGGCGCTTTCACCGCAAGCGTTGGCGATTCAGGAAGATGAGGAACGGGCGGAATTTAACTTGGAAAAGAAACTGATAGACGGTAGTGAGTTCACCGTAAAAGCGTTGGACTTTCGTCGTATCGAATTTGGTAATAAGCCCACAGGTACGCCTCAGGCTACAATCACTTTCGATTGTTCTCCGCAACCTATATTCCATAAGAACTTTGACTTGGTAAGCACTTCTTTTAAGGAATATCTTTCTAACGGCTATACCTTATATATATGTAGTGACAGTACGAAACAGACGGATCGTATCCGTGCTATTTTTCAAGACCGTAATGATGATATTCCTTTTACGGCATTAGACAGAACATTGCATGAAGGGTTTGCCGATAATACGTTGCGTTGTTGTTTCTTTACCGATCATCAGATATTCGACCGTTTCCACAAATATAATTTGAAAAGTGACAAGGCAAGGGGAGGTAAGGTGGCACTGACTTTGAAAGAGCTGAACCAATTCCAACCCGGCGACTTCGTTGTGCATACCGACCATGGTATCGGACGGTTTGCAGGACTTGTCCGCCTGCCGAATGGCAATACGACGCAGGAAGTTATCAAGCTGGTTTATCAGAATGAAGATGTTGTTTTCGTGAGTATCCACTCGCTTCATAAGGTTTCCAAATATAAGGGAAAAGAGGGGGAACCTCCGCGCTTGAATAAGTTGGGAACAGGAGCTTGGGAGAAGATGAAAGAACGGACAAAGACCAAGATTAAGGATATTGCCCGTGATTTAATCAAACTTTATTCGCAACGAAAAGAGGAAAAAGGTTTTAGTTTTAGTCTGGATTCTTTTATGCAACATGAACTGGAGGCTTCTTTTATTTATGAGGATACTCCCGACCAGCTCAAGGCCACCCAAGAGGTAAAACAGGATATGGAGAAAGACCGTCCGATGGATCGTCTGATTTGTGGGGATGTGGGATTCGGAAAGACGGAGGTTGCCATTCGTGCGGCATTTAAGGCAGTTTCGGATAATAAGCAGGTCGCAGTATTGGTTCCTACTACGGTGTTGGCTTATCAGCATTATAAAACTTTCAGTGAACGCCTCAAGGGTTTTCCGTGTAAGGTAGATTACTTGAGCCGTGCCCGTAAACCAGCCGATGCAAAAAGGGTTCTGAAAGAGTTGAAAGAAGGCGAAGTCAGCATTTTGATCGGTACGCACCGTATTATTGGAAAGGACGTCAAGTTTAAAGATTTAGGATTACTGGTTATTGATGAAGAACAGAAATTCGGTGTAGCGGTCAAAGAAAAGTTGAAACAACTGAAAGTCAATGTGGATACCCTCACGATGACTGCAACTCCCATTCCCCGTACTCTTCAATTTTCATTGATGGGTGCGCGTGATCTTTCTGTTATCAGTACGCCACCTCCCAACCGCTATCCTATACAGACGGAGGTGCATACCTTTAATGAAGATATAATCCGGGAAGCGATTAATTTTGAGATGAGTCGTAACGGACAGGTATTCTTGGTGAATAACCGTATTCAGAATCTTCCGGAATTGGAAGCGATGGTGAGGCGGAATGTTCCGGATGCTCGTGTTTGCGTTGGGCATGGGCAACTAGAGCCAGAAAAGCTGGAAAAGATTATCCTTGATTTCGTGAATTATGATTATGATGTGCTTATAGCCACAACTATTATAGAAAGTGGTATAGATATACCTAATGCAAATACCATTATTATTAATCAGGCTCAAAACTTCGGCTTGAGTGATTTGCACCAGATGCGCGGGCGCGTGGGGCGTGGAAATAAAAAGGCCTTTTGTTATTTGCTGGCTCCTCCTTTAAGCAGTTTGACACCGGAGGCAAAGCGCAGGCTACAGGCGATTGAGAATTTCTCGGATTTGGGAAGCGGGATTCATATTGCCATGCAAGATCTTGATATACGTGGTGCCGGGAATATGTTAGGGGCGGAACAAAGCGGCTTTATTGCGGATTTAGGTTATGAGACTTATCAGAAGATACTGAATGAAGCAGTAAAAGAACTGAAGACAGAAGAGTTTGCGGATCTCTATGCAGAAGAACCGGAAGTGGGTGAGGAGAAGATAAGCGGCGAGAATTTTGTCGATGAATGTACGGTTGAGAGTGATTTGGAATTACTATTCCCGAATGAATATATACCGAGTAGCAGTGAGCGTATGTTGCTTTACCGCGAACTGGATAATATGGAACTGGATAAAGACGTATCGGAATTTAAGCTGAGACTTGAAGATCGCTTCGGCAAGATTCCCTCCGAAGGTTTGGAACTTTTAAGAATCGTGCCTTTGCGCCGTATTGCCAAACGTCTTGGAGTGGAGAAAGTATTCCTGAAAGCGGGGAGAATGACTCTTTTCTTTGTGAATAATCCTGATAGCCCTTACTATCAAAGTGCGGCTTTCGGTAAAATCATTGATTATATGGGGAGGTATCCGCGTGCCTGTAATTTGCGTGAACAGAATGGGAAACGTAGTATGGTAATTAAGAATGTGGAAACAGTGGAGATTGCCGTCAGCATTCTTCAGGAGATTGTATCTTTGAAGGGAGAGTAATATTTCTTTTTGTATGTTCTCAAAGTAACTATTACCTGCAAGCTTCATCCTTCAGCTTGCCGATTTTATATTGATACTGAATGAGTTATCCTGAAAGATGGAATCATTCAGAATATTACTCATCATTCATTATCGGCTGAACCTTTTTTCTAAAGAAAGTTCAGGATAACGAACTGGTAATCAAACCTGAATTCACAAGCTGAAAGATTGAAGGTTGATTGAGGGTAATTCGTTTTTTATACTGTTTTTCACCGATAAACATCTTGATGTTTTTTTAAATCATCAGGTTGTTTGAAAAAAACATAAGGTCGTTTGATTACGAAGATACGGTCGATTGTTCGCAAACGATAGGAGTTTGTAGACAACCGACCGTATCCTAAACAATGGCTGTTTCCACCAACAATTAATCAACAACTACAAGAATAGAGGGTATTTATTTAAGTTTTGGCACTGAATATAGACCTTGGCGTAAAAGAAAAATCCTCGACAATCTATTGATTATCAAGGATTCTCTTTGGGGTGGCAGATGGGACTCGAACCCACGACATTCAGAACCACAATCTGACGCTCT